>ENA-UOOR01000418-UOOR01000418.1-fermentation-metagenome-genome-assembly--contig:-NODE-418-length-61365-cov-34.555701_pt1 | contig 61365 bp, 71 predicted proteins | sample MGYA00245780_ERZ724029 | MGnify/ENA primary metagenome ERZ724029 (study PRJEB28704, sample SAMN03018315) | fermentation metagenome | biome: anthropogenic terrestrial biome; feature: soil; material...
TACAATGTTAACTTCGATTTCGGCCACTTCCTATCATACGCTCCATGGGCAATTCGCTGCGAGCTCGCCCCGGACGTCATGCTGGCCGCCCACAATATGGTCGACGGCGACTCCATGTTCGACGATGGAAGCACATCGCGGCCGAAACTCCAGAAATCGTACACGGCACTCTGCCCGGACGATCCCGTCCGCCTCGGAGGCGTGCAGGCCCATAGGGCGCTCTCGGATGCGATGCAGGCATCCCACGTGATGCTGCGTTTGATAGAGATGGGAGAATATCCGAGAGATGTTACGCTGACCGGTGCACCATCGGGTGCGCGGTTCAGATCTGTCGGTTCTACCGACAGATTATCCGGACACGCCCCTTGCGGGAGTGACATCGCGTGTCCGGCAAACACCTTAGCTCCAGACCTGCCGAAGCAACGCTCGGCCCACAGGGGGGCCTGAAACGAGCCGCTACCCCATATCCTCGGACGGCTGTATCAAATCGTTCACGAATCATCTGGAGACAGAGACGGCGCTATCCCCGAGGACGATCAAATTCTACGCTGAAACGCAACATGCCGTCATGGCAGTCCTCGAGGAAGGGGAGAGGCCCACCTTGCCATATAGTATATCCGAGCCGGATATACGATGGCTCCTCTTCGATGAATTTCCAAGGCGGAATTTTTCATTCCACACGCAGAAGGGCTACATTTTCGCGCTGAATCAGATCATGCGCTACTACGACAACAACGCGATCGGAAAAATGCACATACGATGGCCGAATTCCGACAGTCCGAACGTCGATTGGCTGACATTCGAGCAGTCCGAACAGCTTTTGTTGCATCCTATGGACTCGCTGCAGGCTCTTGCCGTGCATTTCGAGCTCTGCCTCGGACTTCGGCGCGGGGAATGCCTCAGCATGAAGCTCTCCCAGATAGAGGCCAATCACATCCGTGTCCTGGGCAAGGGCCGTGGTGGCGGTAAATGGCGTCCCGTTCCCTTCCACAGGCAGACCGCAGGCCTCATCGACGATTATCTCGCAGACCGTGCCGCAGTCGTCAGAATCGCACGGAAACGTCGCCCATCGACGCAGGAACCCGAGGAACTGTTCATCGCAAATCAGTTAGGCGGTCGCATAGGCGCATTCTCATCCGAAGGATGGGGATGGGACCGCCGCATTATCATTCCATTGAGGGAGGCGCTCGGCTTCCATTTTTCTAACCACACGTTACGCCGCACGTTCGGCCGTACGATGTACTATGTCGCAAAGGTCGACATTGTAACCTTGGCAAGAATAATGGGACACGAATCGACGGCCATGACCCTCAAATACATCGGGACCGACACCGACGAGATGTCGGCGGCAATGGCGAAATCACCGTTTTAAGGCAGAAAATATGGGGAAAAAGGAGTGAAAAACATGGAAAAAAAGTACAGTGAAACGATAGAAAAAGAAGACGAGCCAGATGGTAAGTGGTAGCCTCGCGCAGATTCGAACTGCGGTCGCAGGATCCAGAATCCCGCATGATTGACCACTACACTACGAGGCTATCGGATTCCCCCAACGCGGTTATATTTTAATAGTTTTCGTAGAAGCGGAAAGCGAAGGGGGCCGCGGCCCCCTCAAAAGGTTTACTGGACGGCCTCTTTGACCTTTGCGAATATCTCGTCTATGGTGCCTTCGCCCATGATGGTGACGAGCTTTCCCTTCTTCTCGTAGTATGCGATGAGGGGGAACGTGTTCTCGCGGTACACCCTGAGCCTGTTCTGGACGGTCTCCGCCTTGTCGTCGCCCCTCTGGTAGAGCTCCGATCCGCATTTGTCGCAGACGTCCTCTTTCGCGGGAGGATTGGACACCAGGTGGTACACCGCGTTGCACTTGGGGCAGCTGCGCCTGTTGGTGAGCCTCTGGACAAGCTCCTCGTCTTCGACATCGAGGTTGATCGCCAGGTCCACGTCCACTTCCTTGGCGAGGGCGTCGGCCTGCTCGACGGTCCTCGGGAATCCGTCCAAAATCACGCCTCCTTCCACCTCTGAAATCTTCTCCTTCATCAGCCCGATGATCAGGTCGTTGGGCACCAGCCCTCCGCTGTCCATGTATCCCTTGGCTTTGATGCCCAGCGGCGTCCCCTTCCTTACGGCTTCGCGGAGCATATCTCCCGTCGACAGCCTCGTGTATCCAAGCTCGGACCCGAGTCTTTCTCCCTGCGTGCCTTTTCCTGAGCCCGGGGGGCCCAACAGAACGATCTTCGATTTCATGCCCCGTGCAATAGCTCTTCGGATAAATCGTTTTGCGCCTGGTTCGCGCACATTTTATAAGTCAGAAGCGGAGATATGGTCTCTGGTGCGAAAATGGACCGAAGGATATTGGACAAGATCGAGAAAGTCGTAGGCAAGGACGGTTATTCCACGGATTCCGCAGTCCTTTACATCTACGGATTCGATGCTTCGATCTACCACCACACTCCAGATGTGGTAATACAGCCCAGAACGACCGAGCAGGTCTCTGAGATAATGAAGATTGCCAGCGAGGAGAAGATCCCTGTCACTCCAAGGGGAGGCGGCACGGGGCTCTGCGGCTCGGCCGTCCCGCTTAAAGGCGGTATCGTTCTGGCCATGCAGAAGATGAACAAGATCAAGAAAGTCAGCGTGGCGGACCTATGGGTCGACGTGGAGGCAGGGGTCGTTTACGACGACCTTAACAAGGAACTGTCGAAGTACGGGTACTTCTTCCCCCCTTCCCCCGGCTCCGCGGAGGCATGCACCATCGGCGGAATGGTCGCCAACAACGCGTCCGGAATGCGCGCCGTAAAATACGGAGCGACCAGAGACTTCGTCCTCGGGCTCACGTTCGTAAAGGCCGACGGAGAGATAGTCCGTGCCGGAACGAGGACGATAAAGGATTCTTCGGGCTACCAGCTAGCACGCCTGTTGTGCGGGTCCGAGGGGCAGCTCGGAGTTATAACCGAAGTAACCCTGAAGCTAACAACCAAACCGAAGAAGTCGGCGTCCTGCATCTGTGCGTTCAACGATGTAAACTCTGCGGGGAAGTGCATAACCGACCTCATAGCCAAGCCCCTGATACCCGCATCCTGCGAGCTGATGGATTCGCTCGCCGTATTCGCTGTCAACAAGGCGCGCGGCAACCCGCTGCCCGACTGCAACTCTCTGATCATCGTCGAGGTCGACGGGGAGACGGACGAGGTGGTCGACCGCGACCTCAGGACCGTGGCCGAAGTCGCAAAGGCCAACGGTGCCGTAAGCGTCATGCCTTCCCACGACAAGGCCGAGATCGCCAAATGGACGGATGCCAGGAAGTCAGTTATGACCTCGCTTTCCGTCCTTAAACCGGGAAATGTGTCGGTTTCTCTGGCGGATGACATGGGAGTGCCTGTTTCGAGAGTGCCAGAGGCGGTCGAGGCATTCGCTCAGATCGCGAAGAAGCACAATGTGACCATCGCGACGTACGGCCACGCCTCAGACGGGAACCTGCACACCAAGATGATGCTCAATCCCTACAGCAGAGATGACTGGGAGCGCGGCATCGCGGCTGTAAGCGAGATATTCGAAAAGTGCATAGAACTCGGAGGCACAGTCTCGGGAGAGCACGGGATAGGGATCGCCAAGGCCCTGGACTTCATCAAGGAGAGGGGTAGCAACATCAAGACCTACAAGGAGATCAAGAGGGCGATGGACCCCGACAACATCCTCAATCCCGGGAAGACCTTCGATTACGAAGGAGACCCGCTGAGCGGCCTCAGGTATCCCTGCAAAGAGTGCCAGTGAAACAAAGCGGGGAAGCCCGCGACATTCTTTTTTCAGAATATGAGGAACACCAGCGCGGCCTCGGCAACGGCCGCGGCCATCATGGCCACCCATACCGGTGCGCTCCAGGCCACTATCTTCGAGCCGTCCAGGGGAGGGAAGGGTATCATGTTGAACACCGCAAGAATCGCGTTGAGCCAGGCTATCATGCTGAAAAGCGTCAGGGCGAAACCGCCGGCGAAGTGGCAGCATACTATTGCAACCGCCGCAATGCATATGTTGACCATCGGTCCGGCCGCACTGATCTTTCCGTTCTCGCTCTCGCTCACGCGGCCGTTGATGTAAACTGCCCCCGGGGCCGCTATCAGGAAGCCCAGGAACGATATGGCGACGGAGAACAACAGTCCGGAAACCGACATCCTATACTCGGACCAAGCACCGTACTTCTGAGCCAGGAACTTATGTGCCAGCTCATGGGGTATGAAGCTCACTGTCACAAGGACCAGGCACAATGCGAACAATATGGCAAAGCTGATCAAGGCATCGCTGTCCCCCCAGCTTCCCGACATCATCGCTAATGTGAACGCCACGGACAGTACCAGCATGGAGATGAGTATCTCGCGGACCTCGCGGCGGCTGAACCTGGACTTTCCGAATCCCGGAGTGATGTCGGTCGCACCGAATATGCCTGCCATGCCATGCCGATTCGTATTATTGTTTATAAAGATGAAGTCCGCTTAAGGCACAGAGGAAAATGCAGTGCTACCGATCTATGCAAAAGGGGAGAAGGTAGGCCTGTGACCATCAATGAGCGTTTCCGGAGGGGGCCGGGAGGAAGGTCACCGCCGGCGCCCGCGGTTCAGAGGGCAGCTACCAAGAACATAGCCAACGGAAAGGAGGTCTGCCGCTGGTGCGACGGATGCGGAACGATCCTGCTGGGGAGCAAATGTTCGCGTTGCGGTTCTTCGGGAAGGGAGTTCGAAATAAACAGCCCCGGCGACATCCGTCCATGCTTCGGTGAATCACGGGAGGTGGTCGCGGGCCTTTTCAGAGAAGCCTTCGGAACTTCCGGGCCCATCGACGGCAAGGCGGTCTTCCTCAACAAGGTGCCCGGCGAGGACAGGACCGACGAGATCGTGGCCCACGGGGCAGTCCTGGGAATAGTCAGGTTCGACATGCGCCTGAACCGGCTGGTGCTCGAACTCAGACAGCCCGGCGCGGACATATTCGCAGACGTGGCCACCGAGAATGTGGTGACATTCGCAGGGCTTTCCGGCCACCTGAAAGGCAAGAACATACCCGGCTCCAATATCAACGAGGTTCTGGGCAATTTCCGGGAAGGCGACACGATCATCGTGAGGAAGGGCGCCAAGGTAGGGCCCGGTATAGCGTTGGTATCCAGCGAAAACATCGAATATGCGGAAAAGGCGGTCAAAATACGTGACCTAGCTCCCGATCCCGAAAGACCCAGGTCTCCAGATTCGGATATAAGGGAGTTCACAGATGCCAATTCCTCCCATATGGAGGCACTCACGTCCGCCGCGGTATCGGAGATAAGGGAATCCATAAAAGGAAGCAAGCTTCCGGTCACGGTCTCGTTTTCGGGAGGGAAGGACTCCCTGGTCGCCTGCTCGCTGACAGAGAAGGCGCTGAAGAGGAAACCTATCCTGCTTTTCATAAACACGGGGATCGAGTTCCCCGACACGGTCGATTATGTCAGAAAGTTCGCATCCGAGGGAGGGTACGACCTCCGCATTGCGGAAGCGGGCACGGCCTTCATCGACAACGTGGACTCCTTCGGCCCTCCGGCCAAGGACTTCAGATGGTGCTGCAAGGTGTGCAAGCTGGGCCCGATCACAGAGCTGATAGGGAAGGACTTCCCGCAAGGCACCTTGACCGTTGAAGGAAACAGGGCTCTGGAATCCTTCTCACGTTCCCGCACCCCCCTGGTGTCCAAGAATCCATTCGTGCCCAATCAGACCAACATCAATCCCATACGCTCGTGGCGTTCGGCGGAGATATGGTGCTACATATGGGGCGAGGGCCTGAGTTACAATCCCCTTTATGCCAGGGACTTCGAGAGGATCGGATGTTACCTATGCGCTTCATGTCTGTCCAGCGAATGGAGGAACACGGGCAGGATATATCCGGATCTGTACGACGAATGGGAGGGATTCCTCCACAGATATGCCGAGGAGAGGGGCCTCCCCCCGGAATATGTGGACATGAGTTTCTGGAGATGGAAGGCCCTCCCCCCCAAGATGGTGCTTCTTGCTGACCAGCTGGACATAAGTCTCAGGGCGGGATCGGCCTCGGGCATATCCATGAAGGTTCTCAAGGGAGCGTCGGTATGCGAGGCGGGAGGCTTCTCCGCGGAAGCCGTGGTCACCCTTCCCAGGAACCGCGACTTCTCGTACGTGGCGGATGCTCTTCGGACCGTCGGGGATGTGAAGTACTCGCCGGAGTTCGAGATTGCAGTAGTAAGGTCGCAGAAGGGCACCGCAAAGATCTTCGGCGGAGGACAGGTATCCGTAACAGCTGCGTCGCAGAAGAACGCCGAATACATGCTGGAAAAAACCGTTAAGGCGATGGTGAGGGCCATGATGTGCACTTCCTGCGGAATCTGTGTCAAGAACTGCCACAAGAACGCGATAACCATTGCGGGAGGGATGCGTGTAAATCCCGACAGGTGCACGTCATGCGGTAACTGCGAGAGCTCATGCATGGTCATCCATTACTACGACCGTCTGGTCGGGAAAGAAGATTCCCGCACGAAGCCTGCGCCCGGTCCTTCAGGACGTGCCAAGGGTTATAAGCGACGATAATATCGCAGTGGCATGGAGCTGACCTTCGGGCTGGCGGCGGCAATAGGCATAGGTCCCGCCCTGGTAATGATGTACGCCGTTCTCAGGAAGTACACATACCCGGCGGTCAAAAATCCGTTCTTCAGCGATCCCACATTCTTCATGCTTTTCGTGGTCGGCATGATCGCAGGGACGGTTCTCTTCTCCGTATACACCTATTTCTGGGGCAGCGAGATCGTAAACGCAATACTGTTCGCGATCCTTGAATGCCTTATATTGCTCGTTGTACTGAACCTCAAGAGATTCCACCGCAAGTCCGACACGGTATTCTACGGGTACGGGGTGGGTCTCGGGCTTGGAGCGACCATGTCCATGGGCATGTCCTACTACCTGCTGCAGCTGGCCGGTTCGGTCGATGCATCTGCCGTCGCGACGCTTTTGGTGATGGCGGTAGCCAAGATAATGGTCCTGGGGGCCGCGGGACTCACTGTAGGCGAGGCCGTGGCGAAGACGAGGATACTGGAATACACGGCCCAGGCGGTGCTGGTCAACATGGTGTTCCAGCTGGTCCTTGTCCCATGGTTCATGTACCCCGGCGAATTCGGAGCATATATGGCGCTTGCGATGAGCACCGTCATAGCGGCAGTATACTTCTTCAAGATGGCTTTCGTGAGCCTTCCCAATGTGGTCCGCGAGGTGCTGAGGCAGGAAGGTAAAAAAAGGGACGACATCCCCAAGTGATCATGCCTTGTATCTTCCGGGCTCCGCCTCGAAAACTATGCAGAGCTCGATCATGCCTTTGAGGATCCTTTCAGGGTCCCGGGCCTCGATCTTACGGACGTCGTCTATATCGAAAGTGCCGTAAATTTTTGTAAGCCCATGTGCCAGCATCTCCATTTTCTCCTCCGGGTCCGAACATCCCTCGTACTTGTATTCGAGGGTCGACAAAGGGTCCGCTTCTTCGATGCGCCTCCTGACCTCGGGGTCTTCGGGCGGTGCTTCGAAACCCGTGAGGCGTGCGAGGGCGTCTCTTGCGGCCTTCGGGTCAGAATCGGAATACAGAACTCTGGCACTTTCATTCTGGATTGTTTTTCCGCAGTAAGGGCACTCGGAGGTCTCTGACGAAAGGTCAATGACCCTCAGGCTTCCGCAGGAGCACGGCGTAACCGCGTACTTCTTCATCTGTACTCCGTGAACACCAGCGCCGCTATGCAGCAGCCATAGTTGTCGGTGGGGATCTTCAGTTCCTGGGTCGCGAAAAAGATCTCTCCCAGTTCGGTGTCTCTTATGCGCCCCATCTCCTTCATTTTCCATCTGAGGTCCTCCCGCAGGGAATCCTCGGACCCGTGAAGATGTCCCTCCGCCACATATCCCCCCTTACCGTCCAGGCGCAGGGCGTATGCGATTCCGGCAGATATGGTCTCGCCCTCGCACCCCCTCATCTGTGCCAGCACACAGTGTGTAACTGCGCCCATCGGCATCTCCTTCCTCTCTGCAGGAACCGCGCCGATCGGAATGACGGAAGAGACGGAAACAAGGTTCTGCTCCCCTATGCCCGCTGTTATGAGAGCGCGGTCGAACGCGTTCAGGGCCGAAACGGAGCTCACGGCCGAGCTGGAAGTGACGAAGAATTCGGACGGTATCAGATACATGTTCCGCACCAAACGTGAATCCGGATATAACGCTTACCCGTAGATGTGCTGATCTTCGGGCAGTGCCTTCGGAGCATCGGACTCGCTCTGCGCCCGGATGCGCCTGTCCAGCTCCTCCGCCTCCTGGAACAGCGGAGAGGTATCCATTCCCTTCAGCTCCGGGATCACCTTGGCCAGCCTGTCGAGCACGCCCGCCGCAGACCTGGGGTCCGGAAGCTTCGGTTCGGCCGGACACAACAGCGTCACGATGTCCATACCGCGTTCCTTTCCCTCAAAGAGCATCACTCCCGTGAGACCTTTGATCATGCCCGTGTCCAAGGGTTCGACACCGAAGGAGCCGATCATCTCTCTCGCCGCCGGGGTGCTGCCGCAAGCGTAAATGACATCGTCCTTGCAGTAGCGCGGTATGCCCTCGAGGCATACGATCTTCTTCACGCCGTAGTCAGCGAACATATCCAGCAGCTCGTTGGTAAGAGTATAGCACTGGGTCACGGTAGGCGCTATCTCCGATGTGACGACCATCAGGTCGCTGCAGTTTCCGCCGTCGTCCTTCCTGCACAGCCCATGGATGCGCACCGGCGGGTACGGTTCGCCGTCGATGAGGATGCAATAGGGGCTCAGCTCGTCCGAAGACATCCCTCTGAGTATGGGCATCTTCAGCTCCCTGACTATGTAGCTGGTGACGATCGAGCCGACCAGGCCCACCGTGGGGAAGCCGACGATCGCTATGGCGTCATTGAGCCTGCCGCCGTCGTACGTGAAAACCTTGATGCCGGACATGGAACGTAATTAACGCCATTCTATTAATCTGTTCCACGCTTACGGGGGGCAATGAAAGGAATATCGCAATCGAAGACGGACGGAGGGATCCCGGTCATAACCGACAGGATCCCGGGATGCCGCAGCGCAGGATACCTGGTGGCTGTACGGACGGGGTCCAGGGACGAAGATAAGGACGTCATGGGGATATCCCATCTCCTCGAGCATGTGGTCTTCAGGAGCACGGAGAGCCGTTCCTCGTACCAGATGGCCAAGGAGATGGAAGGCGCCGGAGGGATGCTGAACGCATTCACCGGAAAAGAGGTCACCGGATACTACGGCATCACGATAAGCGAGACCGCAGATGTGGCCAAGGAGATGGTCTCGGACATAGTGGCCAATCCGCTCATCGGGCACGAGGACACCGAATTGGAGAAGAAGATAGTCCTTCAGGAACTCAGCATGGTGAAAAACGACCCGGGGTCCTATATCTTCGATATTTTCGACGAAACGATATGGAGGGGCCACAAGCTGTCACAAGGCGAAGGGGGCAGGGAGAAGATCGTCGAGAGGCTGACATCCGAGGACCTGCGCGAATATTACGGGGACAGATACGGCAGGCCGAACCTGGTGGTATTCGCGGTTGGCGATGTCAACGAGAAGGATGCGGTAAAATGGGCTTCCCGAAAGTTCGACGGTATGGAGGCAGCCACCGCACCGAAGCGGACGGCGCCCCCCGTCCCGAAGCCCAAGTACAAGTTCGTCTCCAACAGGGCTGACCACTACCAGGTTGCTCTGGGATTCCCTTCCTGCAGTCCGCCCGGCGACTCCCGCTATTCTCTGCGGATGCTCTCGGCGGTCCTCGGTGCCGGCACATCATCAAGGCTTTTTCAGGAGGTCAGGGAGAAGAACGCCCTCGTCTACTCCGTCTTCTCGACGGTCGTCCAGAGCACGGACGCTTCCTACATGGGCATATACATGTCGTCCACCGCCGAGAACGTCGAAAAGTCCGTGGATGCGACAGCCGACGTGCTCCGCAAATTCCTCAAGGAGGGGCTCGAGGAAGGCGAGCTCGAGCGTACCAAGAGGCTCGTCAAAGGTGAGCTGATAAGGTCCCAGGAGTCCACATCCCGGAGGATGACCAGCGTCGCAAAGGAGTATATGCTCTCGGGCGGCCTGTATTCCCTGGAGGACGCCATATCCAAAATGGAGGCTGTGACCGAAGAGGACGTCATGAAGGCGGCCGAAGAGACCATCCGCCCCACGACGCTGAACGCAGTGGTATTGGGAAAGGGCAACAAAGAGATCAGGGAGATGGAGTTCTGCGGGCTGGATATCTGATCAGCCCTTCCTGAACTCCGAGATCAGGTGCAGTACGGCGTTGACGGCGCCAGGTATCGCGGCCTCCACGTCCGGGGTCATGCTCTCGCTGACAGTCTGTATGTCGCAGGCCTCTACGGCAACGTACTTCACGGCCTCGGGCATCATGTCCGGCTCCATCTGTCTCCCGATGGCTATGGCCGTGGCAAGGTTCACGTCGTGTGCCGAGGCCGGGGCCACAGTATGATCGAAGTGCTCCGGGTCGAAGATCATTATGGTGCCGGGAGGTACGTTCCCGGTGAGTATGCTGTCGACTATCACGGCGAAGCGGAAGCCTCTGATGACCGGCAGTATGTCCAGGCCTCCAATGGCCTCCTGCCTGGTCTCGATGTCGGAAATACCAAGGTCACCCACGCGCTCGGCTATCTTCAGTCCAACGGCATCGTCGCTCATGATGGGGCTTCCGAGGCCGACCACCATCGTGGAATCTTTGAGTTTCTCAGACATCGTCCCCTCTAAGGAGTATGGCGTTATTACGGTTCCGCAGCTTGCACAAGGGTTAATACCGCCGAATAACTGACGCATCCGTGGACATCAGGACCGAGACGTATCAGGTCATAAACGGCAAGACAGTCACCAACAGGCAGCTGGAGGTCCTCTCCTCGGTGGGAAGGTCCGGAAGCATGACATCTGCGGCCGCCGAACTGGGTATCTCCGTGCCGGTAGTGCACAAGTACATCTCTCAGATAGGGGCCGCCGCAGGCATCCCCGTGACGGTATCCACGCCCGCCGGGACCAGGCTCACCGCCGCCGGCAGGGACATCCTCGAAAAACACCAGGCGACCACACTCCGGTGCCGCGACGATAGGCGATTCACGATATGCTGCAGTCCGGTCACCGAGGACCTGATGATGTCCGTCATGTCCGCCCTCAAGCTGGCAGAAGCCGAGCTCATAATATCGGACGACGAGAACAACCTCAGGATGATGAAGGAGCACACGGCGGACTACGCTGTGCTGGACGATCCCATGTATCTCTTCGACGCGGAGGAGTTCGAGTGGACCGAGGTCGGCTTCATGGGTATGGTGATGGTGGACAACGGCCCATCTTTCATCCGTTACCGTTACGGCGCCCAGAGGGTGGCGTATATGTATCTGGACTCCGAGGACAGGGAATATACGATCGATTCCGTCACATACTCTCTGCCCGAGCTGCTGGGGTCCAACAAGAGTTTCTTCATCGACGAGTTCCTGCTTGTCAGAAAAGGGCTCAGGCTCAAGAGCGCGGTGGACCCCAAGATGCTCAGGCACACTATCAATGCCATCTACCGCACGGAGAACCGTACCATCGCAAAGCTCAACAAGGCCCTTCTGTCCAGGCATATAGAGTGACGGTTTAACAAAAAGGATAATACTGTTTGGTCACGGACATCGGTTATTATATACAACCAAGATAGTGCGATTCCAAGGTAGTACTCATGGTAACACCAAATGTAGACTTTGCAAAAGAGATCGCGGCCGCCGGCGGCGCCGAGGTCAAGATGTGCTTCCAGTGCGGTACGTGCACTGCCAGCTGCCCCTCCGGAAGACAGACCTCCTACAGGGTCAGAAAGCTCATGAGGCAGGCTCAGCTCGGACTGAAAGAACAGATCTTCGAGGGCGAGGACCTTTGGGACTGCACCACATGCTATGCATGCGAGGAGAGGTGCCCCCGTACCGTCCCCATCGTCGACATAATAATCACCCTCAGGAACATGGCGGTGGCTGAAGGACACATGTTCGAGAACCACAAGAAGACCGCCCAGTCCCTTTACGCCATCGGACACACCGTCAGCATCAACGACAAGGTGAAGGAGCAGAGGAAGGCCCTCGGACTGTCCGCTGAGCCCCCCACAGTGATCGCCAACCCCGAGGCAATGGCCCAGCTCAAGAAGGTACTGGCTGCAGCAGGCTTCGAAAAGATAGTGGAGTGATACAAATGGCAAAATACGCTTTCTTCCTGGGATGCATCGCGCCTCTCAGATACCCCGGAATCGAGAAATCCACCAGAGTTGTGTGCGAAAACCTCGGAATCGAGCTCGTTGACCTTACAGATGCAAGCTGCTGCCCGGCGCCCGGTGTCATCAGGGCCTTCAGCAGAAAGGCCTGGCTCGCAGCCGCCGCAAGGAACCTTGCGCTGGCCGAGAAGATGGAGCTCGACATCGTCACTATATGCAACGGATGCTTCGGATCCCTGTTCGATGCCGCCCATGAGCTCAACCACAACCCCGAGCTGCTCGCCGAGGTCAACGCGATCCTCGCCGAGATAGGCATGGAGTACAAGGGCACCACCAAGGTCCGCCACTTCGCAGAGGTCCTCTACAACGAGGTCGGCGTCGAGAAGCTCAAGGAGAGCATCAAGAAGCCCCTCGACTACAAGGTAGCTACCTTCTACGGATGCCACTTCCTGAAGCCCAGCAAGTACAAGGCGATCGACGACCCCGAGGACGCCCACGTCCTCGACGACCTCGTTGAGGCCACCGGAGCCCAGAGCATGCCCAGAAGGCAGAAGATGATGTGCTGCGGAGCCGGAGGAGGAGTAAGGTCTGCGCTCGGCGACGTAGCCATGAAGCTCACGAAGCAGAACCTCGAGAACATGGTCGAGGGCGGCGCGGAGTACATCGTGGACATCTGCCCGTTCTGCCACCTGCAGTTCGACACCGGAGAGGGAGAGCTCGGATTCAGCCTCCCCGTGCTCCACCTGTCCCAGCTCTACGGCATCGCCATGGGCATGGACGCAAAGGAGCTCGGTCTCGAGGCGCACAAGGTGCCCGTAACGCTCTGAAACTTTTCAGGGGGCGACCTGCCCCCTTTTTCCTTTATCTTTTCTCTGCTTCGGCGGCGGTCCATTCCGGGCAATGTTAATATATGAGCGGTATCAACCATTTTGTAAATATTTTGTACATTAAGGATAATAAAAATATGCTGGCTATGTATTATTATCTGGTCTTTACAGATAAATATGCCCCACATAGATTTTAATAGGAATATCGAATCACACCTCTTATCACAATCCTTGGAGAATTCTAATGGCAGCAGGTAAGAAAGGAAGTTCAAGCCGCAAGGTGAAGGACAAGTGGAAGGCGAAGGAATGGTATAAGGTACGTGCTCCCCGCATGTTCAACGAGGTCGAGATCGGAGACACTCCGTCCGCAGACCCCGAGTTCCTCATCGGAAGGACGTCCGAGGTCACGGTACAGGACCTGACCGGAGACTTCTCTAAGATGCACATAAAGCTGAAGTTCAAGGTCACAGAGGTCGACGGATACGATGCCAAGACGGTCTTCATGGGCCAGGACCTCACCGTGGACTACGTCAGGAGACTGACCCGCAGGAAGAAGACCAAGACCGACCACGTCGTCGACATCGTCACCAAGGACGGCTTTGGAATGAGGATAAAGACCATGAGCATCGCCGAGAAGCGCATCCAGACCTCCCAGGAAGAGGCCATGAGGCGCATAATCGGAGAGACCGTGGTCCAGATGGGAAAAGAGATGACCATCGCCGATATCATCAAATCCGTGATCTCCGGAGACATGGCGAAGAACGTCGCCAAGGCGTGCCGCGTAGTGATCCCCGTGAAGAGGATCGAGATACGCAAGTCCGAAGTCACCTCCCGCGGGAACGAGGAGCCCGAATCCATAATCGAGGCCCAGCCCGAAGAGGAAGAGGAGGCCGAGGAGTCGCCCGTCGAGGAAGCGGCGGAAGAGCCAGAGGCAGCCGAAGCTGAATGAAGGCCCCTCCAACGGGGCCTACAAAACTACTTATACACTCATCCGATTGACGGACAAACCAATTAATGCCGAGGTGGCTCAGCCTGGTGGAGCGTCGGACTCATAGGGTTCTGGTCAACAGACCTCTTCCAGGGAAATCCGAAGGTCATGGGTTCGAACCCCATCCTCGGCACCCCCTTTATATTCGTTTCAAAAATTACATGCACCATGGCCCCGTACAGGCTGGGTCGTATTAACGATCTTGGTGGTTTTTGTCGAAGGTACAAAGAACTTTTGCATCTCATACAAAGCCCATTCCGGCATCGAGAGATGCCAGGTAACTTGCGGTCTCCTGAAAGTTGAAAGGTCCCTTTCAGCGTTTGTAGGGTTCGGGACCCTGCGGGCGCCGTAACAGGAAGGGCCCATCGTCAACGCCTGCGCCGGGGCACATCAGGCGAAAGGGCCCCCTGCCGTCCGATGCTCGGTACCGACCTTCAGGGCGAGACGATCACGGTCTTCTCGACCATGTACCCGTCCAATGAATTCGGGCCGTTCTCACGGCCGATGCCGCTGCCCGCCACGCCTCCGAAAGGGACCTCGGGAGGTATCCTCGAGTGCCTGTTGACCCACAGTATGCCGGACCTAACGCTGTCTATAGCCTTGGACGCGTTCCTCATGTCGTTGGTCCATATCGATGCGCCAAGTCCGAACCTGGTGGAGTTCGCCATACCAATGGCTTCATCAAGGTCGCCGAACCTGACGATCGGGAGCACGGGGCCGAAGACCTCCTCGGTCAGGAGCCTCGAATCAGGTTCCAGGCCCGTTATGAGGGTGGGGGCGTAGAAGTTCCCCGGGCCATCCGGCCTCAGGCCCCCGGTCAATACCTTCGCGGAACCGATGCTGTCCTCGACCATCTCTTCTATCCTCTGCAGCCCCCCGATGCTGTTAAGCGGGCCGATGTCCGTCCCTTCGGCGGCCCCGTCCCCCACCCTGAGACGTTCCGTCGCGGCCTTAAGTCTCTCTATGAACCCGTCCGCCACGCTGTCCGCCACGAAGAGCCTCTTGACCGCAGTGCATATCTGGCCGCAGTTGTAGAATCTGCCCGTCACCGCCCCTGCCACCGCCCGGTCGAGGTCTGCATCGCCGCAGACTATCATCGGGTCGCTGCCTCCGAGTTCCAATGTGAGCCGGACTCTCCCTGCGTCGACCATCTTTGAGATTTTCCCCCCGGTGTCTACAGACCCGGTGAACGACAGATGCCTGACATCTCTGTTCCTCACTATGGCGGCGCCCGTAGTCTCGCCACCGCCGGTCGCCACCGCGAGGACGTCGTCCGGAAGGCCCGATGAATGCAGTATCCTGGCGATCTCTATGTTCGTGAACGGGGTCGTCTCTGCGGGTTTGACGACGATGGAGTTTCCGGTCACAACTGCAGGCGCGACCTTCCATGCCATTATCAGTGCCGGCATGTTCCACGGTATTATCGCGCCGCAAACGCCCAGGGGGGACTTGCTCGTGAAAGCGTACCCGTAATCGGATTTCGGCACCGTGCTTCCGCCCACCGTTCCGGCTATCGATGCATAGTATTCGAATACGGAGGCGGCGCCCAAGACCTCGTTTCTGGCCTCGGCGAGCGGCTTCCCCTGTTCAGCGGTGAGGATCGACGCCAACCTGTGCACGTCCGCCCGAATCGTCTCCGCAGCCCTGTATAGCACCATTCCCCTGGAGGCCGGCCTCCTGGCGGACCATCCGGGGAACCCGGCGCCCAGCCGGTCTATCGTGCCCGCGACCTCCTCCTCCGTGAACTCCCTGACCTCTCCGATTTTTTGGTTATTTGCGGGATTGTAGACGTCCATCTTCGTGTTCACCTCTTTTCGAGCCTTTTCAGTATCTCTTTTCCGAACAACTCGGTGCCGGAGTTCCCACCAAGGTCCGGAGTTCCAGCCCCCGATGATACAGCCCCGGATATTGCCATCTCGATCTCCTGTTCGCATCCGATGCCTGCGACATGCTCCAGCAGCATTCCCGCGCTTCGTATTGCCGCGACCGGGTTCGCGATCCCCCTGCCTGCAATATCGGGGGCGCTGCCGTGCACAGGCTCGAAGAGAGAGTTGTCTGCGCCTATGTTGGCGCTCGGGAGCATCCCCAGGCCGCCGGCCACATGGCCGAGGGCGTCGCTCAATATGTCTCCGAACATGTTTGTGGTCACTATCACGTCGTATCTGCCCGGATTCTGCAGGGCGTCGAACGTCAGCGAATCGATGTAAGCCGTCCTGTACGGGATGCCCATGCTCTCCGCCACTTTCATGCACGTGTCCCTGAACAAGACGTCCGATTTCATCACGTTGGCCTTGTTGCCTATGGTAAGCGTTCCGCCCTCGAAATCCCTCTTGAGGATGTCGCACGCGCAGACGGCAATGCGCTCGCTGGCCTCCCTGGTCACAACCCTCAGGGTGGTGGACCTTTCGCTTCCGATATCCTCGATACCGGAATACAGGCCCTCCGAGTTCTCGCGGACGACGGTTATCTTGAAACCGTTCCCGCGCACCGGTCTTATGTTGGCGTAAAGGCCGAGATCGTGCCTGATCTTCAGCATCACGCTCTTGTAGTTCGGGTCGGGAGGGGTGGTTATGGCGCCGAATATGACGGCGTCCGCCTCCCTCATCGTCTCGATGTCGCCCTCGTCGCATCCTCTGCCCGTCTTCTCCCACTTCCCGTACCCCACCTCGACTTCGAGGTACTCGGCGTCCGGGACGTAGTGCTCCAGGACCTTTACGGCCACAGGTATGACCTCCTTGCCGATGCCGTCCCCCTCTACTACCGCAATCTTCACGGGGCCGCACCCCCGACATCCCTTTCCGAGGGGCCCGGCCCCTCTGCCGACCTCAAAGGTCCCTCCTCCTGAGCTCTATGATCCCGCCGGCGTCTATGATCTCCATCATCCTGTCCGAGAGCCTGAGGGACCTGTACCTCTTGCCCCCCGTCTCCACACAGGAATCCTCCAGCGAAACATCGATGTCGTCCCCGTCCTCGCATACCACCGGTCCCTCGACCTCGAACAGAGGCAAGCCCCTGTTTATGGCATTCCTGAAGAATATCCTGGCGAAACTGGTGGCTACCACCCCCACCACGCCCGCCTCCTTCAGGGCTATGGCCGCCTGCTCCCTCGAAGAGCCGCATCCGAAGTTCTTCCCGGCGACAATGACGCTGCCCCGTAGACGTGACGACATTCCAGGGTCCAGGTCTTCGAAGGCATGCTGCGCCCAGAGCCTTTTGTCCTTCGTCCTCAGGTACCTTCCGGCTATTATGAGGTCAGTATCGATATCGTCGCCGGCCTTCACGACCTTGCCTATCACGGCCTTACCCCCGGTGATGCGATCTCGCCTCTGAGCGCGGAGAACGCGGCCGTTGTCGGAGATGACAGATAATATTCCGCTCCTACGCCCATGCGGTTCTTGAAATTCCTGTTAGCCGTGGAGAGTCCGACCTCCCCCTCTCCGAGCACTCCCTGGTGGGCACCGAGGCACGGCCCGCAACCCGGCGTGCCTATGGTGGCCCCGGACTCCACTATGTCCCTGAGAACGCCGGTCTCCATCGCCCTGAGCAGAACGGCCCTGGAGGCCGGGACGACCACTGTCCTGACCTTCACCTTCTTTCCTCTGACCACGTCCGCGAACCGTTTAAGGTCCTCGTACCTGCCGTTGGTGCACGTGCCGACGAAGACCTGGTCCAGGGGGATCCCCTCCAGGTCCGACACGGGCTTCACATTGTCGACCCTGTGCGGTACCGCCAGTACCGGCTCCACGTCATCCAGGTCCAAAGTCTCCTCTCTCACGTAGTCGCAGTCCTCCGTCTTCTGCGGTTCGGCATCCATGCCGTATTCCCTCAGATATCTGCATGTCTCTGCGTCCGAGTAGAAGAGTCCTGCCTTGGCACCAGCCTCGATGGCCATGTTGGATATCGTCAGCCTGCCTTCCATGCCGAGATCGTTCTCGCCCGTGAACTCTATGGCCTTGTAGGTCGCGCCGTCCGCCCCAAGCATCCCCACATATCTGAGCGCCACGTCCTTCGGCTCCGAGAATCGTGGAAGCCTCCCCTCCAATCGGATGTTGATGGTCTCCGGCACCTTCAGCCATGTCCCCCCGGTGGCCCAGATCGACGCCATGTCCGATGCCCCCACTCCGGTGGAGAACGCCCCGAACGCCCCCATGGTGCAGGTGTGGGAATCGGCCCCTATGACGATCTCTCCGGGCAGGACCCTGCCCTCGCTCATGACCTGATGGCAGACGCCGGACCCTATGTCGTGGAAATCGATGCCTCTTTCGAAGGCGAACCTCCTGAGCTCCGCCTGCAGGTCCGCCGTGGTCGAATTGTTCGCCGGGACTATGTGGTCGTAGATTATCGTTATCCTCTCCGGATTACAGATCTTCTTCGCCTCCATCTCGCGGAACGCCGTCAACGCCTGTATTCCCGTGCCGTCGTGGGCGATCGCCCGGTCGACCTTCACGTCGACGAAGCTGCCTTCCTCTCCTTTGAGGATCCTCTCCGACAGCGTGCTCAATCGCACGTCCCCCTGACTTTCTCCACGATCTCCATCAGGACCTTGTGCGTGATCGCGCACTTGCCCTCGCTTCTAACCTTCACATCATGCAGCACCATGTCCATCTGGGCTTCCGTAAGCTGGTACCCGAGGGCCTTGACGACGTGTTCGAGGGCCTTTCTGCCCGTGTGCTTGCCGAGGATGAACTTCTGCTCCCCTCCCACCATATTCGGGGGGAAGTACTCGTAGGTGGAGCTGTCCACTATCAGGGCGGCAATGTGTATGCCGCTCTCATGCGAGAAAGCGTTGTCGCCTACGACCGGCTTCGTCTTCGAGACCTGGACCCCTGAATAGCGTGAGACCATCCGGGACAGCTCGGTGAGGTGCGTGAGGTCGTATCTGTCCACGCCCCCCTTCATCCTCAGCGCCACGAGCAGCTCTTCGAGGCTGGCGTTCCCCGCCCTCTCGCCTATGCCGTTGACGGTGGTATGGAGCTGGAACGCCCCGCATTCCGCCGCTGTGAACGCGTTCGCCGTGGCCATTCCCATATCGTTGTGCAGGTGGACGCACAGCTTGTTGCCGAGGCCGTCCGTCAGATACCTGACGCCATCCGCGATCTCCAGCGGGGTCAGGCATCCCACCGTGTCTGCAATGCTGCTGTATGCCGCACCGTGCTCGCAGCCTTGTCTGAACATCTCCTTCAGGAACGACAGGTCCGTCCTCGAGCCGTCCTCCGCGGAGAATCTGACCTGTACGCCGTGGTCGATCGCATAGTCGACCATGTCGAGTGCCTGAGCGAGGACCTCTTCGCGGCTTTTCTTGTACTTGACCCTTATGTGCAGGTCGGACGTGGCGATGAATATGCTCACAAGGTCGACGTCGCAATCTATAGCCGCATCGACGTCCGATCTTACCGCCCTGGAAAGACAGCAGATCCTGGCATCGAACCCGGCTTTCGTTATCTTTTTTATGCTTTTCTTCTCGTCTTCGCTGACGCTCGGGAAACCGGCCTCTATGACCTCGACGCCGACGGCGTCAAGGCTGCGTGCGATGTCGAGCTTCTCATCGCAGGTGAAGGAGACCCCAGGGGTCTGCTCGCCGTCTCTGAGTGTAACGTCACATATTTCAATATCTAATTTCTTCATGGATCTCACCTTCCGGACATTTTGTCTCTATCACTATCGTCCTGGGGCCCGTCACAGGCCCCCTGATAACCTCGATGGCCTCTTCGACCCCCATCTTCTCGGGATTGGCCCAAGGGATGTACCTCTCCACATCGAAGCACTTCTCCCCACCGGTCATGGCCAGCTTTTTGTTCTTCAGTATGATGGTCAGAAGCGGGGTGCCTCTCTCGTAGACGTCTATCAGCGAATTTATCCCCGAATGGAGGAGAGCGTAGTCACCGGTGACCGCTATTCCAGTTGACTTCGCGGCGACGGCGATGGAAGATCCCAGGCCATAGTTGGCAACACCTATGCTGTAGGGCTTCCTCTTTGCAAGTAAAACGCACCCTGTGTCGATTATGACGTCTATTCCCTCGTCGGAGATGAACTGCAGAAGGGGTTTGTAAGGGCAGTTCCTGCACAGGCTCAATATGCGGCCGGTGTTCCCGATGGTCGCCGGGACGTCCGCCTCTCCCCTGAAAATCCTGTCTGCGCGCTCGGCGCCCTCTTCCATGCTCAGCTCCCTTTCGGCGAGACTGCCGTACCTGCGTTCCGAGGGTATCGGGAAAGGCTCTTCCCGGGTCGTGCTGTTGAGGGCTATGTCGGTGGCCCTCAGAATCGCCACCCTGGAATACCGCTCGGACTCCGCGAACGCCGTCTCGAGGCTACGACACACGGCGGCCGTGTCGAGTTCCACCAGCGGGACGGACGCCACCTCGGCGTACGGCCTGGTGTCCTGGCGTACCTGGGTTCCCTGGGCCCCGGTGTCATCGCCGGATATGATCACGACGCCACCGACCAGACCCTGGGTGGAGGCCATTACCAGAGGGTCCGCGAGCGCGTTCATCCCTACGTTCTTCACAATGACCGTGGACCTCTTCTTCAGGAGGGAGTCGCCCAGCGCGTACTCCAGGGCGGTCTTCTCGTTTATCGTGTTCATGGACCCTGCCGCTTTCGCAAGGTCCGTAACAGGGAAACCGTGGACGGCGTAGGACGTGTCGCTCGTCGATCTCACGCATTCCGCAAGCAGTTCCCATACGGTCCGGCCCTCCTCTGCGACAGCATCGGAGCCAGCATTCGAAAGTTCTCCCTTCGATCTCTTGTTCGTTATGCCCACCTACCTTTGCGGTCGGTACCGCACGGAATCGTATCCTATTCTCACGTTTAAGTTCTCTTAACATACGTACCTGCTGGGCGGCGGGTGCGTCAACGAAACCGCAGCCGATGACGGAAACGGGTCTCCGTTATGTCATCTGCTGTGTCTGGCATAACGAGGCTGTCGGCCCAGGACAGCCGCAGGGCGCTCCGAAAAAGTCCTGGCAGAATCCGTCCGCGCTGGCCGGTATATCATTCTTTACGTGTCCCCTGCGCCCCGGTCCCCGGTCGTGCGGTAGACGGGCGATCATTCAACATATGCTGCTCCGGTGCTCTGGACATTTCCCGGCATCTCTCCATCTGCCACATGCTGCGATGGTGTTTTCTCTAACCTTTTATACGGCACAGGCATTGAAGAACGCATGAGGATCATCATTTACACCGGCAAAGGCGGGGTCGGAAAGACCTCTGTCTCTGCGGCGACCGCCCGCAGGCTGGCCCAGAAGGGCTACAGGACGGTGATAATGAGCACCGATTCGGCCCATTCCCTCGGCGACTCCCTGGGGGTCGAGCTCCCCCCTTACATCCGGAACATAGAGAAAAACTTGGACGCCCTGGAGGTTGACATCATCCACGAGATGAGCACCAAGTGGTCCGACATCAGCGATTACATATCGGCGTTCATGCTATCGCAGGGGATGGGTGACATCACCGCGGAGGAGATGGCCATAATACCGGGCATGGAGATGGTTGCCGCCCTCTTCTACGTGTTGCAGTTCAAGGAAGAGGACTCTTACGATGTGGTCATAATCGACACTGCGCCCACCGGAGAGACCCTGAGGCTTCTGAGCTTCCCGGATATCTCGAACTGGTACATCGACAGGATGTACTCCATGCTTAAGAGGGTGGTCTCCATAGCAAGAGTTACGGTCTCCAAGGTCATAGACCTCCCTCTTCCGAACAAGGAAGTCATGGACAGCATCGAGGACATCAAGAACAGGATGTCGAAGGTAAAGTATCTCCTGGAGGACCCCAAGGTGACCACCATACGCCTGGTTCTGAACCCGGAACGCATGGTGATAAACGAAACTATGCGCGCCTACACGTACATATGTCTGTACAACAAGACGGTGGAGTGTCTGATCGTCAACAAGGTATATCCCAAAGAAGGGCTGGAGGAAGGCTACTTCAAAGAAAGGCTGGCAGAGCAGGAGAGGTACATGGACGAGATACATCATGCCTTTGATCCGCTGAAGATGATGTATGCCTACCAGATGCCCACCGAGCTGCGGGGCCCGTCAGGCCTGGACCACATGGCGGATATGGTGTTCGCGGATTCCGATCCTTCTGAGATATATGCAACAGAGAGCCCCATGCGCTTCGAGACGTCGGGAGGTACGGACAACCTGATAATCAAGATGCCTTTCGTCAAGAAGGACAAGGTGGAGCTCTTCAAAGGAGATGGCGACTCTCTGATCATACATGTGGGAAGTCAGAAGAGGACCATCACATTGCCTCTCACCCTCAAGAACGCCGAAGTGGTCGGCGCGGAACTCAAGGGCGGAGAGCTTACAGTTAAACTAAAACGGCAGAACGCCGATAGCAAGGGAAGGTGACACCATGGGCGAGGACGGAAAAGAAGACAGAGGCAGCTCCATGTCGGAAATGGAGGACTTCTTCAACGAGAACAGGGAGTTCATCGAGGCTCTGATCGAGAAGGAAAGGAAGGCGGCGGAGGACGCTTTCGAAAAGAAAAAGGACAGCGCCCGCCAGCACGCGGACAAGGCCAAGAAGAACGCAGAAGATGCCGTCAGGCAAATTTACAAAATAGCCATGGACCCGGAGATACAGGGCCACTTCATGACCGCGGGATTCGAGATCATGATGGGCATCAACGCCGCCATCAGGTCCATGCCGGTGCCCGACTTCATCAAAGAGGAGACGGAAGCAAAGGCGGAGAAGGCCGAACCGGAGGAGGCCAAGCCCAAGAGGCGGCCGAAGGCGCAATCGAAGGCCATAGCCATCGATGCCCCGGAAGAGGTCCCCAAGACCGTGACCCGGAGAAAAAAGAAGCCTGCGAGCGAAGAGCAAGATGGATCTTGAATCGGGTCGCGTCGCGGTAAGGGCCGCGAGGATGGCCGCGGAGGCCGAGACCGAAGGAAGGTCTGAAAATCCGGAGTTCCAAGAGGGGTTCGGCCGACGTTCCGGTACCTTCGTGACCATATCGGAACATCCCTCCGGAGAATTGAGGGGATGCATAGGATATCCGGAGCCCGTGCTCCCGCTGGGCGAGGCAATAGTGTCGGCGGCCCGCTCGGCATGCCACGACCCCCGCTTCCCCCCTCTCACGTCAAGGGAAGCATCGGAATGTGTCTTCGAAGTGACGATACTGACGCCTCCGGAGCCCATCAGATTCTCTTCGACCGAAGAACTTCTCAACAATATCGAGATCGGGCGCGACGGCCTGATAATATCTTATATGGGCAGACGCGGCCTGCTCCTGCCCCAGGTCCCGGAGGAATGGGGTTGGAACAGAGAGGAGTATTTATCCCACCTGTCGATGAAGGCGGGTCTGCCTATGGACGCATGGAAGAGGAAAGGCGTCTCCATAGACAGGTTCGAAGGCGAGATATTCGCAGAGACCTCGCCGAAGGGCGAAATAATCAGGAAATGATGCCATGGGACCGGATCTAGTCATTGCGGGCAGGGCGTTCGTCGGCGGAGAGCTGAAGGACACCGAGATAGGGATCACCGACGGTAAGATCGTATTCATAGGGCCCAAGGCCGACAGGGGCGGCGACCGCATAGATATAGGGACCAGCCGCATAGTTCTTCCCGGCGGGGTCGACCCACATGTGCATTTCAGAGACCCGGGGATGACCCAGAAGGAGGATTTCGGCACAGGTTCCATCTCAGCAGTCTGCGGAGGGGTCACCTGCGTGCTGGATATGCCCAACACAAAGCCGCCTGCGTTGGACGCCGATTCCGTAAGAGACAAGAAGGCCCGCCTAAGGGGCCGTTCGTACTGCGACTACGGCCTTTTCGGTGCGATATCCAAAAACCGTTCCCCGTCCAAGATGGCCCCGCTGGTTGCAGGGTTCAAACTTTTCATGGGCTCGACCACGGGCGAAATACTCACCAATGACGATACGGCGATATACAAGGCCATGAAGGATATTGAGGCTTCGGGAAAGGTCCTCAGCGTGCACGCCGAAGACGACAGCCTGCTTCTGCACGAGTACGAGCGCGACTGCACAGATCACCTGAGGAACCGCCCTGCGACGGCCGAAGTGAACGCCATAAGACGACTTTCTCCCTACAAGGGTATGAAGATCAACATATGCCATGTGACAACATCCGAGTCTCTGGCACTTGCGTCTTCACTGGGATTCACAACCGAAGTTACCCTTCACCACATGGTTTTCGATGCCGGGACAGGCCGCGGTGCCAAGTTCAAGGTAAACCCTCCGCTCAGGGACAGGAAGACGATGGAATCCCTTTACAGGTCTTTCGGGGAAGGTTCGGTGACGATGATCGGCAGCGACCACGCGCCCCACACGGCAGATGAAAAGAGCCAGGAGTTCGATTCGGCACCAAGCGGGATACCCGGTGTAGAGACCACGATGCCCATATTGCTGAACATGGTCAGGTCGGGGACCATACCGATGCAGCTCGTGGCAGAGATGTGCTCCGCGGCACCCGCAAGGGCATTCGGCATGAACAAGGGGTCGATCGAAGTCGGAAAAGATGCCGACCTTTCGATTTTCGATCTTCGAAAAACAGAGCAGATCGGTGCTTCCAGGCTCCACAGCAAGGCAGGGTACACGCCCTACGAGGGATGGGGCGCCGTTTTCCCCAATATGGTGCTTGTGAGAGGAGAGGTGCAGCTGCAGGACGGGGAGTTCTGCGGAGAAACAATGGGAGAGGATATCATTGGTTGATTTCAACGTTGATTATTCGGAAGTCAGGGGCAAGTTCATCGAATGTCCGCCGCAGTGCGGAATGTGCTGTCTCTGCCAGCCGGAGGTCCTTTCGGAAGAGAGGGATTTCTTCAAGAAGAACCATCCCGAAAAAATCGTGAAAACAAGGCCCCCCGATTCTTATCTGGCACTGGCACTTAAGAAGGGACACGGGTCCTGCGTTTTCCTGAACGGAAGGAAGTGCGACGTGTACCAGCACCGCCCGGCCTATTGCAGGCAGTTCCCCCTGCACATATATGCGGGGGAGAAGGTCTCCGTGGAGCTCGATCTCTCCTGCAGGGGAGCTTGGACCGGCAAAGGCGCCGATGCCGAGACGGAGGCGAAAACAGCGGTCGAAGCGGCATCGGGAAGGATATATCCGGCATTCCGGGAATCCAAGAAGGTCTACGAAGAGTTCTACAGGAACTGCATCGAAGCCGGGGTGATGGGCGACCCGTCCGCAATACGGACGTCGGTCTCCGTATCGTTGTCCAAGTTCACGGACCCTTACTGCCTGGGACGCATATTGGACATGTCCCAGACAGAAGACGTGATGTCGATCTCGGAAGTCGTTCCGGACACAAGCCCCGACATAGGCGATCTGGACGAGGCGGCCCGCTCTGCCGCGATGGAGTCCATGTCTTCCGATGACCCTCTCAGCGTACCGATCTACTGCGACGAGAAATGGAACTGGAACATGTTCATGGCGGACGGGGACAGCCTGGAGTGGATGGTGATGGACGACGACGGCGACCTGGTCCACAAAGCCTTCGCGTCAGCATCCAAGATACCCCTCAAGCCGTTGGAGGGCAGCGGAAGAGACGTACTGGCACAATACATTTCCCTGCTCAACAGGAGAGAGAGCTTCATGGGCAGCGTTTACAGCAACATAGATTCCGCCGGATACGAGGACTCCATGTCCAATGCTTACTATGGTACCGTTGCAGTATCGGTGATCGACCTTCTCTGGAGGGCCTCGATGCTCGACCACTTCATGGGCACAGGGATGGGTGCGGACGGGATCAGGGAAGCGATAATATTCTATGATATGGACCGCTTGGACGCACCCGCAATAGGGGCGTTCATCTGATAAAGGGCATGACCCACCTACAAACCTTCAAATAGTAAACCCTTTATGGACATCTGGTGGCTTTAGATGATGAAACCATTGTCTATCCTGGGAAAAGCGGTGAACAACAATGTCATCGTCGTCCTCAGGGGTAAGAGGGAGTACAGAGGCGTGCTCGACGGATACGATCAGTTCATGAACGTAGTGCTGAAGAACGCCGACGAGCTCGTCGAGGGCCAGCCTGTCGCCAAGCACAGAATGGCAATAGTGCGCGGAGACAACATAATTTACATTTCGCCATAAGGAGTGATACAATGGGAACTGGAACATCGGCAAAGGGGAGACACAACAGCAACAGGACTCACATCCCATGCCGCAGGTGCGGAAAACGCTCGTACCATGTGAGGAAGGGCGCATGCGCTTCCTGCGGGTATGGTAAAACCGCCAAGCTCAGGAGCTACACCTGGGCCAAGTGCCACGATTAAGTGAGAAGTATGACAGGGCCGAAACACAGTTGCGGTGTTGTGGGAATCAGTGCCGAAAACAACGTTGTGCCTGCCCTGCAAAAAACTCTCATGATAATCCAGCACCGCGGACAGGAGAGTGCTGGAGTATCCGTATACAATTCTGAGGGGACCATAGACACGGTCAAGGACAGCGGACTCGTCCAGACCGCCCTCCCCAAATACATGCTCAGCAAGCTACACGGGACCGTCGGGATAGGTCATGTGAGATATCCGACGACGGGGACTAAGATCGACGGCAACGCGCAACCCCTGACGGCCACCACGAGATACGGCCCCCTGGCCATCGCCCACAACGGCGACATTACCAATTTCGACGTCCTCAAGGAGATGTATCTCGCGTCGGGATGGTCTTTCTTCACGGACTCGGACAGCGAGCTCGTCACCAAGATTTTCAGCAAATTTTCCGCACAGCACTCAGATCCGATAAGGGCCCTCAAGGCCACATGCGGCGAGCTGGACGGGGCATTTTCGTTAGTTATGCTCGTGGACAACAGGCTTTTCGGAATAAGGGACCCGAGAGGCATGAGGCCCCTGTGCATCGGCAGGATAAGGGATGGGTACATGCTCGTTTCCGAGTCTGCTGCGATCGATGCGTTGAACGGGGAGCTCATCAGGGACGTGATGCCCGGCGAGATCGTCGAGATAACCCCCACCGAGATCATCAGCTACCCGTACAACACATCGAGCCCCAAGGCCCATTGCATGTTCGAATGGGTGTACTTCGCCAGACCAGACTCGGTAATGGACGGTCGCGAGGTATATGAGGTGAGGAGGAAGATCGGCGAGGTCTTAGCGAGGGAAAGCCCGGCCGACGTGGACCTCATCATGCCGATACCCGATTCCGGGCGCGCGCACGCGATAGGATTTTCGGTCGAGTCAAGAATCCCCTACGAAGAGGGATTTATGAAGAACCGTTTTGCGGAAAGGACGTTCATCCTGCCTGACCAGAGGCAGAGGGAGGCGGCCGTATCCACGAAGATGAACCCTATAAAGAGCACGGTCAAAGGCAAGAGGATCCTGATCGTGGACGACAGCATCGTGCGCGGCACGACGCTGAAGAAGCTCATCAGCATGCTTAGGGGCGCCGGAGCTACGGAGGTGCACGTGCGCATCGGATGTCCGCCGGTAATAGCTCCATGCTACTACGGAGTGGACATGAAGACACGCGACCAGTTCATAGCGACGGACCATTCCGTCGACCAGATCTGCCAGATAATAGGCGCCGACAGCCTGGCGTACATCAGTGTGAAGGGACTCATAGAGGCGGTCGGCATTCCGGAAGCCGATCTTTGCCTGGCATGCGTATGCGGCAAGTATCCTACAACAATCCCGGGAGAAGTCCACAGGTACCAGTCCACCCTCGTAGAGGGCTTCATCGGCAAATCCGAATGAATGCCATTAGGAAACCTTTAATAGGAACAATTAATGACTGAGTCTTACCGGGCAGGTAGATCAGTTGGAAGATCGCTACATTGGCATTGTAGAGGTCGCGAGTTCGAATCTCGCCCTGTCCACTCTTTGTTAACATTCGGTCGCCGAACAGGGCCGTTCAAATTGTTCGAACCGCTCTTCGCCTTAATTTACGCTGTGTAAACATTTATTACAGCACAATCCATCGTCGATCCGAACTATGGATTTGAAATTCAAGAGGGCACGCAGCAAAGAGAACAAGGAGAAGAGGTTCTCGGACATACTCGACGTTTCCGCGGAGCTGTATGACAAACTGCATTATTCCGGCCTCACATTTGAAGAAATATCGAAGAAATTGAATATCACCCGTCCCGCGATATACAAATACTTCAGAACGAAAGACGAGATTCTGGTGGAGATACTTCTCAGAGACCTCGACAACCTGTGCAACGACCTAGCGGACAGTTTCGACTCCTCAAAAAAGTATATGAAAGAGGAGATAGCGACCACATGGACGGACGTCATGATGAAGAACAAGAGGATCATGGACGTCATGTCCCTCCATTCCTCATCTATCGAGAAGAAGATATCAGCCGAATACAACAGCGGACCGGAAAGCGTGATAAAAGGATATATCCAGACGCTTAAGGAATTGATCAAGGGCCTCGTTCCCGGCATAGATGATGACACGGCGAAGGATTTCATACTGTATCAGATCTCGTTCGCAGTGGGCCTGTATCCATTCATGAAGATCAAAATGAATGATTCCGACCCGAACAAAGAGCTGTTCAGATTCAACAGGATATATAGCGAGAACATTCTCATCAAGTTGAAATCAATGGAAGGAAGGTAAAAAATCGCCGTCGTTCAGGCGGCAAAGAAAAAATTCGGAATCGAAAGTGTTACGCTTTTTCCTTCTTCTCTGCTTTTTCCTTTTCTTTCTTTTCTTTCTTCTTTGCGCTGTTCTGTTTAATCTCTTCGATCTTTCCCTTGAAGCTCATTTTCGTACCCCCTTGCATGTTCTGCAGGTTAAGTTACACATAGTAATTTATGTATAAATAGGTTACTCAACGTAAATTAAAATATAAATCGAAGACAATCAATAAAAATATGAAAACAATGGATCGTTGACGGACCGGACGTCGTCCTATGGGAAATTAGAAAAGGTGGCCGCAGATGAGTGCGAACGGCCCTTGTTTGAACGAAAGACAGAGGGATTCAATTCCTCTCCGCCCGTAATGTGGGAGAAGACATCACTTTGAAGAACGAGGGATTCACCTGATCTTCTTCTCAAGTTTGGCAAGCTTCTTCTTTGCGCTGTTGTCTCCTGAATTTACCTGCCGAGTGAGCTCCTCTGCTTTCTCCTTCTTTACCTTGTTCTGCTTCGATAACTGTTTTTTACTCATTGCCATGCAATAGTCACTGACCCGCCATGCACCATGCCCTATTTGATTCTGGCTTTCGAATAATGTTATATTCAGACCATATCGGAAAAATGGGAGATTCCGCACCTCATAATTCACGTATCGCGTTCTTCATGGACCTGACATATTCGCCGACGTGGGCAACAGAGTCCGGGCCTTCTTCGGCAACGATCTTTACTATTGCGCTTCCGACGATGACGCCGTCGCTCAGGGCAGCCATTTTCGCCGCCTGATCCGGGCCCGATATGCCGAATCCCACCGCGCAGGGGATGTCCGTGCTTTTTCTCACCAACTCGACCATCGATGCGATGTCGGTCTTGATCTCGGCCCTCGCTCCCGTGACTCCAAGGGAGGAGACGATGTACACGAAACCTTCGGCTTCTCCGGCGATCATCGAAATGCGGTCTTCCGATGTGGGTGCGATCAACGAAATGAGGTCCAGGCCGTGCCTGCGGCATGCAGGGGCGAACTCGTCCTTTTCTTCGAACGGCACATCGGGCAATATCAGCCCGTCTATGCCGATGTCCCTGCATATCGATACGAACCTCTCGGTACCGTACGAGAACACAACGTTCGCATAGGTCATGAACACCATAGGCACCCCGATGTCCCTGCGCATCTCGCGTACCATATCGAAGATCTTGTCTGTGGTGACCCCGTTCTTCAATGCGCGTGCGTTGGCGGCCTGGATCACCGCCCCCTCTGCCGTCGGGTCCGAGAAGGGTATGCCCAGTTCGACGAGGTCCGCACCGTTCCTGACCATCTCCTTCACGGCTTTTTTGGTCGTCTCGAGGTCCGGGTCCCCGCAGGTGATGAACGCGATGAAGGCCTTGCCGTCGGCGAACGCATCTCCGATCCTGCTCATTCTCCCACGTCCTCCCCTCTGTATCTCGCGATCGCCGCACAATCTTTGTCCCCGCGGCCGGAAAGCGTGACCACCAGCAGGTCGTCGTTTTTCATTTCGGGAGCCATCTTCATCGCGTATGCCAAAGCGTGCGCCGATTCTATCGCGGGGATTATGCCTTCCTTCTTAGAAAGATACTCGAACGCGTCGACAGCTTCTTCGTCCGTGACGGGAACATACTCGGCCCGGCGGATATCATGCAGCCACGAATGTTCAGGCCCTATTCCGGGATAGTCGAGCCCAGCCGAAATCGAATACACTGGGGCGATCTGCCCGTATCCGTCCTGACAGAAATAGGATTTCATCCCGTGGAATATGCCGGGGCGTCCGGTGTTGATGGTTGCGGCGGTCTCGAAGGAATCGATCCCGCGACCTGCCGCTTCGCATCCTATCAGACGGACCTTCTCATCGTTTATGAATTCATAGAACGAACCAATCGCATTTGAGCCGCCTCCGACACATGCGATGACGGCGTCGGGAAGCCTTCCCTCTTTTTCCAGGATCTGCTGTTTTATCTCTCTGCCTATGACGCTTTGGAAATCCCTGACCATCGTCGGGAACGGATGGGGCCCCATGACGGACCCTATGCAGTAATGGGTGTCCCCTATGCGGGAGGTCCATTCACGCATGGTCTCGGAAACGGCATCTTTCAGAGTTCCCGTACCCGATTTCACAGGTATCACTTCGGCTCCGAGGAGCTCCATCTTGTAGACATTCAGAGCCTGTCGTTCCATGTCGTTGGTTCCCATGAACACCACGCATTCCATTCCCAGCAGTGCGGCGGCCGTCGCGGTCGCCGTCCCGTGCTGTCCGGCCCCCGTCTCGGCGATCAGACGGGTCTTGCCCATCTTCTTGGCCAGAAGCGCCTGCCCCAGCACATTGTTGATCTTGTGTGCGCCGGTGTGGTTCAAGTCTTCGCGTTTCAGATAGATCTTCGCTCCGCCGAGGTCATCGGACATCCGTTCTGCGAAGTACAGCCTGCTGGGCCTTCCGGCGTATTCGCAGAGGAGCGCATTCAGCTCGGAGACGAATGCCGGGTCCGTCTTGTATTGTTCGTACGCCTTCTCAAGCTCGATAACTGCGTTCATCAGCGTCTCGGGTATGTACTGCCCCCCGTGTTCTCCGAATCTTCCTTTTTTTGTCATATGAGCATCTTCTCTGTCTGTTCTTCTCACGGATCCGATGAACCGTTCCATCTTCCGACGGTCTTTCTTACCTTCCGTCTCCACTCCGGAACTGGTGTCGACGGCATACGGGCGGAACATTCTCACGATTTCCGACACGTTGTCAGGGTCCAATCCTCCTGCGAAGAAGAACGGGCGGCGGCACTTGCCGACGAGCGTCCCGTCGAACCGCTCTCCCGTACCGCCGGCCCCGTTGTCCAGCAATATGAAGTCCGCAGGAGACGCTATCGCTCTTTCGAAATCGCTTCTGCTGCTTATTCCGAACGCCTTCACCACCGGTACGCCGGTCTTTTTGCGTATGTCTTCAACGAAGGCATCGTCCTCGCCTCCATGGAGCTGTATCATCCCGACGGTCTTATTTTTCACCAGGCCGACGATGTATTCTTCAGGCTGGTCGACGAAAACTCCCACGGTGGCAACCTTGCGGTCCATCAGGTGACGCAGGCGGGCGGCCGTTTCACCCGTCACACATCTGTGGCTCTTTTCGGAGAACACGAACCCTGCGTAATCCGGGAGCAGGGCGTTGACGCACTCGACGTCCTCCGGCGTCCGGATGCCGCAAATCTTGATCTTCGTCATATGGTCCCTCTGAGTTCGTCGAGTCTTTTCTTCTTGTCATGGGAACGCATCAGCGTTTCTCCGATAAGCACCCCGTCCACCTTGGACATGCGGAGGATGTCGATGTCGTTCGGACAGTTTATTCCGCTTTCGGCGATGAAAAGCACGTCCGGCGGCACCATCTCCCTAAGTCTTCTGCTGTTATCGAGGTCCACGGTGAAATCGTTCAGATTCCTGTTGTTCACGCCTATCATCCTCGCGCCCGCGTCCAGGGCCGACGATATCTCCTGCTCGTCGTGCGCTTCCACCAGTGCGGACATGCCCAGGTCGTCGCAAATCCCAATACATCTTTCGAGTTCCGCGTTCTCGGTGATCGAGCATATCAGAAGCACCGCCGAGGCGCCCAGGGTCTTCGCTTCATAGATCATGTACTCGTCGACTGTGAAGTCCTTCCTCAGACACGGCACGGAAACGGCGGCGGCTATCTTCTTCAGATGCTCGTTGTCTCCTAAGAACCACTTGGGCTCGGTCAGTACGGATATGCATGACGCACCTGCGGATTCGTATTCTCTGGCTATCTTCTCGAAAGGGTATTCCGTAACAATACTGCCTTTAGACGGCGAAGCCTGTTTGCATTCGCAGATGAACGATATGCCGTATCCCGTCAGTGCCTTCTCGAAGGGGAATCCGGTATCGCATTCCATCGAGGACACCGAATCCCGCATTTCCCAGAATGAAAAACGGCCCTTCGATTCTGCGACGCGGACCCTTGCATGATCGGCAATGGTATGCAGGATATCCGTCATTTCCGCTCACCTGTTCGAGGCGTTTATGAATTCGTCCAATTTAGATGTGGCCGCGCCGTCGTCTATAATATCTGCCGCGAGATCCATCCCTTGGCCGATGTCCACAGCTTTCCCGGCGATATACAACGCCGAGCCTGCATTCATCAGAACGGCGTTGCGACGGGCCCCCTTCTCTCCGTTCAGTATCGAACGGGTGACGGCCGCGTTCTGGGCAGGCGTGCCTCCGGCGAGGTCTTCCCGTTTTCCCATCGGAATGCCGAATTCATCGGGCGACATCTCGAAAGACCTGTAATATCCGCTTTTTATCTCGCATACCGTGGTCGGGGCGCCGACGGATATCTCGTCCAGCTTGTCTTGTCCGTACACCACCATCCCATGTTCAACACCGAGTTTCATCAGAACCTTGGCCAAAGGTTCAACCAGCGATTCGCTGTACACCCCCAGCAGCTGCATGGACGGAGATGCCGGATTGGTCAGAGGACCGAGGATGTTGAATACGGTACGGAATCCCAGCTCCTTCCTTATCGAACCGACATACCTCATCGATGTGTGATATTTCTGTGCGAAGATGAAACAAATCCCGATATCTTCGAGAAGTTCGACGCATTTCTGCGGCGCGAGGTCGATATTCACGCCCAGTGCTTCCAGGCAATCGGCCGTTCCGCATCTGGACGAGGCCGCCCGGTTGCCGTGTTTTGCGATCTTGACGCCTGCGGCCGCGACGACCAATGCAGACGTCGTAGAGACGTTGAAGCTCTGGGAACCGTCGCCGCCCGTTCCGACGATATCCATTACCTTCATGTCATGCACGATCTTCTCGGAATGCTCCCTCATGGCGGCGGCGCAGCCCGTTATCTCGTCTATCGTCTCCGCGTTCGTGTTCTTAGTGCTCAACGCGGCGAGGAACGCGGCATTCTGGATCGGGGTCGTCTGCCCGGTCATGATCTCGTCCATCACGCGATATGCCTCGTCGTAAGTGAGGTCCTCCTTGTTGACCGTCTTGATTATGGCTTCTTTGATCGCCGTATCACCTCCGCGCCAGTTTCAGGAAGTTGCGCAAGATCCTCTCCCCGTCGGGCGTCATGACGGACTCCGGATGGAATTGGACCCCGTAGACGTCATAGCTCCTGTGGCATACTGCCATGACCTCCCCGTCCTCGCTCTTGGCTATCGTCTTCAGGCACCCGGGGAGGGTTTCCTGTACGACGGCCAGAGAATGATAGCGCGCCGCTGGCATCCTTTCCGGACATCCCCTGAATATCGGGCTTTCCGTGAACAGTGTCACCACGGACCGCTTGCCGTGCATCAGTGTCTTCGCATACGACACGGTCGCGCCGTATGCTTCGCATATCGCCTGATGTCCCAGACAGACCCCCAGTATGGGGACGGTCTTTCCGAACGCCTTCACCGCTTCCACGCATATGCCCGCATCCTCGGGCCTTCCCGGTCCGGGCGACAGCACGATGGCATCCGGGCCCATCTGTTCCATCTCTTCAAGCGTTACTTTGTCGTTCCTTACGACCTCTATGTCAGGGTCGATGGAACCAATCAGCTGATACAGGTTGTAGGAAAAGCTGTCATAGTTGTCGACAAGCAATATCATTGGCGTCCCTCCGATATCCTCAGCGCTTTCACGACCGCCGCCGCCTTGTCTATGCATTCCTGATGCTCCTTCTCGGGAACCGAATCGGCCACTATCCCCGCGCCGGTCCTAACGAACACCTTCCCGTTCTTCTTGTACGCTATTCTTATCGCGATGCAAGTGTCCAGATTCCCGGTGAAATCGATGTATCCTATCGCTCCGCCGTATATCCCGCGCTTGTTGTTCTCAATGTCGTTTATCAGCTGACATGCCCTTATCTTGGGAGCTCCGGAAAGGGTTCCCGCAGGCAATACGGCATCCAGCACGTCAAGCGCGTCGAACCCCTCGCGTATCCGTCCGCTCACCGTGGAACCGATGTGCATCACATGGGAAAAACGTTCCACGGAGTGATACTTCTCTACTTTCACAGTGCCGAATCTGCTGATCTTTCCGATGTCGTTCCTTCCCAGGTCCACCAGCATGTCGTGCTCCGCAAGCTCCTTGGCATCCGACAGGAGGTCCGCCTCCAGGGCCCTGTCTTCCTCTTCCGTCCTCCCTCTGGGGCGCGTGCCGGCCAAGGGGAACGTGTGCAGCGTCCCGTCCTCGAGCTTCACCAGTGTCTCGGGGGATGCGCCGGCCACCTCCATGTCGGAGCCCGAAAAGTAGAACATGTACGGAGACGGGTTGAGTTCTCTAAGCGAGCAGTATGTGTTGAGCAGGCTCCCTTCGTATTCGGTCTCCAGACGGTTCGAGAGGACGATCTGGAAAACATCCCCTTCCCTGATGTGGTGTTTCGCCTTCTCGACCATGGCGCAATATCTTTCCTTGTCGAAAAGAGGTTTCAATTCCGTCAGCATCTTTCCCGGCTCGTCCTTCTTCGGTTTGCCGTTGTCGACGAGGTCCACCATCTGCCGCAGGTCCAAAACGGCCTTGTTGTAGTTGGTATCCACATCGGAAAGGTCCATGTTCACGATGAACACGATCTTTTTCTCGAGGTTGTCGAAGGCTATGACCTTGTCGAAAAGCATTATGTCGACGTCTTTGAAACCCTCGGTATCTTCGGCGTCCAGATTCAGGATCGGCTCGGAATATTTCAGATAATCATAAGAGAAGTATCCGACGAATCCACCCGAAAAGGGAGGAAGGCGGCTCATACGTGGGCTCTTGTACCTGTCCAAAACCTGTCTTATATATTTTCCCGGGTCGTCGGTCTCGAAAGACAGCGAATCCACCTTCATGTTTCCGTTCAAGCAGGTTATCGATAATTTCGGATCATACCCCAGGAAAGTGTATCTCCCCCATTTTGCATCATTTTCCACCGACTCCAGTATGTAGCAGTGGCCCGAGACGTTCTTGAGGATGCGAAGGACGTCCATGGGTGTCTTCCCGCCGGAGGGGACCTCCGTGCTCACGGGAGCCGTCCTATATTCTCCTTCGACGGCCAGTTTCTCTATCTCTTCAATGCGGGGGAATATCATTTTTCATGCCTTCTCAGCGTCCGACGATGTAAATGCAGGCCTATCATGCCTTCAGTAATAACCATAAATCTACATTAGATATATATTTAACTACATTGATGTATGTTTTAGTTCATCAATAGCCGGATCGTATTTTCAATCTCACGTCGGAATTCGCCTCATCCGCCGACGGAAAACCGCAATGCCGATTCCATTCGCATCCGGATATGCGGCGGCAGGACGTGTAATCGCGGTTAAAGGAGGCGTACACGGCCTCTTACGCTCTCAAAGCTTATAACTGCCAGATATCATGACTGTTCATGGAAGCCGATGCAATAATAGCATCACTCAAGGAACACTCCCCGGAGATCGTACTTGTCATCGGAGGTTTGATCGCGATATTCATAGTGTACCTGTACCTCAAGGACGATGGTTCGACGAAGTACAAGTTCATGGTCTTCCTTGGATTGGTTGCCGGCGTGGCCATGATATATATCGCGGCGGTGACCTGGTCAGGTCTGGCGCTGGCCACGGCGATAATCGTCGCCGTGGCAGGTTTCTCTCTCGTGATAAGGCCCTTCCGCGAAGTGCATTTCTCAGCGATCATGGCACTTTTCGTGATGGTTATCGTGTACATACTCATCGGAGATCTGGACGGATCAACGGTCTACGGCATCGACGTATCCTTCCTTGCTTCGGGATACGTGAGGATCGCGATAGCCCTGATAGCCGGCGCCATTGTGTACATGATCACCAATTTCATCGAAGAGCTCATCAAGCTTTTTGGGAAGATCCTCAACTGGTGGCCCTTCCTTCTGATGATCGGGCTCCTCTGTATGGCGGAGGGGATCATAGTCTACCTAGGATACGGGTCGGTATACGAGATCTATCTGGACTATACCTCCTGAGGAGCTTCCGGATATTATCTTTATGTAAACCTTTAAATCAGTAAAGGCGTTGTTGGGTGAGTGGGCCCGTGGCTTAGCCAGGATATAGCGCTGGCCTTCTAAGCCAGACGCCTCGGGTTCGAAAGTTTCATAAAAAGGAACCGAAATTCCCGACGGGCCCGCCAAAGGATGCCGCCCTCGGGGCAGGTGTCCAGGAAGGAAAATAACATGAAGAGAAGTTCACGCGCCTGGAAGAAACGCGGCAATCAGCGTTGGAAATGGCGCAAGAAGAAGATGAGAAGGAGAAAGAGAGCAGCTAAGATGCGCAAGCAGTGATCACAGTCATTCTGACAAGGGAGTATAGGCTAACCTGGCAGACTGGCGGGCTCCAGTTATAGAGCGTGATTGAATTGAGGTTGCTGAAGTTATGATGAATAACTGGAGCGATGACTCGATAATTTCGCGGGGGGTAGCTCCCCCCGTGGTGGAAACCCGCTGACGGGGGTTCAAATCCCTCTGCTCCCACCTTGCGTATCTTGGCGGCATCTCTGCCCCCCTGAAAAGGGGCATAACAACTTTCTCCTTCTTTTTTCTATTATTAATTCTGTACGTTCACTGTTGTGATTTTTCGATGTAATACCATCTTCGTCATATCTCGATGTTCTATCGGATCGATCTGCCTCGGCAAGGTATTCTCGATTCAGCGACGTGGCGGCCGAACGCGTTCGATGGCAAGTCCGTACGGGCATATCGGGCCGACCGTGAGCGTACAGGCGGTTTCTCAAAAGAACGGGACCGCGTATGATGACTGCGATGTCGACGGGTGTCGGGCCGGCCGCCCCAAGCAAGCGTTGAACACTCGTTAAATCTTATTTAATATTCAACACCCGTTTATTCTTCCAAAAGCAAAAACGTCCGGGAGCAAAAGAAAATTGATATGATCGCAAAAGAGCAATACGACAGGGATATAGCCGAGATCATATCGATGCGGCACCATAATGGCGGAGATCTTTGGGCCACTTCAGATATCAAATTGAATGTCGGCAGCCCATTTTCCACGCTTAACTGTGCATAATTGCTGTCAGAGCTCAATATTAGCAGCAGCGGTCCGATACTGACCGAAACGGCCGATCTGATCTTCAGCAACCAGAAGGATGACGGAAGGTTCAGACTCTCCCCCCAAGGGGCGATCTACCCATGCCATACCATCATCGCAGTGAGGGCGCTCTGCCATCTGGGATATGCCGATGACGGCAGGCTTGTAAAATCCTTTGAACATCTTTTGAACACCCGGCACAGCGATCACGGCTGGAGATGTAAAAAATTCAGTTTCGGTAGAGGCCCGGAAACAGAATTCTCCAATCCCGGCCCTACGTTGTTCGCATTGGACGCCTTCAGGTACACGAAATATCTGAACAGAGAAAGATCCTTGGACGGGACGGTTGAATTTCTGCTCGATCACTGGAGGACCAGGATACCTTTAGGGCCTTGCCATTATGGCATCGGCACTTTGTTCATGCAGGTCCAATATCCCCTTAATCAATACAATCTGTTCTACTACGTCTACGTTCTATCTTTTTATGAAAAAGCGAAAAAAAGATGACAGGTTCATAGAGGCGTTCGAAGCATTGAGGTCCAAGCTGGTCGATGGAAAAATAGTGATCGAAAGACAAAATCCAAAGTTTAGCAAGTTAAGCTTCTGTAAAAAGGGGGAACCCTGTGAATTAGCAACTATGCGATTCCAGGAGATATTGGAGAATGTCGATAGCTTGTAAAATGCAGATCCGGGCCGCTCGCTCATATTCGGGCCTTTACTCGGCCTGAAAAATTATTTTTACGGTCGGACCACGGCACGTGTCCGCTGGTCCCGCATGTCTTCGAGTCCTATGTTACCCGAAATTCCCGGAATGGTACTACTTCACGCCTGAACGGATAACGGTAGCCGCTCCGGGCCCTCGACCCCGAGCAGCTCCAGTATCTCCCTGACGCGTTCGGTCCTCTCCGTGCGTATCTTCAGGCCACTGTCATCGATGATCTTGTACGTCCCGGTCGCAAGGATCTCGTTGTTCACGGTCAGGCCCTTCAACTTGCTCTTGGAGACGACCGTCTGCATCCCGACGCGGATCATCAGCGCTGATTTCAATTCCTGTTCGTCGTCGTGGCGCTTCCGTCTCAGTTCTTGAAACTGTGTATCGGCGCGGGTATTCTCCCGCCCCTGTTCACGAACCCTCCGCAGCCGAACCTGCTGACGGGCATGATCGGCGCAGAGCCCAGTAGACCTCCGAACTCCGCGTGGTCGCCCGGCCTTTTGCCAATCACGGGTATGAGCCTGCATGCGGTCGTCTTCTGGTTGACCATCCCGATCGCCATCTCGTCCGCTATGATTCCTGCGATCGTCTCCGCGGACGTGTCTCCCGGTATCGCTACCATGTCCAGTCCCACCGAGCATACGCACGTCATGGCCTCCAGCTTCTCGATGCACAGGGCGCCGCATTCCGCGGCGCGGACCATCGAGCTGTCTTCGGACACGGGAATGAACGCACCGCTCAGCCCTCCGACGTACGAGGATGCCATCACTCCCCCTTTCTTGACCTGGTCGTTGAGTATGGCCAGCGCCGCGGTTGTACCGGGGGCGCCGGTCCTTTCGATGCCCATCTCTTCGATTATATCGGCGATGGAATCGCCTATCTCAGGAGTTGGGGCCAGAGAAAGGTCCACTATTCCGAACGGGACCCCCAGCCTTGCGGAGGCCTCCTTCGCTACGAGCTGCCCTGCCCTGGTGACTTTGAAAGCGGTCTTTTTGATCGTCTCGCAGAGTACTTCGAAGCTCTCCCCTTTGACCTTGGATACAGATGTCTTCACCACTCCGGGCCCCGACACTCCCACGTTGATGACGGTCTCCGGTTCGGTGACCCCGTGGAATGCGCCTGCCATGAACGGGTTGTCGTCGGGCGGGTTGCAGAATACCACGAGCTTCGCGCATCCGATCGAGTCCTCATCCTTGGTGAGTTCCGCCGTTTCACGGATTATGTCGCCCATAATCCTCACGGCGTCCATGTTGATGCCGGTCCTGGTGGAGCCCACCGAGACGGAGCCGCATACCCTTCCCGTCGACGACAACGCCTCCGGTATCGAACGGATGAGTAGTCTGTCAGCATCAGTCATGCCCTTCTGCACGAGAGCGGAATAGCCTCCGATGAAATTGATGCCCACATGCTCGGCCGCCTTGTCCAGCGCCTTCGCGATCCTCACGAAATCTTCCGGGGTCCTGCAGGCGCACGCCCCGACGACGGATATGGGTGTCACCGAGACCCTTTTGTTCGTTATCGGAATGCCGTACTCGAGGCCGATCTCGTCGCCGACCGATACTAGGTTTTTGGCCTTCTCGGTTATTTTCCGGTATATCTTCTCGCAGAGCCTGTCGAGGTCCGGGTCGCAGCAGTCCATAAGGCTGATGCCCATCGTTATCGTCCTGACGTCCAGACTTTCGTCCTTGATCATCGAGTTGGTTTCAAAGACCTCTTCGAAATCGACCATCGGATCAGATCCTGTGCATCATGTTGAAGATGTCTTCGTGCTGGGCCTGGATCAGGCAGCCGACCTTTTCGCCCACTGTCCTTAGGCCTTCGGTGAGTTCAGCGAACGTCTTTTCGTACTTGTCCGTATCTACGATCATCATCATGTTGATGTAATCGCCCACAGTGGTCTGTTTGATGTCCAGTATGTTGATGTTGTTGTCAGCGAAGAAATTGCACACGGCGGCGATTATTCCGACATGGTCCTTCCCCACCAGCGTGACTATGGTCTTGCTCATTTTACAGCCTTCCTTTCTTTGATCATTATCGCGTATTCCATCGAGTCCACCAACGCCATCAGCGAGGCCTCGATGACGTTCTGTGAGACGCCGACCGTCGTCCAGCTCTCGGTCCCGTCCGTGGAGCGTATCAACACCCTTACCGCCGCCGCGGTGGCGGCCTTCTCGTCAAGCACCCTGACCTTGTAGTCGGAGAGGCGTATGCCGTTAAGCACGGGATAGAACTTCGACAGTGCCTTCCTGAGCGCGTTGTCCATTGCGTTGACCGGACCGTCGCCGTCGGACGCGGTATGCTCGATCTCCCCGTCGCTGTTCCTGACCTTGATGCTGGCCTCGGATATCAGTTTGTTATTCTCAACTTCGTCTATGAACAGCCGGAAGCCTGCGATGGTGAAGTACGGTTTGAACTCCCCTCTGATCCTTTTGACGAGCAGCTCGAAGCTGGCATCCGCGCCTTCGAACTGGTATCCTCTGGACTCCAGTTCCTTGACGGTCTCGGTTATGCGGCCGCTGTCGCTGCTGTCGGTCCCGATCCCCAGCTCGTTCAGTTTCTCTATGATGCTGGCCTTTCCGGACATGTCGGAGATGAGTACCCTGCGCTTGTTCCCCACGGTCTCCGGCCTTATGTGCTCATATGTCCTGGTGTCCTTCATCATCGCCGAAACGTGCATTCCGGCCTTGTGGGCGAACGCCTTTTCCCCGACATAAGGCAGCGCGGGAGAAGGCGCCGTGTTGGCAACCTCCCCGACGAACTTCGAAAGCTCGGTAAGCTTCGTGAGGTCCCTGACGTTCGTATTGCGGCCCATCTTGAGCATGAGGTTCGGTATTATCGAACAGAGGTTGGCGTTCCCGGTCCTCTCGCCTATGCCGTTTATGCATCCCTGGACCATGGACGCGCCTGCCTTGACTGCAGACAGGGAGCATGCCACCGCCAGTTCCGAATCGTTGTGGCAGTGGATGCCCACTGCCGCGTCGAACCTGCCGCATACAGCTTTCACGGCATCGGCTACGCGGTCCGGGAGGGTGCCTCCGTTCGTGTCGCAGAGCACCAGCCATTCGGCTCCCGCGTCGGCGGCCGCGCCGAGGGACTGGAGGGCATATTCGGGGTCTGAATAGAAACCGTCGAAGAAGTGCTCCGCGTCGAACATCACGCGCATTCCGGATTCTCTGAGGAACCTGACGCTGTCCCCGATCATCGCCAGGTTTTCCTCTTTGGTGGTGTTCAGCGCATGAATCACCTGGAAGTCCCACGTCTTACCGAAGATGCACGCCCACTCCGCCCCCGAAGAGACCAGCGATTTTAGGTTCGCATCCTCTTCGGCCCTTATGTCGCGCCTGCGCGTGCTCCCGAAGGCCGTGACCTTGGCGTTCTTCAGGCCCATATTCTTCGCCGCGGCGAAGAATTCATCGGTCATGGGGTTGGACCCGGGCCATCCGCATTCGACGTAGTCAATGCCGAACCCGTCGAGCTCGCGCAATATGTCTACCCGGTCCTGGACCGAGAAAGATATCCCCTCGCTCTGGGCGCCGTCCCTGAGCGTGGTGTCGTAGATGATCACTGACATTTCATTCCTCTCTGTCGTCGAGCACAGATATCAGGTCGCTGAGTATCGCCGATGCGGTCTCCAGACGCCCGGCCCCGCGGCCGGTGATCGTTATGGGGCCGGCCAGGTCGCTGAGTATCTGCGCCGCGTTCAACGTCCCCGTGACAGCCAGCGGGTGACCTCTGGGAACAAGCCTGGGAGCCACTTCCAGCTTGGTGTCCGTCACTTCCCCTATCAGGCGGACGACCATGTTGCGGGACTTGGCAAGCGCGATGGCTTCTTCCGTTATTCCGGTGATCCCGGTTATCGAAACATCCGAGAACGTAACGTTGCGTCCGAAGACGGAGTTCGCCAGGATCACCACCTTGCATGCGCTGTCGTACCCTCCGACGTCCCCCGTAGGGTCCGCTTCGGCGTAGCCGAGCTGCTGGGCTTCCTTGAGGGCCTGCTCGAAGGGCTGTCCGCTGTCCATTTTGCTGAGTATGTAGTTGCAGGTTCCGTTAAGGATTCCGCGGATCGACTGGATCTTCTCTCCGACGAGGTTGTCGTGGCAGAGGTTGATTATGGGCATCGCACCGCCCACCGAGCCCTCGAACTTCAGTTTGCATCTGTTCCTTCTCGCAAGTGCGATGAGGTCTCCGAACTTGATCGCGAGCGGGCCCTTGTTAGTGGTGATCACGTCCTTGCCGCACTCCAGCGCGTGGACTATGTTCTTCAGGCCCTGTCCCCCCGTCTCATAGTTCGTCGGGCTGACCTCTACGAGTATATCGTAATCCACGGAGTCCAGGACCTCGAGCGCGTCCGTGTACGTCCTGCTCCCCACGCGTTTGGTCTCCGCCTTCCTGGATACCAGGTCCATAGGTGCAAGCCCCTCGGGGTCGGTCACGTAGGTCTTGGAGTCCATGACTCCGACGATCTTTACGTTATCGCCGTAGCGTTTCTTGAAGAATATCTCCCGAGAATCGAGGACCTCCGCTAAGCCCTGCCCTACCGTGCCGAAGCCGGCGATGAATATGCGCATATCAGAGCCCCCTGATGTATGTTATTGCGCCTTCCCTGCATGCGGACCTGAGGAATCTGTCCAGAGTGTCAAGGTCATTCTCCTCGCGGACCTTGACCGATATCATCGCGGTGCGCTTTTCATCATGGTTCTTCGAAGAGTACTGGATGTCCACCGAGTCCACCGTGACGGCCTGGGACGCCTCTTCCATCAGCCGCTCGATGTACGATGCCGTGATGCGCCCTATGAGAAGATACTCCATCGAGAAAGTGCTGTAGACGGAGCCGATGCTGGATATTATGATGTCCCTCGATTTCCATATGTCCTCCAGCCTCCTGAGCTGTGTTGCGTCCTCGACCTCGAAAGTGACGTTGAGCGAAATCCTGTGGTTCACGATCTGCTCGCGGTCGTGGACGACGCCCATGATGTTCCCGTCGACCATAGATATCGGTTCGAGGGAACCCACGAGCTGACCGGGGAGGTCTTTAACGTACAGTTCTGCGTTCACTATCATTTTTACTCGGCTGAATATCTGCCCAACGTTAATTATATTATCGTAGCTCGCGCGCGGAAAATATGGCTCATCGCACTTTCTCCGAGGGCGTGAATTTCGCAAAAATGTGGTAAAATTCGGTCGAATGCAAATGTACCAGATAATTTTTCAACGAAAGAAGTGGGATACAAAAGCAGGTCCGCAGCCACAAACATGCTGGCGTCTTCGCGTGAATAAAGTGCCCGAGTCTGCATTCATGGCGCAATTCCAAGGGCGATTAAGAATGATTATTTCCGGAATGCTGACCCAGAAGACGGAATCTTATCATGTTCCGACCCGAGATCTCTGAGGAGGCCCATTCGCTGAATAAGCCGGACGTTGAACGAATCATGTCGTATCGACGTCATTGTTCCCTCTGGAACGTTGCATCTTGCGGTTTTGCCGTCCATTAAGAGGGAACATGCCGATTTATCTTTATCCACTATATGGGTCGAGGGCGGATTTGAAATACATCGTTCCTTGATTTAATTCCTATTAATACGATATGCAAACAATAGAATAATATACTGTATAGGTATTCCTAGTTAATCAATAGGAATAATGGTAAATGGAGATGATAGGATGAACGGGAAGATCTATTTGGACAATGCGGCGACCACGGATATGGACCCTGATGTGCTGGAAGCGATGCTCCCATACTTTAAGGCGCAATACGGGAACCCTTCAAGCATACACGGGCTGGCAAAGTATGCAAGGGACGCGCGGGAACATGCCAGGGCATCGGTGGCAGAACTTATCAACGCCGAGCCGAAGGAGATATATTTCACGTCCGGAGGAACGGAGTCCGACAACTGGGCGCTGAAATCCGTAGCGTTCGGCAATCGTCCTAGAGGTAGTCACATCATAGTATCGAAGATAGAGCATCATGCGGTGATGAACACCTGCGAATTCCTGGAGAAGAACGGTTTCGAGGTCACATATCTCGATGTGGACGAGTTCGGAACGGTGGACCCTGAAGACGTCAGGAAGGCCATCAGGCCCGAGACGACCCTGATATCGGTAATGTATGCGAACAACGAGATAGGCACCATCGAACCGATATCCGAGATAGGCAAGATAGCAAGGGAGCACGGCATCCTGTTCCATACGGATGCGGTGCAGGCTTTCGGCCATGTGTCTATAGATGTGAAGAGGGAGAACATAGACATGCTGAGTGCCAGCGCACATAAGATGTACGGTCCCAAAGGAGTAGGTGTGCTGTATGTCAGGGAAGGTGTGAAGCTGGAGCCTCTGATGCACGGAGGCGCTCAGGAAAGAGGGGTCCGGGCAGGTACGGAGAACGTCCCCGGGATAGTCGGCATGGGGAAGGCCGCCGAGATCGCCAAGAGGGACATGGACGAACGTATGGCCAAGGAGTCCGAGCTCAGAGACCACATGATAGGCCGCATCCTCGGAGAGGTGCCTTTCACAAAGCTGAACGGACACAGTACCCAGAGGCTCTCCGGGAACGTGAACATAGCTTTCAGCTTCATCGAGGGAGAGAGCGTGCTCATGCTCCTGAACCATAAGGGCGTGTTCGTGTCCACCGGTTCCGCATGCGCATCTGGGTCATTGGACCCATCGCATGTTCTTCTGGCCATAGGGCTGGAGCACGAAGCGGCCCACGGCTCGATAAGGTTCACACTGTCGTACAAGACTACAAGGGCCGAGGTCGACGAGGCGGTGGACGCGGTCAAGGAGGCGGTAGAGAGGCTCAGGGCGATGTCTCCCCTGTATGCAGACCATTTGAAGAGGATGAACAAAACGGAGGTATGAAAAGATGTACGACGGAGTATACAGCGATGAGGTGATGGACCACTTCACAAACCCGAGGAACGTGGGAGAGATAGAGAATGCCAGCGGAGTGGGGACCGTAGGCAACGCCAAGTGCGGGGACATAATGAGGATATTCCTCGACATAGACGACGACCATATCATCCGCGACGTGAAATTCAAGACCTTCGGGTGCGGGGCAGCGGTCGCCAGCAGCAGCATGGCGACAGAGATGGTGAAGGGCAAGACCATAGAGGAGGCGCTCCAGATCACCAACAAGGCCGTGACCATGGCACTGGGCGGGCTGCCGCAGGTGAAACTGCACTGTTCGCTCCTTGCCGAGCAGGCGATACATGCGGCCCTGTGGGATTACGCGGAGAAGAACGGTGTCGTGATAGAAGGGCTCAAAAAGCCAAAGTCAGACATAGGCGACCACGAAGACCACTGAAAAGAGCCAGATTTCAAAATTTCGCATAAAGATATTGAATGTTTCAAATCGAAGAAGGACAAAAAATGAGTAAAATCTACAATAACGTGGGAGAACTGGTGGGAAGGACCCCGCTGGTAAGATTCAGCAGGATGGAGAAGTTGCACGGTACCAAAGGCAGGCTCATAGTGAAAATGGAGATGTTCAATCCATCCGGATCCGTGAAGGACAGGATATCTCTTGCCATGGTCGAGGAGGCAGAGAGAAGAGGTGTCCTGAAGGAAGGGTCCGTCATCATAGAGCCGACCTCCGGCAACACGGGGATAGGCCTTGCGATGATCGGGGCTGCCAAGGGGTACAGGGTCATTCTGACCATGCCCGAGACCATGTCGGTCGAAAGGCGGAACATCCTCAGGGCATACGGTGCCGAACTTGTGCTCACGGAGGGCAGCAAAGGCATGAAAGGCGCTATATCCAGGGCGGACGAGCTCGTCAAGGAGATAGATGGAAGCGTGATCCCGGGGCAGTTCGTCAACATCGTAAACCCGGAGATACACCGCAGGACCACCGGTCCCGAGATATGGGATGACTCAGGCGGTAATATCGACGTGCTGGTTGCGGGGATAGGCACCGGCGGCACGATAACGGGGGCAGGGGAATATCTGCGCTCCAAGAATCCGCACCTGAAGATCGTAGCGGTAGAGCCAGCAAGTTCTCCGGTCCTTTCAGAGGGCCGTGCCGGCCCTCACAAGATACAGGGCATAGGCGCGGGGTTCGTCCCGGACGTTCTGAACACCGGGATCTACGACGAGATCGTGGCCGTGACCGATGAGGATGCGTTCGCGACCGGAAGGGAGATAGCCAAGGCCGAAGGGGCCCTTGTGGGGATCTCCACCGGCGCGGCGATATGGGCGGCCATCAAGGTGGCCTCCAGGAGCGAGTTCGAAGGAAAGAACGTGGTAGTGATCTCTGCAGACAGCGGGGACAGATACCTGTCGACGCCGATGTTCGGGCAATAAGCGCGGTCGGATAATAAAAAATATGAAAAAAGGAGGTATGAAATGATAAAAAATAACAATGTGCCAGAAGGACCTATTAATAAAAGCGGATACAGATTTGAAACACTGCAGCTCCATGTGGGCCAGGAACAGCCGGACCCGACGACGGATTCACGTGCGGTCCCGATATATCTCACGACATCGTACGTTTTCAGGGACACCGCCCACGCGGAAGCAAGGTTCAATCTGTCAGATCCGGGCAACATATACGGGAGGCTCACAAATCCTACGCAATCCGTGTTCGAGAGCAGGATGGCGGCCCTCGAGGGAGGGTCCGCGGCCTTGGCATTGGCCACCGGCGCGGCGGCCATAACTTACACGGTCCAGACTCTGGCCGGGAGCGGTGACAACATAGTGTCATCAAAGCAGATATACGGAGGGACATACAACCTTCTGGAACATACGCTCAGAAGATACGGAATCAACACGACCTTCGTAGATTACAACGATGTAGAGGGCTTCGAACGGGCGATAGACGAGAACACCAAGGCGATTTTTACGGAGACGATAGGAAATCCCAACGCGTCCATCCCGGACATCGAGAAACTCTCTGAGATCGCCCATAGGCACAAGATACCGCTGGTGGTCGACAACACGTTCGCAACCCCCTATCTCTTCAGGCCCCTGGAACACGGAGCAGACATCGTAGTTGAAAGCGCGACCAAGTTCATCGGCGGCCACGGCACGGTCCTCGGCGGGGTCATAATCGAGGCCGGAAGGTTCGACTGGAAGGAAAGCGGGAAATTCCAGTCCATCTCAGGGCCGGACCCCAGTTATCACGGCATCAGCTTCTCTGATGCGCTGGGCCCTGCGGCTTTCGTGACGAAGATCAGGGCGACCCTGCTTCGTGACACGGGCGCCACGATATCTCCGTTCACCGCCTTCGCTCTTTTACAGGGCCTCGAGACCCTGTCGCTGAGGGTCGAGCGCCATGTGGAGAACACGAAGAAGGTCGTAGAATTCCTCGACGGACATGCCAAGGTGGAGAAGGTGAACCATCCCTCTCTGGCGGACCACCCGGACAGGGCGCTTTACGACAGATATTTCCCTGAAGGCGGGGCATCCATATTCACCTTCGACATCAAGGGAGGGAAGGAGGAGGCCAGGAGGTTCGTTGACGGCCTTTCTCTGTTCTCCCTGCTGGCAAACGTCGCCGACGTGAAATCCCTGGTGATACATCCTGCCAGCACCACGCACTCGCAGCTCAGCGAAGACGAGCTCGAGGAACAGGAGATCCATCCAAACACGGTCCGTCTTTCGATCGGTACGGAACACATCGATGACATCATTGCGGACCTGTCCCAGGCACTGGACCTTGTATGACCTCCTGCTCCGGCATGCCTCCGCCGGGAAACCCCTTTAAACTTTTTCAAATAATCTCCATAGGGATAATAAGGATGTCAGAAATATCATGAGCATGCAGATTTCTACGAAAGGGCGTTACGCCATGAGGCTGATGCTGGATATAGCCAGATACGGCAGGGGCGAGACGGTCAAGATAAAAGACATAGCCGACAGGCAGGATATCTCCCCGAAGTACCTGGAGCAGATAATCTCGGAACTCAATCGTGCGGGGCTCGTCAGGAGCACCAGGGGGCCCCAGGGAGGATATGCCCTTGCAAGGCCACCCGAAGAATACACGGTAGGTTCGATACTCAGGGTCATGGAAGGGGACCTTTCCGTGGTTCAATGCGTCAAGGACGGCGAAAGTTTCTGCGACAGATTCGACACATGCACCACCGTCAGGCTATGGACGAAGGTGAGCGATGCAATATCGTCGGTTGTGGACAACATAACGTTGGCGGACCTAATGAGGTGGGAGGGAGAGGGGAAGATCGTCTCCATTGACGGTACCGAAAACAAAGAGCCAGCATCATCGTCGGATGCACATCGTGCACCTCAATGAAAATAAAGGTAAAAATGGCGCCGAGAGGGAGCATAGCACCCAGGATCATATCGACCACCTGCCTACTATGTCGGCGATCGCCATATCGGGCCGTATGCGGCCGTAAGCGTTCTCGGTTGTGCGCGTATTGGTATGTCCCAAGACGAGGGACACGCTTGCGAGTTGTGCGCCCTCGTCTAGCGCGAGTTGTGCGTAGGTCCTGCGTAGTGTTCTAAAATCGAACTTGAACCCGACGAGCCCCTCGATGCGCGACTTGCCGACACGATAAGTGTTAGAGGCCAGCGCTCCGCCGGAAGATGGGTTACAAAACACGAGCTCGGATCTGGCGACGGTCAGGGGGGCCTGTGCTCTTTGTGCCATGTAGCGGGCCAATATAGGGCGCACTTCTGGGCGTATGGGTGCGGTCCGCGGCTTGCCATATGTAAGCCCTCCTTTGACGGTGTACACGGTAAGCAAGCCCTTAGACAGAGATACATCGCATGCCCGTAGACCTGCCACCTCTACAGGGCGCAGACCAGCCCCCACAGCGACGGCCACAGACGCGGCGGCTCGTAGAAGGGGAAAGGGGCGCTCGATGTCCAACAGTATCGCCACAAGCGTATCATAGTCCTCATAGGACAACGGTGGGAGGCGGGTTTTGCCGGGGGCGTAAAAAATTAAAGGATACTGTGCGCGTGCTCTATCTACGGCAGGACAGCCGCAATAATTGCATATCTTGCGTAGAGCGCCCAGGTCGCGCACAATAGCGGACTGGGACAGCGCTTTGTTGCGTAAGTATACCCCGTATGTCTTGATGTCCTCGGCTGTCATGTCGGAGTAGTCGGACGAGAGGATCGCGCCAGAGGCCCTTAGGTCGATAAGCTGGCGGTCTATTTTGCGGAGCTGACGGGAGAGAGTAACATAGGTGCCCTCCGCGTAGACGTGGCGATAGTCAGCCAGGAACGCATCTAATTGGGTCATTCTTCCACCTCGGGGTCCTCGTCTACCTCGTCGTAGTAGCAGGGAGCGAGCCAGTCCTCGCAGTCGTCGTTTTCATCGTTTCCGGAATCTACAGCATAGCAGGACCGGCGCCCGCATGTATCGCAGATATGCGGCAGAGAGCACCGGTAATGGCAGTGGATGCCATTGGGTGCCCCATATATTGGTCGGAAAACTGAATCGCATGCGTAGCCAGAGACGTGTATGCACTCATGCGTCATTCCGGCCTTGCCCCCTGTGTGAGCTCGTAGCGTCTGATTGCCGCGCGTACAAAGTCAGACCGGTTAAGGGCTGTGCCGTTTCTAATCTGTTGGTCGATATAGTCTAGGTCGCGGGGTGAAACTACCACCGACATCTGTATGGGCTTGATTGTTGCCATGCCATTAGCATGCTATTAGTTGCATATAATTGTTACTACACCATTAGTACACTAATAATCATATTGATAAGCTAATATCATAATAGTAAAAATGTGGCCAAGCGCAACATATCGGTGGAAATGGAGGACGCATTAATATCGGACATCGAGCGCGAGATGTCTCTATCGGGATTTTCCACACGATCGGAGCTGATAAAAACTGCAATACGGTATTATATCCAGGTCCAACACGACAGACGGGCACAGTGCACAGCGGATGCGGGGGATGCCCCTAAAAGCGGTACGGGGATGGGCAGATCTTGATTATGTACAAGCGCACTTTGTTTTATTCTGGCCATGTTTTTTGAGGTAATTTTATGGACGACGACACTAAGAAATGGATTATAGCTATCGTCGTCATAGTTGGGCTAATATTCGGAGTTAAATTATTGATTTCGGCGGCTAATCACGGATTAATCAGTAATCCTGTATATGATGATTCGACGTTGAATATAAAGGTGGAATCTACACACATCCTCTTTGATGCAGATTACGATCTGTATATCGACGGAGAGCTTGTAAAAGAGTGGCGGATGTCGCCCAACAATTATTTACAAACGACATATAACTATCGTACGTTAATCACCGAAGATAGCAGGTACATCGAAGTAAAAGTAATATCGACCGGTGGGGGAACAGGGCTTCAGGTCGATAGCGTAAAGGTCCTTGTCGGTACGGGTACCGATTACAATATTACCTTGAGAGCTTAATAATCCATTATCTGGCACATTGACCCCGACCCCGCGCGCCGAGCCACGCGAGGGGCCAACCTAGTAGTAACGGCTATTATCCCCCCCTACGGGGGGGATAATATGCCCCCTTATACGGCATCGGAGGGGGGGCCGTCGCATACATAGTAGTCGTCTTCGTCGTCCTCGGGCTTCCTAAGCATCTGTAAGCGTAAGAATAGGTCATCATTGGCCATAGCCCTAGAGAGGCCGCCACCGGCATGGACCGATAGCAGGGCATCCCGTAGATAGCCCGACACGCCCATTATATCCAGCCAGTACTTGTGCGCAAGGTAGCCCTGGGCGTCGTCGTGCAGCACTATCTCCTGGGTAGAGTGGATGCTGTCTCTGGCGCTAAGCGCGGTCATGAGGTTGCGCAGCTCGGTGCTGGACACAACCGTAATCGGGCTGTCTTTGGCCATCAGTGCATCACCATTCCCTTGAATGGTTTACTCATTGCAGGCTGCCACCAACTCGGGAGTTTGAAAGCTATAATTTCCCGAGTTGTAGAGCAGTAGCCCCAGGCCTTGGGGTGCACAATGCCACTATAATCTTTCATTTTCCGCTGCAAGTATAAGTTGGCAATCGTCTGGCTTATCTTTTGCGCATCGCGCTCTTGCTCTATGGCGACAACATCCATGTTTTTATGGATCATATAGACGTCCTGGGACTGGAACATAGATATGTCCAGCATGCTAGTATTTTGGATAGTCAATATAACAAATAACTCATTGTGGCTAATTATCGTCATGAGTTTTTGTAGCCCTTTGTTTTCACGTGTGCCCGAATCGCGGGCGCCAGCGATAAATATTGAGTCATCGACTACTACGACGTCCCGCGATGGATGCAAAATACCCAATATATCGCTTATATCATCGGGCCAAGGAACGGCCCTGTAGTTATCCGGATAACTGTGTGCCTCGATGAACTCTTGAGAGTACTTAACGAGTGCCACATTGCGGTCACGAAACGCGCCACTGTCTATTAGAGAGTGGACAGTAGCGGTTTTTCCCCACTGGCCCGTACCGACCACTATAATAACGCCGTGGTCGGCAGAGTGCAGGCGTTGCCACAGCTCGGAGTTGTGCACAGCCTTAATCATTCTGGCCAGCCCCCTTGGGTACCAGCAGATCGTCAACCATTTTTGACAGCCGCGCATTGTGGGCGCGGGCCATCCCGACGCTCTTTAGGTCGATTTCGGTTTTATCGGTCATGTTTTCCTTTGTCAGTTTTGTCAATTCATCGATAAGCTCGCCGTAGCGGTCGGGGATGCTCGCAATATATATGTCGGAGAAGGCGCCAGCTGGGGGATAAGTTACGGTGTTGCTATCGGGGGCGTAGTCCTGCACGACCTCGACGGAGAGGCCCGCCGGGGTCCTGAAGGACAGGTAAGGGCGCCCGGTCTTGGTCGCCCTGGCCCATCTAGACCGTCCTATTACATAGGGCGCTATCTCGCCGGATTCTACATTGACGACAAGCGCTAGCTTGCCGTCGGCCATAGTCATGCGGCGGCCCCAGTATGCCCAGACCACTACACCGGCGGCCAGGGCGCCCAGGTATAACGGGCTATAGCCCAGGTACCAGATGGCGCCTCCGATAATGGCTATCGGCAGTAGATAGGTCGAAGTGGTCAGGCTGTCCAGCAGGCGGTCCCCCACGGGGCGCGGGGGGTCGCTGGCGTTGCCATTATCGCCTGAATCGGCGGCGCTCTTGCTCTTAAAACGCGAGATAATATTCATCGTTCTTCTTCCGTTTGTAGTAAGGGATCAGGAACATAGACGGCACCAGCGCGCAGAGTATGCACCCTATCGCGAGGTTGCGGTTTTGTTCTTCCAGTACCCATTTTTCTATTGTTACAGTAGCAGGCGGCTCGTCGATGGCTATGGCGGACCCGGCACCGCTGGCCACGGTCAGCCTATACGTAATAGTGTCAGCTCCGACGGTCCAGACCACCGTTATAGCTCCAGCGGCGTATACATCGCTATAGTCATGCACGCCCGCAGGCAGGACCTCATCGACCAGCACGCCGTTAGGCGTGGTCAGAGTGACCGCCATAGGCTCCGAGAGCCATATGGACCATTCGACCGAGGGAAAAACTATGCGCGCGTCCTCGTCGATAGCGAGCATCAGCGTCCCCTTATCCGGGGTCGATGCGCCCCATATCCTATATTCGCCCTCGTAGGGCTGGGCGTGAGCCTCGTCTACGAGCATGAGCGCGCCCATCAGGCCAATAACGGCCATAAGGGCGACGGCCAGCATGGCGATAAGCGCGGGGCGTCTCATCGGCGGACCACCCCTGTTTTTTTCTTCTTTTTTAGATCGAGGATTCCCCAGATAATAAGCGAGCCGGCTATTGTGTCGATGATTTTCGCCGTCCACGCAGGCGCGTAGTCTGTCGCGCCCCATGTCAGCGACCAGCCCCCAAGGGCGAGCAGGTCGGCAATCATGGCCGAGGACAAGAAGAGACCCAGACCGAGGGCTATTTTAAGGAAGTTCATGACCGACCCCGTATCAGCGTTATTGCCCCATAGAGCGCCAGCAGAGCCACCCCCGCGAGGATCAAAATCTCGTTGATACCCAGAGTAGAGCTGATCCCGTAGAGTGTATCCGGCGGCACCTCCGGAGTAATCGGAGTAGTCGGAGTAGTCGAAGCACCACCCGCCCCAAGCCCCAGCAGGCTACCGCCGGCGGCCATTATGCCGCTCGTAATCGAAGAGAGTAACCTACCTATGGTTGTAACATACGCCATCAGCGGCGCCTCCTGGAGGCGGGCCTGCGGCCATTGCGGATTATGGCCCATCCGACAACGACCACCAGGGCGACCAGCCCAGCCTTGATGATCAGTCCCGGCCAGTCGTAGGCGACAGCATCCACCGCCTCCACGACCGGCGCAGGATCGCCGCCGCCGATACCCAGCCAATTAAATACTGCGTCGTATGGGGACCAGCCTATAGCATGTTGCCACATGTCCTTACCCGTAGTAAGCATCAGGCCGGCATCGGCCAGACCTACGGCCGTAAGCACGTAGCCCACAGCAGGAATGAGCAGCGGCAGGACCATGGTTAGCGTCTCCTCGGCGTGCTATTTTTAAAAATATATATCACGACGACAGCGACCCCTAGGCCGATCGCAATCCAGACTAAAGAGCCGAGATTGCTAAACGTAGAGCCTATGGACCCGAGGATTCCCCCATCACCCCCCCGGACGAAAAGGCTGACCCGGCGAGCAGGCCGCCGAGCCCTCCGATGGAGCCCATGGCTAGCCCCTTCCAGCCCAGTTTGATCGCCACCTTGGTTAAAAGCCCAGCAACCACCATCATCTCACCGCCGTTTTACCGCGCGTGGCGAGGATGTTGTAGACCATGACCGCGCACATGGCGCCCATTCCGAGCACGAAGAGAGTGGCGGACGTGCTTACCCCTGTAATGCCGAGAGTGAGCCAGTCAATCAGTCCTGTATAGCTCTGTGCCATCGACGCCGCGAAGCCGGCGACCGTGCCTATAGTGAGGGCGTGCCAGACCGAGAGCGTGCGCTTGCGGACGTATGAGAGCATAAGCAACGCGAGGAAGCTCGTAGCCATCGCCGCGGCGGCAAGTCCGTAGTAGTCAATTGTTATCATGCTTATCTCCTCCTTTTTATGGTCAGGCCGGTAGTACCGACCCAGGGCGTTGCCAGGATCGCGCAGACAATCAGCAGTACGCCGGTGGCGCCCACTATGATCTCGCCGTAGGCGATCGTAGAGGCCGTATAGGTCTCAACCATAACAGTGGATCCCGTAGTAAGTCCACCGTCATAAATGATCATTATGGACCATGTGTCATATTGGGATGCCCCTAGTTTGGCGCGATCTATGGAGTCCGCATCAATCACCCACACACCAGGATTAGATTCGATAGCGTCGATGTTATACCTAGGGTGTGTCGTCGACGAGGTCGTCGAGTTTACACTAAAGTACGAAGATGTAGGCTGATCTCCATCAATAGTTATAGTCATCCTATTAAAATCAGGGATCTCGGTAGGAGCCAAAGAGTGGATCGAAATCATTTTTACGCTCGTAGCATCCGCTGGATTAGATACAGTGTAGAAGTATGAACCATCATTCATAGACGGATAGAGGGAGGCAAGCTTGTCTCCAGTTTGCCACACCCCGCTAGTGTCGACGTAGGTAATCGCCAAATTATCCTCATCCTCGAATGATATCTTAGTCATTACTTGAGAGCTCATACTGTCATCTATCACCGATACAAGCGCCGGCGCGCCGATGATGAGAATCAGCGCCATGAGGGACATAACCACGGGCGCCGATGGCGTCCGGAATGCCCTGATTACTTTAGATTTGTTTTTTTGCGATATAAGTCGGCCCATTGGACCACCCCCCGCGCCCCGTAGGGCGCAGTTTGTGGTTATTAACACTTGGGGCAAATATTAATAAGTGCTAAAAGGGGCTGTGTGCGCCCCCTTTAAATATCTGGGGCGAGGCGCTCCAGCAGGTCAGCGATATCGGGGCGGCAGTCCAGCAGGCGGACCGCCCCGTTGTAGGTAAGTCCGAGGGCCTCGATGGCATAGGCGGCCACTTGCCCCCGGGGCAGACCTAGCACCGCGGAGAGCTGATCTAGCACGTAGTCGGCGCGGGGCGTTATCGTCAGGCGGCACACCACCACCTCGCTCGCGGAGTGGTCGTTAATCGACCGTTTCGCGACATGGTCAGTTTTTGGCCCCTGATATATATACTCCGATGTACCCCCATTTGCGACCGCCTTGCGAGCGGGCTTATTCGCCATCGGAGCCCTCCATTCCGAGAGCGAGTATAATCAGGGCCAGGCTCGGGAGCCCGAGCACTATGGCCCACTCTGCCGGCGAGTAGGGCTTAATGCCGAGGGCGCCCAAGTTCACTACCACCGCCAAGCAGGCTCCACAGACTACTAGCGATAGGCGCATCGCGCATAGCGCCCTATGTGTCTTCATCTGAGCCCCTCCTCCTTGATTAGCTCGGCCAGACGCGTACGGCTAATGCCCTCCATGCGGGCCGAGAGCGCGCGCATGGATATATCAGGCTCATCTGCCAGGATCGCGCGTATCTTGTCGGCCTGATAGTCCGAGAGCGCCCTCTTAGGGCGGCCCAGCGTTTTGCCCTCGGCGACGGCGCGGGCGAGGCCGTCCCTCGTACGGTCGCGGATTAGTTCCCGTTCAAATTCCGCGACGGCGCCCAGGATCACCGTAGTAAGGCGACCTGTGGGCGTGGTCGTGTCTATGGGCTGGTCTAGCAACTCCAGGCCCACATGCCAGCGGTCCAGGTCGGCGACCAAATCGGCAAGATTGACCGTAGACCTGGCCAGACGGTCCAACTTAGTTGCCAGAATACGCGAGAACTTGCCAGCCTTGGCGTCGCGGCGCAGTCGGTCCAGCGCAGGACGTCTAGCATCCGCACCGCTGGCGCAGTCGGCGTACTCGCCGACTATGTCATAGCCGCGAGCCAGCGCCACCTGGCGCAGGCGTATTAGCTGATTGTCCTCTGTCTGGTCACGTGTCGATACACGCGCATACAGGGCTACCATGATGGTCATGCCCAGCCCTCCAGAATGGCATCCATCAGACCGCCCCCTTATCGCGTGCTTTGACCTTCTGATAGACGATGTCCCACACGAACCGCATAAAATCCGTGGTCATCTCCTTGCGGTTGTCCGCAATTACCACCATAGCCTGGCGTGAGGACAGACCGCGCACATGCTGGTATAGCTGGTCAGCGAGGGCGTAAGCCCTCGTCGGGTCCCAGTCGTCCGAGGTCATGCCACCACCTCGATGAAGAAGGGGCAATATCCGTACAGTAGGGTAATCGCCAGGTCGGTGGGGGCGTCGTAATGCCTACACGTCCCGCAGGCGTCCCTACCGCGCCGATAATAGACGCATACAGTGCATGATGTCACTGATACATTCCCCCTAGATCAGAGGCCCCGGAGAGTATCGGCATGCCCGTAGCGGTCAGTTGGGCCTGATATTCCTGTATCCGTACAAGTGATGCCAGCAGGTCCTCTATGCCCTTGGCGCGGGCGTATAGGCCGCGGATGTGGTCCGGTAGGAAGGCCAGCACGTTGTTATCGCTGTTACTGAAGGCCTCTATCTCGCAGTTTCCCGCGGAAGTGTCCGCCTGAATCGGAGCGTTGTCATTGATTTTTTTACGATCCGATAGAGCAATTAGCGGACTATCTACATGCGCGGCATGGACCACGCCCTTTAAGATAGGGGGACCGAGGCGCCAGTTGTTGAGGCGCATAAGTGCACAGACCAGATTAACGCGGTCCGTAAGCTGTTTGGCTCCTCGGTCGTAAGCGTCCGCACCCGACAACCAGGTTTCCCCTGGCCATATGGCCAGAGTGAGCGATGACTTGCCACGGCGTAGGCATATGGTTACCTTTTGGTCTTCAACCGTCAGATCGGCGTAGCGGTCTGTGCGGCCCTTGGGGGCGACCGTGTCGGCGCGCCAGTGACCATAGACGCGCCCGGCGCGGTCACGGATCGGGTCAGTAGTTCCCTCGAAGAGGACATCGCAGAGATAAGACCCTGCCAAATGCACCCTCGATAGAGTGGGGTCGTGGACCGGCTCGGGGGCCATCATACCCTGATTATTCCCATCATACCCACCGATTTGGGGTTGCGCACTTGGGGCGCTGGCTACTTGCGGATCGTAGTACATTATGGGCGATATAGTCCGAGGATCTCGGCGAATGTAGCCGAGGAACTCCAGACGGTCCGCAACCACCCTTATGGCCGAGTAGGATGTGCGCATTATTTTGGCTACAGATTTGCGACTGTGGCCCTCGATTAATAGCCCCCTTATCTTGAGCTCTTTAACGGTGAGTTTCGGGGCAGTCATAAGGCCACCTCCGGCATGGATTCCGTACTAGCAAGTTGCGCAAAAAAGAGGGGTAGATTGCGCGTTGCGCAAAGGGGTATGATTGAGCCGACCCCACGCCCCCCTTTAGGGGGGCGTACAATTGCGTAGGGTATGATTGGGGGTATGATTTTGGCGGGGTTGTAAGTCGGCCCGCTTAGAGGGTAAGAGGCGCCGAGAGGGAGATTCGAACTCCCGAGGCGAAATCGCCACGAGCTTTCCAGGCTCGCGCCTTACCGGGCTGGGCCATCTCGGCTATCGACACAACATTTTGTCCTCGCATTAATATCTTTCTAAGGAATCAGATGTCATTCCAGTCGACATCCCTGCGCGAATCCCGTAAGTGGCGCCTTATGTTCCTGAACTGGGAAAGAGCCATTTCGCTGAACACGGCTTCGCATGAGCACTCATTTTCGCCTGCGGAAGACATCGTCTCCCCGAAAGGGTCCAAGATTCTGGAGCCGCCGTACATCGTGGCACCCGCCATCTCTCCGCAGTTGTTCGCGAAAACAGTGTATGAAACATTCTCCAGCGCTCTCGCCGGAAGCACTCTCTCGAGAAAGGGTTTGGACTGCCTGGCCGAGGCGGATATGCATATGTTCACCCCCGATCCTGCAAGCGAACACGACCTGAGCACCTCCGGGAAGAATATGTCGTAACAGATGCAGAGCCCGAACTTCACTCCCCAATATTCTGCCACTGCCGGTCTGTCGCCTGCCGTAAAACCTTCCTCCGAATATACCCCGAAATGTGCCAGGTGTATCTTTTTATAAACAAATTTTTTCTCGGGGGTAATGAAATAAAGAGAATTATACACATTTTTGCCATCATAGCTAGGGCCTCCGAAAACTGCGGCTTTTCCAAATTCCTGGCACATTTTCTCTATTCTTTCGACAGCACGTTCCGTCTCCTTCTCGAGATCGGAACAATCCGTGCCGTAACCCGTCAGGAACATTTCCGGAAATACTATGACGTCCGGGCCCTCCGAATGCAATTCCTCGGATATTCGCACGGAATTCTTCTCCGGATTACCAGGGAAGGCGCGGCATTGGCACACTTTGAGGTCGAGGTCCACGGCAAATGAACGCCTGTTTTACCATAAAAAACCGATATCCGATACGTTTAAAAGTGATTTAAGTATTCATGAGATATGCAGGATAACCGGGGAACAGCAATACCCAAGTCCGTAAAGATAGGTTTTGACAACCAGAAATATCTGGAACTTCAGTCTGCGCAGATCAAGGAGCGGCTCTCCAAGTTCGGCGGGAAATTGTATTTGGAGTTCGGCGGAAAGCTGTTCGACGACTTCCATGCTTCTCGCGTCCTTCCGGGCTTTCTTCCCGACAGCAAGGTCAACATGCTTGCCGGAATCAGGGACGTTGCCGAGATAGTCATCGCAATAAGCGCCTACGACATAGAGAAGAACAAGCTGAGGAGCGACATAGGCATAACATACGACCTGGAGGTCCTGCGGCTCATCGACTCGTTCCGGGACCGCGGCCTTTATGTGGGTTGCGTGGTCGTTACGCACTACAGCGGCCAGAAGTCTGCGGATGCCTTCTGCGAAAGGCTCAGGTCCCTGAACATACGGGTCTACAGGCACTACCTGATCGAAGGCTACCCCTCGGATATCGGCCTCGTCGTAAGCGAGGACGGCTATGGGAAGAACGACTATGTGGAGACAACCAGGTCCCTGGTGGTCGTCACTGCGCCCGGACCCGGTAGTGGCAAGATGGCTGTCTGCCTCTCGCAGATCTACCACGACAGCAGAAGGGGGATCAGGTCAGGCTATGCAAAGTTCGAGACATTCCCCATATGGAACCTCCCCCTGAAGCACCCCGTGAACCTGGCATATGAGGCGGCCACGGCGGACCTGGACGATGTTAACATGATAGATCCTTTCCATCTCGATGCGTATGGGAAGACGGCGGTGAACTACAACCGCGACATAGAGATATTCCCCGTCCTGAAGTCCATTTTCGAAGGCATATACGGCGGGTCGCCGTACAGGTCGCCTACGGATATGGGGGTAAATATGGCCGGCTACTGCATAACCGACGAGGACAACGTGACCCAGTCCGCGAAAGACGAGATAATCCGCCGCTATTATTGGACCCTCTGCGACCGCAAGCGCGCCGCCGCATCCGAAAACAGTGTCAGGAAGATAGAGCTGCTGATGAAGCAGGCGGGGGTAGGGTCGGAAGATCGCATGGTCGCCTCCGCAGTACATTCTCATTCCAGGGTGCAGGAGATGCCCGTAGCGGCCATCTCGCTGCCCGACGGCACGATCATCACGGGAAAGACCTCCACGCTCCTCGCCGCCACGTCGGCGATGATGCTCAATGCCCTAAAGAACCTGGCGGGGATCAACGATTCGATGCATCTGATATCGCCGTCCGTGATAGAGCCTGTACAAGGCCTAAAGACCAAGTACCTCGGGGACAGGGGCGCCAGTCTTCATGCGTCGGAGATGCTGATCGCACTTTCGGTGTGCGCGACGACCAACCCGGTCGCCACGGCGGTGCTTGAGCGCCTTCCCGACCTCAGGGGGTGCGAGGCTCATTCTTCAGTGATACTTCCGGACGACGACGAAGAGCTCCTGAGAAAGCTGGGAATACATGTGACCTGCGACCCCAAATATGGGAGCGAAAGGCTTTTCCAGGGCAGATGATGGAACAATTCTTTATGTCCGCTCGTACATACGCGAACCATGGTGGGAAGGATCCCCAAGGTAACAAGCGATGACGTGCAGAATCTGAGAGGCTTCATCCGGGACTGTGTCGAGAAGACGGGATGTTCCGGTATCGTCATCGGTCTCAGCGGAGGTATAGATTCGGCTGTAGTGACCAAGCTGGCCGCTGACACGATCGACCCGGCGAAAATCCTGAACGTCTTCATGCCTTCCCGTGTGACCCCTGCGGCGGACTATAAGACCACCAAGGAACTTAGCCAGATCTGGGGTACCGAGTACAAGATCGTGGACGTACAGCCAGCAGTGGATGCGCTGACATCGGTTCTTCTTTCGGATGTCCAAGCGCCGCTCGAGAAGGGAAACATATCGGCGAGATGCCGGATGATAGTGCTTTACAACCTTGCCAAGAAGCGCAATTATCTCGTCGCCGGGACCTCCAACCAGAGCGAGCTCATGACGGGATATTTCACAAAGTTCGGAGACGGGGCATGCGATATGACACCGCTTGCCGGCACGTACAAGACCGAGGTCAAGCAGATCGCGGCCATGATCGGCATACCCCAAGATATAATCGACAGGCCCCCGTCGGCCGGATTCTGGGAAGGTCAGACAGACGAATCCGAGATGGGCATTTCATACGACTATCTCGACGCCATACTGTACGACATGGACATGGATTTCGACGACGACGAGATTGCCGAGGACTTAGGCATCCCGACGGAGAAGGTCAGGGAGATCCGCCGCCTCGTGGCATCAATGGAGCACAAGCGCATCCCGCCGATGCGCCCGTAAAAATGGCTGTCCGTCCGGAGCTCTGAAGGCTCTCCACTCACAAATTATATTAATGACTTAGTAATCAAGGCACTTAACAGCTCCTGTAGTGTAGCGGCCAATCATGAAGCCCTCTCGAGGCTTCGACTCGGGTTCAAATCCCGACGGGAGCACTAATCGCTTATTCCATTAAAATTGAGCTGCAGCCCTTTATTTGACCTGCGTTTTTATTATT
>ENA-UOOR01000419-UOOR01000419.1-fermentation-metagenome-genome-assembly--contig:-NODE-419-length-61311-cov-23.725937_pt1 | contig 61311 bp, 58 predicted proteins | sample MGYA00245780_ERZ724029 | MGnify/ENA primary metagenome ERZ724029 (study PRJEB28704, sample SAMN03018315) | fermentation metagenome | biome: anthropogenic terrestrial biome; feature: soil; material...
AGGAACAATTTTATCATTACAATCGTCTGTTAATATGTTATACTTTGGCAAAGAGGATAGTTAAGATGAAGAGAAGAAAGAAAAAAGTAATTATTTATATATTTATTTCATTTTCTATTTGTTTAGTAGCTTACATATTTTATTTTAGATTCTTTCCGGAAAAATCGTATACTGCAGAGCAATTGGGGATAGCCGAAATAAAAAGCGAAAATGACAGAGACAATGACGGTATTGATGATTATTCGGATATTATGCTCGGCGCACTAAGTTATATAAAAACGAATCCGAAATATAAAAGTAAGTATTATGACGGAGGATACCCAAACGACGGTTATGGTGTTTGTACAGATGTAATCTGGAATGGTTTTATAGCAGCAGGATATGATTTAAAAGCTATGATTGATACCGATATAGAAAACAATTTAGAGGAATACCGGACAATAGAAACACCGGAACCGAATATAGATTTCAGGCGCGTGAAAAATTTAAGAATATTCTTTGAAAGAAATGCTGAAGTTTTGACAACCGAATTAGCTGTTCCTAAAAAATGGCAGCCGGGAGATATCGTTGTTTTTACAAATCATATAGCAATATGTTCCGACAAACGCAACAAGGAAGGATATCCGTTTATCATTCATCACGATGGAATGGGGGCAAGAGAAAAAAACGATATTGAAAAATATACAATAACAGGGCATTATCGCTGGAATTAAGAATCCCTGTGACGGACCTTAAAATGACATACAATCTGCGATCCTGTCACGCAAAGGTCCGTCCCCAAAATGCATCACGCAAAGGTCCGTCCCCAAAATGCACATGACAATATGAGTTAAGTGTGAATTATTGGGTATACATTAATATATTAATAAATTTAAATGGAGGTTATATGATAATTAGAAATATTAAAAAAATTGTTACCGGAAAAAGGGCTATAGATGGAGCAGGGGTAAGACTTGTCAGAGTAATAGGATATAATGATACTAAAGATTTTGATCCGTTTTTAATGCTGGATGCATTTGACTCATACGATTCAGAGGATTATATTAAAGGATTTCCGTGGCACCCGCACAGGGGCATTGAAACAATTACCTATTTAATTAAAGGTAATATCGAGCACAGTGACAGTTTAGGTAACAAAGGATTCATAACGGACGGGTGCTGCCAGTGGATGACAGCGGGAAGCGGTGTTATGCATCAAGAAATGCCTAAAGAATCAGATAGAATGTTAGGCACGCAACTATGGCTAAATATGCCGAAAGAAAACAAAATGGCAAGTCCGAATTATTGTGACATAAAAACGGACATGGTACCGATTATAGAAGAGGATGGCGTTGCAATACGTGTGGTATCGGGAGAATATAAAGGGAAATCAAGTTCGGTGTATGGGGATTTTGTTAAGATGCTTTATTTAGATGTTGACATGAAACCCGGGACAGACTGGATGTTAAAAACAAATGAGGATGAAACTTTGTTTATTTATATTGTTGAAGGAGAAGGATATTTTGGAGAAGATAACAACAATTTAACAGAAAGCAAAAGGGCTGTTCTCTTTGAATCAGGGGATATTTTTAAAGTTAAATCCGGCAAAAGCGGCATACGATTCTTTTTATATTCCGCAAAGCCACTTAGCGAAGAAATAGCATGGGGTGGACCTATTGTAATGAACACGAAGGAAGAATTAAATCAAGCATTTAGAGAGCTTGAAAACGGAACATTTATTAAGTAAAATCAAATTCTATATGAAAATATGGCAAAAAGGCTTGAATCATTTTTGAGCCTTTAATTTTTTAGATTAAATGAACTGACAGAACAGTATTTGCAATAACAATATGTTGTGCAGGGTGTGTAAAAATATAGAAATTTAATTGAATTTCTTTGAACCTTTTTGATGATTTCACGTCATATAATAATAGTAAAAGTATTAAACCGAAGGGGGATATAATGAAGAAAGCTATTATATTTATAATGATGACAATGCTATTAATAACATCATGTTCTGTTAAAACACATGATGATGTTGTAGAGGAGTTAATTGAAATAGACAGAACTGAGTATCTGACAGGTGAAATAATAATTGACGGCGACTATGAAATATCGTCAAGCGGAATCGGCGGATTTTCTTTTGTTCCCGATAAAGAAAGCAGGGAAATAATCGAAGATAAATACGGCACATATGACCTGTATTTTTTAGATAATGAAAGCTATTTTTTATATTATGACAATATATCTGTGACAGAAAATTTGCCTGATGAATTAGGGATTTATAAGGTAAGGGTAAAATTCGATTTAAAGGAAATTTACGGTCATGATAGGTTCAGCTTAATTGATATTGAATTAACCGAAAATATAGGCACGATTCTATATGAAGGAAAAAGCTATGAAACAAACAACTTAGATTTAAATGTTAAGGTTAAAGACAGAGTTTGCGGGCTTATAGTTGATTCAGCGGACAAGTTTGGGGATGAAGGAGGAAGGGTAACGTTCTGCGGAGAAATAGAAACGGAGGGCTATTATAATATATTTTACAGCGAACTGCATGAAAGAAATTTGGGACTCATATATTATGATGAAGAATACGAGGATAACATTCCTGTTATGGAAGGAGAGAGCACTATAAAGGGAGCATTCTACTTCGTTAGTAAGGAAAACTTATTCAATGAATTAGAGAACTATTCATCATTTGGCAGAGGCAAATTTAAAATTTCAAATTTTCATATAGTTTATAACTATGGCATGGGAAGAGAGCCATCGGAAATATTGGCGGAAATTGTATCATTGGATGAAGGATATAAAAATATGTTTGAAATAAAGGATAAATCCGAAACGAGTCTGAAGGACTATAATGATGATTTTGCAATAGTTTCAAATATAGCTGAATATGATGAAAATAACAATGCCAAATCCTTTGATTATTATTATATTAATAAAAATAACCCTAAAAAAGAGTATTTACTAACCTCTGAAGACTATTATGCTTTAGATGACGTTATCAGTGATACAGAATTTTCATTAATAACAGAAGGATATAATGAAACAACCGGTTCTTACGGTGTGCTAAATATAATTAAATGCAAAATTACAGAAAAAGGTGTGGAAATATATTATCCCTGCGAAATCAATTAGCTCAGACTAATTTGTAGAGATCGTAATCCTCTTCTCCGGAAGGGGATTTTTTTGCCATAATCCCGTTTAATGAGGCCTTTTTAAGAAAAATAAAAAAATCTTGACTTTCTCGTTCTACAAATGTAGAATAGAGTAAAAACTGAAGGATAATTCAATTTGAAAAGTTACAAATATTAGTTGATATTCCTGAGAATGCAGGGAATATTATATATTATGTTCATTTTATCAGCAAATATTATTGTTTATAGGTGCATATATGAAAAAAATAGTTATAATACCGGCATACAATGAGCAAAATAACATTATTAATGTTATCAGGGACCTTCAGGCAAATGCATCAGGCTTTGACTATGTAATTATTAATGACGGTTCAACAGATGACACAATTTCTTTATGCATCGAAAATGGTTTAAATGTGGTTAATCTGCCTGTTAACTTAGGAATAGGCGCATGCGTTCAGACCGGATATAAATATGCATTGGAAAACGGATATACAGTTGCGGTGCAATTTGACGGTGACGGACAGCATGAAGCAAAATATCTGGAAAAGATGTATGATGCAATGATAAAAACAGGCAGTGACATGGTTATCGGCTCAAGATATTTGGATAAGAACGGATTTCAATCAACTGCACTGAGAAGAGTCGGTATAAGGATGTTATCCAAGTTGATTAAATTATTGCATAAACAGGAAATTAAGGATGTTACTTCGGGGCTGCGGATGGTAAATAGTAGATTGATGGCAGCCTTCAGCGAATATTATCCTTATGATTACCCTGAGCCCGAAACTATCGCTTTCTGCATGCGGAAAAACTTCAAAATTACGGAAGTGCCGGTTACGATGAGGCCAAGGATGGAAGGAGATTCTTCTATTGACAGGATACAATCAATATATTATATGCTTAAGGTAAGCTTTTCCATTATTATTGACTATTTTAAGCGTTTATAGCTAAGGAAGAGAGGTGTTTTCATGGATTTACTGACAAAGATTTGGATTATTGCTTTATCCGTGGGCATTATAATTTATCTTTTTGAAAAGATACGCAAACAAAAATATATAGTGAAATTTTCAATGCCTTGGTTTCTGACGTTTTTGATTATAATAATATTAGCGATTTTCCCAAGCATGATTGACAAAATAGCTTTTATTTTGGGAATTAAGGAGCCGACAAATGCAATATTTTTTATTGCCATATGCATACTTGTTAACAATATCATTAATTTGTCGTTTTCAATGTCAGAATCTAAAAAGCAATCAATCATAATGGCTCAGGAAATTGCTTTGTTAAGAAAAAATATTTTTGAAATGAATGGTACAATTTCTGATGAAATAAAATTATCTCAAGAAGTTGCACTCATAGAAAACAATACAAGCAGGCAGGAAAGATGAATACAAAAAATAAGATTCTTGGATATATTATTTGGATTGTATATTCAAATATATTGATTTATACTTCGTTTTACTACAATTGGAAAGTGGGCTTAATCCAAAGAGACTATTTAATTTGGATATTGATTTTAATAATTGCTTTTATAACAATTGCTTGGATGAAAATAAATAAAATATACTTTTATACATCAAAATTAAGGCTCTTCAGTGGAGGTGCCGTTTTAATAGCGGGATTATCGGTAAGTTTTTTTTATTTCGGAAAATCATTTTTATACGAAGAAACAGGTTATTGGATGGTTTCGGATAACATTAAGTATTTTTTATTGCTGAGTGTGTTTGTTTTTATATATGTGATTTTCTCCATGAGAATTTTTGATTTGGTAAAGGGAGATATAACAACAAGAGCCGATAAAAAAACAATGAGTTATAATTATCATTACATCATATTGTTTATTATTCAGACATCAATATTGGGTATTTATTTTTATGCTTTAAACCCCGGCAACATGTCATACGATACATACAATCAGGTCAGTCAGCTTAAGGGTATCATTCCCTACAATACCTGGCATCCCATAGGACATACGCTGTTTGTTGGATTACTGTTAAAGATTTGGAACAACTATGCGGTCATTACAATTTTTCAAATAGTATTTTTTGCCGCTGTTACATCGGCATTCTATACATTTTTATTAAAACATAATATGAAATGGCAGATAATATATTTTTCCGCAATAATTATGTCAGCCCTTCCTTCCACCGGAATAAATGTTGTAACGCAGTGGAAGGATATACCCTTTACGGTGGGACTGCTATGGGGGACATTAATACTTTTGAAAATGAGCATTGAAGAAGACTATTTCCGCAAGATTACCAATGCCGTTGAGTTTAACCTATGTATGCTCACTATTTCATTATTTCGTTTTAACGGAATTTTGGCATTTATAGCCATGCTTATATATGGATTTGTGTATGTACGATTAGGCAGCGGCATACAAAAAAGAAACTATTGGGCAGCTACGTCATGCATACTGATTATATTCCTTTTGATAAATACAGTAATACCAAAAAAATTAAATGCGGTGCCCAATCCTCCCGGCATGAAGCTGAGACCGGTATATCAAGGCTACTGTGCAGTGTATATTTCCGGAGGAAAGGAAGATTTAGATAATAAAAGCAGAGAATTGATTGAAACTGTCTGTACCGCCGAGCAGATGAAAGAGTTTTACAATCCTTATTTCGCTGATACAATTTCAACGAACACGCCTAAATTTTTAAATAATCTTTCGAAAATAAGTACGACAGATGCATTAAAAATGTATATTGAAGCTTTTATGGCTTATCCCGGTGTAATATTAGGCGACAAATTTAATCTTTCCGTTACCATGTGGTCGGTAACCCATGACAGATTCAGCTACAACAATGCCTATACAACGGTTATACAAAAAGAAATGATTGAAGAATTCGGAGTCCGAAGAGCAGAAAATAAATTTACCGATATAGTAAAGAAATTTGCAGAATATACTCTTATTAAAAATTATTTGCTGAATACATTGGTTTGGCGCACAGGCTTTTATCTTTCGTTGGAACTTATACTGTTTCTATACTTAATGTTTAAAAAGGATAAACGGCTAAGCATATTCATACCTTTATTATGCAATGCACTGATAGTATTTTTGACTATGCCGGCTCAGGATTACAGATATTTGTGGTTTATATTTTTGCTTTTCCCGTTTTTAGCATTAGCCTGCTCGGTTGAGATGAATGAAAATTAATAGTTGAAAGGAGAAAAAGTTGAAAAATTTTGTTGCGTACATATTTTTTACGGTATTTGGGCTATTTTTGATGAAGCTGTCGGGACAGCCTATTAAGCTTGGAATTAACGAAGGCTCTTTTTTCCTTAATATCAGCATTAAAATGTTTTTGGCTCTTTTATTTTATGGTATCAGCTTCATATTGTGGACAGGAATAGTGGTGAAAAATGATTTAAGCTTTATTGTTCCGTTTTCATCCGCAATCGTCAATATTCTCTCGGTGGCTTTGGGTGTGTTTATTTTCCGTGAATACCTTAATGCATATAAAATAATCGGCATAGCAATGGCAATAATCGGAGTTGTTCTCATGAATTACAAAGGATAGCGGGCAGTTCGTCATTGCTGAGGAATAATGACTGCTTGACATTATAGTCTATATGTTGTAAACTAAAGATGGCCTATTAAATATAGACGGGAGGAGATTGTTATGAGAGAGTATAAACTTACCGAATCCGAAATGAAATTAGCAGACATTATTTGGGCTAATGAGCCGGTTGCATCACCTGAATTAGTAAAACTATGTGCATCTGAATTAAATTGGAAAAAGTCCACTACGTATACTATGCTGAAAAAGCTTGAAATTAAAGAGATTTTTATTAATACTAAGGGAGCGGTTACCTCCTTGCTTAAAAAGGATGAATTTTACACAGAGCAGAGCAAACAAATCGTTAATGAAGGCTTCGGCGGTTCGTTTCCTAAGTTTATAGCAGCCTTTACAAGACATGAAAAGTTAAGCAATAAGGAAATTCATGAGCTTCAAAGGCTTATTGAGCAGCATAAGGAGGATTAGTCATGGATAGATTATTTTTACAAATAAATAACATGAGTATTACCGCCGGCTATGTAATTATGAGAGGTAGGCAATGCTGATTTATTTAAATTTAATTGATACGGAAGAAGAAAAAAGTAAATTTGAGCAAATATATAAATGCTACAGGCATACGATGTTTTACGCTGCAAAAAATATTTTAAAGGATGATTCTCTTTCCGAAGATGCAGTCCATGATGCATTTATCAACATAGCCAAAAGTATTGACAATATATCGGAAGTTAACAGCCCTCGGACAAAGGGCTATGTTGTTATTATAGTCAGAAATATTTCGCTTAATATGCTTAAAAAGCAAAATAAGATTGTAGATATTGATAATTTTGAAGAAAATGCAGCAGATGATTTAAGTTTAGAGGATGAGGTGCTGTCTAAGTTATCTTTTGATTTTATTGTTGATGAAATTACTAATTTACCGGTGATATACAAGGATGTTTTGTATTTGTCATATGTGGAGAGCTTAAAAGCACAGGAAATATCGGGATTGATTAATGTTTCAAACGATGCGGTCAAAAAAAGACTTCAAAGAGGAAGAAAATTACTGATTGAAAATATTCGGAAAGCTTTATGATTACACTTAAGAAAGCAGGTTTTAATGAAACTAAAGTATTCAATTTTGTTTATATCAGCATTATTTGCGTTCTTTGCCTGGCAAAACAATGATATGGTAATAACTGAGCACAATTATACAAATGATAAGCTTCCAAATAAGTTCAACGGATTTAAAATACTCCAAATATCTGATTTGCACAATAAAAACTTTTGCGGAAAGCTGACAAATAAAATAAAAGAAATCAGTCCGGATATTATCGTTATAACCGGGGACTTAATAGACAGGCGAAGAACGAATTTAAATAATGCAATAGAACTCATTGAAGAAATTGTAAAGATTGCTCCTACCTACTATGTATCAGGCAACCATGAGCAATTGTCACAGCATTATGTTAAATTAAAAGAAGAGCTGAATAAATTAAATGTAATCAATATGGATGATTTTCATACAACAATAAACAAAGAGGGCAGTGAAATCGGCTTAATAGGTATAGCTGACCCAGCAATCAACGCAAGTGAAAAGACTTATCTTTCGGAAAGTAATGTCAAATATGTACGGAGCAGATTAAATCATTTAACCAAGAATTTAAAAACAGATTTTAATATACTTTTATCTCACAGACCGGAGCTTTTAAATGTTTATAAGGAATTTAACATAGATTTAGTTTTCAGCGGTCATGCTCACGGAGGTCAAATCAGAATTCCTTTGTTGGGAGGAATTCTTTCGCCGAATCAAGGATTTTTCCCGAAATATTCAGAGGGAATGCATTGGGAAGGGTCAACATGCATGGCTGTAAGCAGAGGCTTGGGGAACAGCCTTTTTCCGTTTCGGGTATTTAATCGCCCTGAGTTAGTTGTTGTAATATTAAATCCCATGAGTTAGAATAATATTGCAGATATATTTGGGGAGGTAAGTAAAATGCTTATATTATTATGGCGAGTTATAGTTATAGTGCAGGAGTTTTTAGCCTTTGGAACAGCGTATAGACTTACAAAACGCGGCGGTGACAATGGTGTGGCACTTTGGGGATGGTTTTTTGTTTTGAGTTTAGCTTCTATAGTTCCCGGTTTAGGTATTTATCTATGGTATAAAAATAAGGACGAATATTAAAGACGAATATAATATTATCATATGAATAAAACTAAGGTATTGACACCAAAGGTTTATTGTAGTAAACTATAATAAAGTTTATCGCAATAAACCTTTTTTCAATGAGGGGGGGGGGAGAAATTATGGAAGATTTAAAATTGTTTGATGCCGAATATAAGTTTTTGGATATTATTTGGGAATTGGAGCCAATAAATTCCACGGAGCTGACAAAAGTATGCCTGAATAAATTAGGATGGAAAAAACCTACCACATATACAATGATAAGGAAATTAGCTGAGAAGGGTCTTTTGAAAAATGAAAATGCCACAGTGACATCTCTTGTAAAACGGGAGCAGGTGCAGAAATATGAAAGCGAAGCACTGATGGAAAAATCCTTTGATAATTCGTTGCCTGCTTTTATAGCAGCATTTCTTCAGGACAAGAAGCTTTCGGAAAATGAAGCGGAAGCAATAATGAGAATGATTGAGGAGAAAACAAAATGAAAGAATTATTTACTGCTGTTCTCAATATGAGCTTTACTGCGACCATAGCGGTAATATGCGTTATAATTATCAGAGCAATGCTAAGAAAGGCTCCGAAGATTTTTTCATATGCACTTTGGTCCTTAGTATTGTTTCGTTTGCTGGTTCCTTTTTCCTTTGAAACGTCTGTCAGTCTCATGCCCGAAAATTCGGAATCCATAGCAGAAGGCTTAGTATATCTGCAAAATTATAATATAACGGAAACCGAATTTTCAAATAATTCCGATATAATTCATAGTGCAGAAAATAAAGGCAGCACCGATATCAATTCCGGCAATAATTTAAAAAATATTTCAGAAGTTGAAGCTCCGATAATTAATTCAGAAAAAGCAAGAGAAGAATCAATGAATACCCTTGCTGGAATTGGCTCGGTTATCTGGATTTCAGGCATACTCGCATTAATTTCCTACAGTGTAATAACATATGCTAAGCTTAGTTCAAACCTTGAAGCAGCAACATTGGTCAGGGATAATATTTTTGAATCGGACAGAATCACTACTCCCTTTGTAATCGGATTAGTAAAGCCTAAAATAATTATTCCTATAAATTTAAAAGAAACCGAGCTTAAATATATTTTAGCCCATGAAAGCATTCACATCGGCCGGGGAGACAATATTATCAAGCCATTGGCTTTTTTTGCGCTTATCATACACTGGTTTAATCCTTTTATATGGCTGTCCTATTATCTTATGGTCAAGGACATGGAAATGTCCTGCGATGAAAGTGTAATGAATAAAGCAAACGAAGATATAAGAGAAAACTATTCCTATTCGCTTTTGTCACTTTCCGTAAAACAAAGAGCGCTGTTAACTCCGTTGGCATTTGGAGAAAGCAATGTAAAATCAAGAATTAAAAATATACTAAATTATAAAAAGCCGTCTTTTTGGGTGATGGCAGTGCTTGTGATACTATTAATTGTTGTTGCGGTATCTGTCGGTACAAATCCAAAAAAGAACAATTACGAATTCAGCGGTATGACATGGGTGCAGGACAGTGATAAATATCTTTATGTGGAAGACACGCCGGATAGTATTCAGGAGGAATTAGTATATTTAGATTTTTTATATAGCGTTGAAAAAGACTATGATAAGAAATATGATATCATTTCCGACAGACACCGGATAAGCATTGATAATGAAAGGAAAACAGACCCGGATGTTTACTCAAGCTACGTAATTCACAGCATTACAACCGTTGATAAAAATTTGCGGGATTATGAATATTTTGTAAAAAAGAATAATCTTACCGAATTTGAGGTAATAAATGTTATATACACTAAAAAAGACAGTTTGAATCTGACTGTTATGGGACCTCAATGGGGGGACGGAACATATTCCCGTGGTTATATTATTGGGAAAACAGCAGAAGATACAGATTATAAAATTCATGATTTCATGCTGCCGCTCGAGCCGGACTACAGTGAAGTAAATTCTGAAATTTTATCAAGCTCCGTACAATTATATGCCTACGAAAATAATGAATTGTTTTCTGAAAGAGAAATAACAGACACTGTCTCAAAAACAAATATCAATATGCTTTTGAGAAATGTTGACGAGGTCAGCAGAATATCCGACGGAGATGCTGCACCAAAGACAGGTAATTATATAAAGGCTGTAATAAATGATAAGGCATATTATATTTATGAGATAAATTCAAAATATTACATTGAAGAACCAAACAAAAATATAAGCAGCATAACATTTAATGAATACAGAGCTATTTCCGATTACAACATATTGGGTGTATTGCCCGAGCCGGTATTTATAAGCACGGTCATATCAGGCGTGACATTGGAAGATTATAAAGAAACCGGCAATGATAACACAGAAAATCCAAACTTAAATGACTTTAGAAAAATTCAGTTTAAATTATATATAGAATATCCGAATAATATAAAGAACAGAAAGGTTGAAATACCTAATTTGCAGATGCTAAAAAAAGGTGACGAGGAAAACAGGCTTCGAGGGGGCAGTACATTTGAGAGAGACAATGAAGCCGAGAAATTCGCTGTTTACGAGCATGAATTTATATTTGACGTAAACGGATTAAATGACGACGATATAAAAAATATACTTAATTCAAAGGAAGCATCGGTTTCATGGATTGATGGTAATAACTATACATTTGAATATAATTATAATATCGGGGAAATAGCCGAATTTGCCAATAATTAAGGGAATTGCGGCGACAACTCAAAACTATGGCAGTCTCCTTTTGAGAGTATCTTAAAGGGAGACATTTTTGTTTAAGACAGTTATAAATTTACTAATAATACTAAATGTGCTATAATAAAAAAGATTAACAATTGGATAATCGGAGAAAAAACATGAGTAATTATAAAATTTTAATTATAGAAGATGACAGGATAATAGCAGAATCCATTAAGAAGCATTTAGAAAAGTGGGAATACAGGATTTATTGCGTCACAGATTTTAGGGAAGTTATAAGTGAGGTTATGGGCTTTAAGCCGGAGCTTATACTTTTGGATATAACACTGCCGTTTTATAACGGTTTTTATTGGTGCAATGAAATCCGTAAATTTACAAAAATCCCCATTATATTTATTTCTTCCGCAGACGATAAAATGAATATTGTAACGGCAATGGATATGGGGGGAGACGATTTTATATCCAAGCCCTTTGACTTAGCGGTTCTTACGGCGAAAATTAATGCACTTCTAAGACGAAGCTACTCTTTTAAAGCAAATGTCAATGTTATAGAGCATAAGGGAATTATACTTAATCTGTCCAATACGGAAATTTCCAACGGAGATAAAAGTATAGAGCTTACGAAAAATGAATTTAAAATTATGCAGCTACTGATGGAAAATGCGGGTGAAATGGTTTCAAGAGATGCAATTATGATACATCTTTGGGACAGTGAGAGCTTTATAGACGATAACACACTGACGGTTAATTTAACGCGTATTCGCAGAAAGCTGTCTCAAATAGGAGTAAATGACTATATTATTACTAAAAAGGGTATGGGATATTTGGTATAGAAGGATGGTCATGGATAAGTTAAATGCTTTAAATATAGTCTCACTGTTAAAATCATATTTAAAAGAGCGAAAAACCGACATAATTATATATTTTGTGTTTGTTTTTATTTTCGCATTGATTTTTAAGCTGTACAAGGTAGATGTAAAAATTGCCCTATATCCTGCAATAATATGTATGATATTATGGGCTATATATGCCGCTTTTAAATTTTACTGGTATTGCAGGAATCACCGCCGCAGGGCAGAGCTCTCCAACCACATAGAAATAACACTGAAAAATCTCCCAAGACCGGAATCACTGTTAGAAAAGGATTATCAAAATTTGCTGAATGTGCTTATGACATACAATAGATTGCAATTATCAGAGAATAATCAAAAATACAGTGACATGAGCGAATATATAACATTGTGGGCTCATCAGATGAAAACTCCGGTTACGGCTATTAATCTGCTTCTTAATGAATTTGATAATAATGAAAAATACATAATAAAAGAACAGTTATATGAAATAGAAGGATATGTGGATACTGCTCTGCAATTTATGAGACTTGACACAATGAACTCTGATTTGCTTTTAAAAGAATATCCGTTGATGCAAATTGTAAAACAAGGCATTAAATATTATTCTAAAGTTTTTATAAGCAAAGGAATTTCGCTTAAGCTTAGTGAATTTGACACGGCTGTCGTTACAGACGAGAAATGGCTTCTGTTTGTAATAAAGCAGATTCTTTCGAATGCTTTAAAATATACCGATGAGGGAAGTATCTCCATATATGTTGTTCCTGACAAGACATTAGTTATTGAGGACACGGGAATAGGCATTTCGGAAGAAGACATCCATAGGATTTTTGAAAAAGGGTTTACGGGATATAACGGACGGTTGGATAAAAAGGCTACAGGTATAGGCCTCTATCTTTCAAAGCAAATTTTAGACAAATTGAATCATAATATTAAAATTTATTCACAACCCGGAGCCGGAACAAGGGTGGAAATAAACCTGACTTCTTCCTTGCCAAGGAAGTGAACTGATGCCCGTTGATCGGAGCGGCGGAAGAAATATCTCCAATCTTACGAAAATGTAAGGTTTATTATCGTATTGTAAGGCAGGTCTATGGCACTGTGTTTCTTTTTTAGTTAAACTAAGCAAGAAAGAAAGGAACAGGAGGAAAATTGATGCCATTATTGAAGGTTAATAATTTAAAGAAGGTTTATACAACAAGATTTGGAGGAAACAAGGTAACAGCACTAAAAAATATAAGCTTTTCTGTTGAACAGGGAGAATATGCGGCCATTATGGGAGAGTCAGGCTCAGGGAAGACTACATTGCTAAATATTTTAGCTTCCATGGACCGCCCCACATCGGGAGAGGTTTTTTTAAATGGAGAAAACACCGTATCCATTAATGAAAATGCTCTTGCGAGGTTTAGAAGAGAGCATTTAGGTTTTGTATTTCAGGATTTCAATCTTTTAGATACATTTTCAATTGAGGATAACATATATCTTCCCCTTGTATTGGCGGGTAAAGAATATAAGGAAATGAATGAAAAATTAGAGCCTGTTGCAGCAAAATTGGGGATTGACCATATTTTGAAAAAATATCCCTACGAGGTTTCGGGAGGTCAGAAGCAAAGAACTGCCATTGCAAGAGCAATTATAACAAATCCCGATATACTTTTGGCTGATGAGCCTACAGGTGCTTTGGATTCCAAGTCTGCAGGTGAACTTTTAGATACTTTTTCTAATATACACGAGGAAGGGCAGACTATTCTTATGGTTACCCACAGCGTACGTGCAGCAAGTCATGCGGGCAGGGTTCTGTTTATTAAGGATGGAGAAATATATCACCAAATATACAGAGGCAACATGACGAATGATGAAATGTATCTGAAAATTTCCAATACGCTTACAGTCTTGCTTGCAGGCGGTGATTTGCATGAATAAATATATCTATTTAAAATTAGCAATTAACAATATTAAGAAAAACAAGACTACATTTTTCCCATTTGGATTATCCTGCGGTACGATGATAGCACTTTTCTACATGCTGTTGTCGGTTAACGAACAGACTTTAAGAACAGATTTTTATGGCGGGACTACCATGAGTGAAATATTGGGGTTAGGTCTATGGGTATGCGGGATCTTTTCGGTGCTGGTAATATTCTATACAAATGGATTTCTGCTGAAGCGAAGAAACAAGGAGCTTGGATTATACAGTGTATTGGGAATGGAAAAGAGGCATATTGGCAGGATTTTGTTTTGGGAAATTATATTCACGGGCGGTATAAGCCTGTTAGTCGGATTGCTCGGCGGGATGCTGTTTTCGAGACTGATGTTTTTAATTTTGTTAAATTTACTGAGTCTGAGTACGTCATTTAAATTTGAAATTTCTGTCAGCGGAATAATTTTTACATTACTGATATTTTCATCGATTTTCTTGGTAATTATTTTATATAATAATTTTAAGCTTAAGAAATTAAACCCTATAGAATTGCTGCAGGGAAGCAGCGTAGGTGAAAGGGAGCCTAATACAAAGCTGATATATGCAATATTGGGTGTAATATGTCTGTCCGCGGGATATTTTCTTGCAGTAACAACAGATAATCCCGTTTACGCAATACCGATATTCTTTGTGGCTGTACTCCTTGTAATTGCAGGAACCTATTTGCTTTTTATGAGCGGAAGCATTGCCCTGCTTAAGCTCTTGAAAAAGAACAAGAAATATTATTACCACAAAACTCATTTTATGTACCGCAGGAACCATACTAATTTTCGCTTTTATTTACGGCATTGTATACAGGCTTACCGCTAAATCCTATTATAAAATTGTGAATGCGGCAGGTTAGTGCATTCCGACGATACATTCCGGGGACGGACCTTGAAATTCTAAAATTCAATTAAATGGAATTCAAAGGTCCGTCCCTAAAATTCCACAAAATTCTTTTAATAATTTTGTCCCCAAAACGAGTTTTAAATTGTTTATATAGTATAAAAGCAAATTTTAGTGCAGAAAGAAAACAGAGCTTTTTGCTAAATATATTAGGTAGGGGGCAACAAATATGGAATTGTTTTTCAAAAAGGTATACACAGTTGCTTTCAGGCTGACCGGTGAAGAAAAAACAGCCGTGGAAATAGCTGCGTTAGCAATAACTCATACCATCAAGGAATATAGCGAGGATTACGAGGTTACACCAAATATGCTTCAATTGACGATTTTGGAATTAATGAAAATATTTCTTAAGATGCCAAGATCATGCTGCAATGATAATATCAAAGGTATTCAGAAAGAGTTATTAAAGCTTCAGCCTATTAACAGGGCTGTTGTAGTTTGGAAGGATGTTTTAGGATATAAAGTAGCGGATAATATACCTGTAGCTGATTATTCTTCCGATGAGCTGCTTAGGGAGCTTGTTTGCGGCAGAAGGGAGCTAAAAGGATATATAAGTCCTGAGGATGGTAAAGACTGTGGAAATGCATGAAGATGCTGATTAAAACATTAGAAAGGTGATTTGATATGGCTGACGAAGTATTAAAAGAGGCATTAAAATTTTCTATGGAAAAAGAACTTGAAGCTGTTCCTCCAAATGCAATCTTAAGGGAATATCACAATTTTTCCGCTGAATTTGAACGAAAGATGAAGCGCTTAATAAAGAAAGCAAATATAAAATATATAAATATAAATAAATTCAGAATCAGAAGAAGTATTGCGACAGCATCATTGGTAATAATTGTTGCGGCAGCATCCATGCATGTTGAAGCCATAAGATTTCCGGTAATAAAGCTTACGGAAAAAATTTATGCTGAGTTTTCAGAAATTTTATTTAATAACGAAGAAAATATAAATGTGCCGGAAACAATTGAAGCAGTCTACGCACCTGCGTATATTCCAGAAGGATATACACTGAAAGAAGAAGAAAGTATGACGCTTATGCATTTTTTTGTTTACTCTAATGAAAAGGATCAGGAGCTTTATGTTGAGCAGTTTACATTAGGTGTAAGCATGGCGGTAGATACAGAGGGTATAACTACTGAAGAGATAACCATCAACGGAATGAATGGAATAATTTACAGCAAAAGAGGGCTGACGACAATAATAGTAAATGACAACAGCTATGTGCACTTAATCAGTGGTTATGTAGATAGGGAAGAAATAATAAAAATAGCAGAATCCCTATATATAAGAAAATGATAAATATTTGAAAACAAGACATCAAAATGAAAGGAAATCATTTGAAATATCTTTTTTTTAATCCGGTGGAAGCACCTTAAGGATGAGCGTAAAATATATTTGGTTTGGAGAACTTATGAGAATAGATGAAATAATCGGAATATTAAAAGAAAATATATTTTTAGCCGTTGTGGGGTTGCTTGCAATGGCTGTGTTAATGGGAACGGGATACTTTGTTGTTTATAAAAAAGTTTTACGCGGCAGGAAAAGATTAGCTGTTAAAGATATGGTTATGCTTTCTCTTATTGCCGGATATATAATGTTAGTAATAGGGATAACATTTTTACAAAGAAATTCATTTTATGGACAAGTAAATTTACATTTTTTAAGCTCGTATAAAACAGCATGGAACAGCTTTGAGGTCAGAAGCTGGCAGTTCCTTATTTTTAATATAATTATGTTTGTACCATTGGGAATATTGCTGCCTATTGCACATAAGGGTTTCCGGAAAATATCTCATGCATTGGCAGCCGGTCTTGCACTGACTTGTTTGATCGAAGTTGCGCAGCTTATCACAGCTTTTGGAATTTTTGAATTGGATGATATATTCAACAATCTGTTAGGAACATTGGTTGGATATAGTATTGTTATGACTGTCATTAATCTGAAAAAAGACCAAAGTCATAGATATAGAAAGGCATTTGCTTATTTTTCTCCATTTTTAATTACTACGGCATTGTTTGCAGGAATGTTTACATATTATAATTTAAAGGAATTTGGTAATTTATCGGAAAACTATGATTATAAATTAAATATGAAAAATGTAAATATAACCTCTGACATGGTTTTCGGCTCGGAAGGAAAGACAGTTCCAGTATATAAAGCTCCCACATTAAACAAGGACTCTGCGCTGATGTTTGTAGTTAGTTTTTTTGAGAATATTAACGTTGATACTTCAAATATAGAAGTAATGGATTATTATGAGGAAGCCGTATATTGGTCGCGAGGAGACAATAAAAGCAGCAGCTATAGTATATGGATTAATAATTTGGACGGAAGCTACAAATATACGGATTTTTCTTTTTTTGATGATGACATAGCTAATAAAAGTGCATCAGAAAAAATTATATCAGAAAAATTAAAGCTTTTTGGCATAGACATACCGGAGGAAGCTACATTAATATCCCGTGAAGAAGGAAGTTATGAATTTACCATTGATAAAAATGTTGTAGGGAATACTATGACGCATGGCTCTTTATACTGTGCTTACTATAGTGATGATACAATAAAGAATATAAGAAATAATTTTGTTGTTTATGAAAAAGCAAGGGATGCTGCTGTCATAAGTGAAAAGGAAGCATATGAAAAAGTAGCAGAAGGAAAGTTCCGCTATGGAATGTATGCCGATAAAATAGATACTGTTGAAATAAAAGATATATCCTTGGATTACAGATTGGATTCCAAGGGGTACCTGCAGCCTGTCTACATATTTAATTCTATTATAAATGATGAGCCTTATCCGATCATTATACCTGCATTATCTTAATTGAAAAAAGTAAATTCAGCATTAATTAAGCATATTAAGAGTGCATTTGTTTTTTCTGAAGTGCCTTTTAAGTCATTTCCGATTAATATAAGTTGACACCTAAAACCATTTTTCACAATTTGACCCGCAATACGGGGGCGCCGATTGGAAAAGCTTAAGATTGGTATTTGAAGAATACAACAGTGTATGGTATTTGGTTGGAGTTATACACGGACAGTGGACGATATAATAATCGGAGGGAAAAGTTATAAAAATTGGGATAATACGCAAGAAACAAAGATGCTTAAAGAGTATGCAAAGAGATAAAGTTTAAATATGTAAAAATATGTAACTAAGTCATTGTTTAAAACTTCATTCCCGGGGTATTTATAAATTAAAGTAAAAAAAGGAGATTATAAACATGATAAAAGAAATTATATACAAATCATTAAATGAACAAGTTAACAAAGAAATTTTTTCAGCTTATCTATACTTAGATATTTCTAATTATTATATAGATAACGGTTTGGACGGATTTGCAAATTGGTTTAAAATACAAGCACAAGAAGAAATGGACCATGCAAAATTGTTTATTCAGTACATGCAAAATAATGGTTTATCGGTGAAACTACTGGAAATTGCAAAGCCGGATATGAATTATGTATCCTATGACACGCCGCTTTATGAAGCATTAAAACATGAACAATTTATAACCGCATCCATCCATGATATTTATGATGAAGCATTGCAGGCAAAAGATTATAGGACAAAACAATTTTTGGATTGGTTTATAAAAGAACAAGGCGAGGAAGAAAAAAATTCGGAGGATTTAATTCTTAAATATAAAAACTTCGGCAGTGATGCAAAAGGTTTATATATGCTTAACCAAGAATTAGCAGCAAGGGTTTATTCACCTCCGTCATTGGTTTTGGATTAAAGCGACTAATATTAAGGACTGTTTTTAAAACTTTAAGAACAGTCCTTTTTTATTGAAAATATAAAGAAATATTTTGGATAAATTTTATTTTCTCTTCCAATTTAATATGTTATAATTCTTTAAATAGACTTAGAAAGGCAAATATTATGATTTTAACACTTGAAAACATCTCTAAAAGATATGGAGAAAAGAATTTATTAGATAATATAAATTTATATATAAATGACAATGATAAGATTGGCGTTGTGGGTGTTAACGGAACGGGCAAGTCAACACTTCTTAAAATTGCGATTAGGGAAGATGAGCCGGATAGCGGAAATATTATTATAAGCAATGGTGTGAGGATTGGGTATCTTCCTCAGGTTCCTGAGTTTGAAGATAATGTAACTGTTTTAGAGCAGGTATTCTTAAATTCAAGCACTGAAACGAAAATGTTTATGGAATATGAAGCAAGAAGCATACTTAATAAATTAGGAATAATTGAGCATGAAAAAAGTGTTAATCTTCTTTCTGCAGGTCAAAGAAAAAGGGTTGCTATAGCCGGTGCATTGGTGAACCCCTGCGAGCTTTTAATATTGGATGAACCTACAAATCACTTGGATAATGAGATGATACTATGGTTAGAAAACTATCTTATAAAATATAAGGGTGCCATATTGATGGTTACTCATGACAGATATTTTCTTGACAGAGTATCTAACAGGATTGTCGAGCTGAACAATGGTAGTTTATACAACTATGAAGGAAATTACTCAAAGTTTTTAGAGCTTAAAGCAGTAAGAGAAGATAGTGTGATAAGCACTGAAAGAAAAAAACAGGCTTTATATAAGCAGGAGCTTGCTTGGATACAGAGAGGAGCAAGGGCAAGAGGGACAAAGGCAAAGGGAAGAATTCAAGAGTTTGAAAAGCTGAAGGAGCAACTTGGTAATGAAGCGGAAGAAAAGTTGGAATTAAGTTCCGTATCATCAAGACTTGGAAGAAAGACTATAGAAATAAAACATATTTCAAAAAGCTTTGGAGATAAAATTATTTTTAGTAATTTTGAATACATAGTTTTAAGGGATGCAAGAATCGGAATTGTTGGCAGCAATGGAGCAGGAAAATCAACACTTTTAAACGTATTGGCAGGGCGAATTCAACCGGACGGCGGCTATGTGGATATAGGAAGCACTGTTAAGTTAGGTTATTTTTTACAAGAAGCCGGTGATATTGATACTTCTCAAAGGGTTATTGATTATATAAAAGATATAGCTGAAATTGTCGTAACCAAAGACGGAAAAATAACAGCTGCACAAATGCTTGAAAGATTTTTATTTACGCCTGATGTGCAGTACAACACAATTGCAAGGCTTTCCGGGGGAGAAAGAAGAAGGCTGTTTCTTTTAAGCATATTGATGAAGGCACCTAATATATTATTGTTGGATGAGCCGACAAATGACTTGGATATTGAGACTTTGACAATATTGGAGGATTATCTTGAAAGTTTTGACGGCGCGGTAATAACAGTATCTCATGACAGATATTTTTTGGATAAGGTTGTTAACACAATATTGGAGCTGTCCGGTGACAATACGGGAATTATCAGGGAATACAACGGGGGATATTCTGATTATATTATAGTCAGAACAACAGAAGATAAAAGCAGCGAAGAGGCTAAGAAATATGTAAAAAAGGAATTAAATGAAATAAGGGAAAAACCGAAAAAGCTTAAATTTTCATTTAAAGAAGAAAAGGAATATGAAACTATCGATGAGGATATAGCAAAACTTGAAGAAAGACTGACCAATTTAGAATCACAACTTGAAATTCATGCAACCGATTATGTCAAGCTGCAGGAATTAATGGATAAAAAGCATGAAATTGAACAAAAGTTGGAGGAAAAGATTAATCGATGGATTTATTTAAATGATTTGGCGGTGCAAATAGGCAATCAAAATAATAATGTATAACATTATTCTAATTTTGGAGATAAAATAACAGTCTGAGTTCCGGTAATGCCATCAAAAACTTGAATATTAAATAAATCTGTTGTTCAGCAGTTTGTATTTATTTACATAATATAAGTAACTATAACTAAGCTTAAACTTTGCTTACGATAATGGTTGATTTCCTTCTAAAATTATCGACTAATTGTACAATCGTAGATTCTTGCTGAACTGAATATAATAATTGCATTAATTTATATTTTCCGTGATAAAACATTACATATCCTCCTTGCGGGTTATGCTATGATATTATATGCGGAAGTATGTTGAAAAATTACTGAAGCAGGGCTTTTTAAACTGTCGGTTATATCAGACATAAAATATCCCCCCATTTTATAGGGGGGATTAGAAACTATATAGCAAGTAAGGTTAAATATCATTTAGTTTACTATAAACAGCCGATTGCCGTCATAATCTACCACAAGGTTTGTACCGGGATTTAAATCCTTGGAAATTATCATCTTTCCAATCAATGTTTCCACCTTGCTTTGAACGAAACGTTTCAAAGGTCTTGCACCATATACGGGATCATATCCTGCTTCGGCGATATAATTTTTTGCTTTTGAAGTTGCAGATATGATCAATTGCTTATCGCTGAGCCTTTTGTTAAGGTCGTTAAACAATAAATCCAATATTTGCGATATTTCGGATTTATTCAAAGGCTTATAGAATACAATTTCATCCAATCTGTTTAAAAATTCAGGCCGGAACTGATATTTTAAAAGGCTGTTTACGGAATCTTTTGCTTCTTCCTTGATTTCACCTTCTGAATTTATTCCCTCCAATATGTAATTTGAGCCTATATTTGAGGTTAAAATTATTATCGTATTTTTAAAATCAACAGTTCTTCCCTGTGAATCGGTAATTCTTCCGTCATCAAGCACCTGCAGCAAAATATTAAACACATCCTGGTGGGCTTTTTCTATTTCATCAAATAAAACAACGGAATAGGGTTTTCTCCTTACCGCTTCGGTCAGCTGACCTCCTTCTTCATAACCCACATATCCCGGAGGAGCTCCTATAAGTCTTGAAACGGAGAACTTTTCCATATATTCACTCATATCAATTCGAATTATGTTTTTTTCATCATCAAACAAAGCTTGCGCCAATGCTTTTGCGAGTTCTGTTTTTCCCACTCCCGTAGGTCCTAAGAACAAAAATGAACCTATTGGCCTGTTTGGATCCTGGATACCTGCTCTTGACCTGATAATTGCTTCGGTGACTTTTTCGACGGCTTCGTTTTGACCGATTACTCTTTCGTGAAGAATATCATCAAGTCTTAGAAGTTTCTCTCTTTCTCCCTCCACTAATTTAGAAACGGGTATGCCGGTCCACCTTGCTACAATACGCGCTATTTCTTCTTCGGTTACCTTATCTCTTAACAAGTTATTCCTTCCATGTGCCTGTTCAGCCGTTTCCTCCTCTTTCTGAAGTGATTTATTCAATTCGGGAAGTTTTCCGTATTTTAATTCCGCAGCTTTATTTAAATCATAATTCCTCTGGGCTATTTCTATTTCGCCGTTTACTCTTTCTATTTCTTCGCGAAGTTTTTGAACTTTTGAAATAGAGCCTTTTTCATTTTCCCATTTGGCTTTCATTTCCTTAAATTTCTCTCTCATTTCAGCCAATTCTTTTTGGATTTCTTTAAGATGTTCTTCCGAAAGTTTATCGTGTTCTTTTTTCAGGGCAGCTTCTTCAATTTCATGCTGCATGATCTTCCTTGAAATTTCATCTAATTCCGCAGGCATTGAATCCATTTCGGTTCGTATCATGGCACATGCTTCATCTATTAAATCAATTGCCTTATCAGGCAGAAAACGGTCTGATATATATCTGTTGGATAATGTGGCTGCAGCTATTAATGCAGGGTCTTGAATTTTTACTCCGTGAAACACTTCGTACCTTTCCTTTAATCCTCTCAGTATAGATATGGTGTCTTCAACCGTAGGCTCATCCACCAATACAGGTTGGAATCTCCTTTCAAGGGCGGCGTCCTTTTCTATATACTGCCTGTATTCATTTAATGTGGTGGCTCCTATACAGTGGAGTTCGCCTCTTGCAAGCATGGGCTTTAGCATATTGCCCGCATCCATAGAACCTTCCGTTTTGCCGGCACCCACAATTGTGTGCAATTCATCTATGAAAAGAATTATTTTACCTTCACTGTTTTTTACTTCTTCTAAAACAGCCTTAAGCCTTTCCTCAAATTCACCTCTGAATTTTGCTCCTGCAACCAATGAACTCATATCCAATGAAAATATTTTTCTATCAGTTAAATTAGCAGGCACATCTCCCCTTACTATACGAAGGGCTAATCCTTCGGCTATGGCTGTTTTACCGACACCCGGCTCTCCGATTAAAACAGGATTGTTTTTGGTTTTGCGGGATAATATACGAATAACATTTCTGATTTCCGAATCACGTCCTATAACAGGGTCTAACTTGTTGTTTTTTGCTAACTCCACTAAGTCTGCCCCGTACTTAGACAAAACATCATATGTAGATTCCGGCGTATCGCTGGTAATCCTTGTATTTCCTCTGACAGTAAATAAGGAATTCAAAAAGATATCCTTGTTTAGCCCGAATTCTTTAAATAAATTCTTCAAACTGTCCTTTGGAATATTCAATAAAGACAGCATTATATGCTCTACGGAAACATATTCATCTTTCATTCTGTCCGCCTGATTCTCTGCATCAGCCAATACTCTGTCCACATCCTGCGAAACATAAATTTTTCCCGATTCCCTTCCCGGACCTGATACACGCGGTATTCTATCTATTATATTTTTTAATTTAGATTTAAATTGATTACCGTTAATATTCATTTTTGTCAATAGTTGACCGATTAAACCGTCTTCTTGATTTACCAGAGCATACAACAAATGCTCCTGCTCTATCTGCATATTTTCGTGCTCTATCGCAATACTTTGAGCTTGTTGAATTGCTTCCAATGATTTTTGTGTAAATTTTTGTGCATTCATTATAAACCTCCCATTTAAGTAAAATTAACTTTTGATAATATTATGATACCGCGTAATTATTAATTTAAACCAAATTTTATATAAATGGCATTGAAATTATATGTAGCTCCGGTCGGAGTATTATAAAGTAAATTTAGCATGAATTAAGCATATTAATAATGCAATTCCGCAGTAACCTACCGCCGGATACAAATACTTCACTAAATTAGAAAAACCAAACTGACTCGCCAATAATGCCGCTATTGTAATTTCCACGGTAACAATTCTGCTTTTGACCGTATGACGGCGAATATCGGATATTCGTGAAACAAATCCGTAAAGGGAGGCTACTGCCGTTGTGTAAACTTCCGCAACCAAGACGGCGGCATAAGTTGTCTGCGCGGCTCGGCTTATGCCGCCGGCAATGTAAATCATCGGTACTTCTAAATCAGTGATTTCCGATATGCTGCCGGATAATGCAAGGTAAACCATAACAGCACCCAAACCTAAACCAAGTCCTCCCAAGACGGCCCCGTTCCTGACAGCTTTGATGTCCCGTGCTTCGGAGCCTAAAGGTGCTAACACTGCGGAGGAAATAATGATATTGTAGGATACATACAAGACTGCTGACACAAGCCAGTTTGTCATGAGGCTGCTTTCTCCCATGACTGCGGCAGCAATGTCTATGTCGGGCGTGCGGCTTATAATTGAAAACAAACCTGTTCCAATAACCGCCGCTAAAAGAAATGGTACCACAAAGCTTATGGAGTTGATTACTCCGTTTATTCCGGCGAATACGGTAACAGCGGAAAGAACAGCCATTAATATATTTCCCGTCAATGGGTGCAGGTTGAACTGTTGTGAAAACAACGCCCCCGTTCCCGCTATCATTGCAGTAAAGGAGCCAAATAAGAATACTGTTATTACTAAATCCATTAATGCCCCTAATTTTTTACCCCCCGAGTATTTAATAATTTCGAGGTGTGAGCGGGAGTTAAGCTTCCTACCCAAAACCATGATAAAATATCCGAATACTATGAACATTATCGTTGCTGTTAATATTCCTGCTAATCCTAAGGCACCGAATCTGTTGAAAAATTGAAGTATCTCCTGACCGGTCGCAAAACCGGCTCCGACAACGGTTCCTATATATGCGGCTGCGACCTTTACGGAGGACACACCTTTTTTGCGCATACTGTCACATCCTTTCAATCTATACAATATTGTATAGATTGAAAGGATTTTTATGTATTAAGATTTTTATCTTACTATTTATACTTTTTAAAATCTTGAAATTTTTCGGTGAGAATAACGCTCATTAAATTTTAAAATTCTTGAAAGTGCAAATGTTTCCATATATAATAAACGCGAAAGATTTATGCCGAAATAAATTTGGGATGTGTATATGGCTTAATAATAATTTATGAAGTTACTGAAGTCAAGCAAATTCACAATTACTATATTTATGTGATTACCGGAGACTTTGCTTCGGATGAAGAATTGAAACACATTGTACCCTTGATAATAATAGTCGCAGTAATGTATATGTTATTTGGGTTAAAAGCATAATATCAGGGATAGGTATTGATGCATTAAATTAAAATATAAAGGAGAAAATTCATCGGGTAAAATACTATGAAGAAAAATGACAATATCCAAAACATTTTGATATATAAAAAGCTTAATGACTGCACGAGTGCATATGACATCTTAATGAATGAATTTAATGCAATACTTGATTCCTCGGATGACGGTATACATATTACCGATGGCAAAGGCATCACATTAAGATTCAATAAATCCTGCGAGAGGATTGACGGTGTTAAAGCGGAGCATATTATCGGAAGAAACATGGGGGAGTTAGTAAGAGAAGGTATTTATTCGGAATCTGTTGCATTGGCTGTCATAAGAGACAAAAAACAGGTATCCATGCTGCAAAAAGTAAACGGCAAAGAGATTATGGCAACAGGTACACCGATTTTCAAGGACGGTGAAGTATACAGAGTTGTTATAAATTCAAGAGATATAACGGAATTAAATACCTTAAAACAAAATTTAAAGGAAGCAAGACTAATAAACAAGGAATATCAAAATGAACTTCAGCTGTTAAGCTCCAAGGAAAAGGCAGCAAGCTGCAATATAATTTATAATAGTGTAGCAATGGATAATGTGATAGATTTATCTCTTAGAGTTGCAAAGGTTGATTCTACGGTGCTTATTGAAGGGGAATCCGGAGCCGGAAAGGGTGTTATAAGTTATTTCATACATAGAAACAGTATGAGGTTCAATAAACCATTCATTAAGATAAATTGCGGTGCCATCCCTGAAAATCTTTTGGAATCAGAGCTTTTCGGCTATGAAAGAGGCTCGTTTACAGGTGCTAACAAAGAAGGGAAAGTCGGATTAATACAATTGGCTGACGAAGGAACTCTTTTTCTTGATGAAATCGGTGAGCTGCCGTTAAAGCTTCAGGTTAAGCTTTTAAATACCATTCAGGATAAAGTAATTACAAGGGTTGGCGGAGGCAGTACAATACCTGTTAATATAAGAATAATTGCGGCGACGAACCGCAATCTGTTTGATATGGTAAAAAAACGCGAGTTCAGAGAAGACCTTTATTACAGACTTAATGTTATACCCATAACAATACCGCCGCTTCGAAGCAGAAAAGAAGATTTGCCTTTATTGATAAACCATTTTTTGAATGAATTTAATGACAGATATAATTTAAATAAAACAATAAGTCCTGATGCAATTAAGCTTTTGTTAAACTATGATTGGCCAGGAAATGTAAGAGAAGTTGAGAACCTTTTGGAAAGGCTTTTAGTTACATCAAAAAAAGATTTAATTGAAAAATATGATTTAATACAGCTGCCCATGTTTAATATTATTGATGCAATAGATATTAATGTTTACAGTAATAAGAATTATAAAACAATAATCGATGAATTCGACAAAAAACTTCTTGTTGAGATTATGAGAAACTGTAAGAGCACAGCTGAAATGTCGGAAATTCTTAATTTGGATGTCAGCACAATAAGAAAAAAATTCAAGCGGCTTAATATAAGATTGGAATTTGATGAGGAATAATTTCCCCGAGGGGAATTTGTTCCTCTTGTCGATTTTGTATAAAAGCACTTAAAATTACAGATATTATGTAAAAACGTAATATGAGGAGGAAATTATTCCTCCTTATTGATTTTGCAAGTTCTACGAAAACTATTGATTTTACTTGTTATTTTTTTGGCATAAAAAATGCAGTACTTATGTTAAAAATAATTAATTAACAGGAGGCTACAATGTCAGAAGAAAGAGTAATTAAACAACCGGCAACAGCTTTTGCTTCACCAAGATTTTGCAACTCAGGAAACTTTATGAGGATGGAGCGTGTGAACAGTGCAGAAGGTTTGGATTTCGCTATTTATGGTATTCCGTTCGATACGGCTTCTTCATATCGGGGAGGTGCACGTTTCGGCCCTCAGGGAATAAGAAATATTTCAGTTATGATGAAAGCAAATAACCCCATACACGAAGTAAATATTTTAAATTACCTTAAAGGTGCCGATATGGGAGATGTTAACATTGTACCGGGATATATACATCCGACTTATAAGGCTATTGAAGAATTTACGGCAAAAATACTTGAAGCAGATGCTCTTCCGATTGCACTTGGCGGGGACCATTCCATAACATTGGGAGAATTAAGGGCAATTGCAAAGAAGCATGGACCTGTAAGCTTAATTCATTTTGATTCCCATGCAGATATAAATGATGAAGTATTCGGCGAAAAATATAACCATGGTACACCATTCAGAAGGGCAATTGAAGAGGGATTGGTAGACCCTTACAAATCCATTCAAATAGGTATGAGAGGTTCCCTTTATGACGCCGGAGAATTTAAGTTGGCTGCAAGCCTCGGACTAAGAACCATCCCGAGCCATGAAGTGAGACAAATGGGAATCCCTGCGGTTATTGAAGAAATAAAGAAAAGAGTCGGAGATAACAAGGCATTTTTAACCTTTGACATTGATTTTTTTGACCCGGCATATGCACCGGCAACAGGCACACCTGAAGTCGGAGGATATACTTCATTGGAGGGGTTAACATTCATTCGCTCATTGCAGGATATTAATTTCGTGGGATTTGACATAGTTGAAGTTGCACCTGCCTATGATTGTGCTGAAATAACATCACTCTTAGCTGCAAATGTAGTATTTGAGTTTTTATCCGTACTTGCACTTCAAAAGAAAAACCAGCAAAAATAGAAAGGGTGAGTGCAGATGACTAACAAGGATAAGTTGATATTAAACCCGGTTGAAATAAAACAAAAAAATTTGGATTTAAATGACTTAACTGTACTCGATTCCTTTGAATTATCAAAGGAAAACCATTCAAAGGGTATTTTGAAATCAATAATTTTCTCACTCATTGCCGTACTTATTTTCTTTGTTCCCGTTACATTCAACGGCAAGACTGATATGGTTTTCGGAATTATGTATGGAACAATGATGAAGCTTACGGGTAATTTCGGATTATGGGCTGTAACATTTATTGTAACGGCTACCGGTATTTTAAGCATTTATGGGAAATATATTGCTAAAAGCGGAAAAATCCATAATTACTTTGATGGGGATTCCATGATTCATCCTGTTTTGTATCTATTGGGAGCATTCTTTGTAATATGTTATACATTAAGTGCCACAATGGAAATACCCTTACCGGGTATAATTGTAGGCTCGGCAACGGGAGGTACAATTGTACCTTCCATAGTGGTTGCGGTTTTTTGGATAATTATTGTAAGTTCAGTAACAATGCCATTTTTATTAAACTACGGTATTGTGGATTTTGCAGGCTCATTGCTGGAAAAATGGATGAGACCCATATGGCAGGTTCCCGGAAGAGCTGCAATAAATGCCATAGCATCATTTGTGAGCTCATCATCCGTAGGAGTGCTGATTACAAGCAAATTATACAAGCAGGGTGTTTATACGGAAAAGGAAGCCGTACTTGTTGTAACGGGTTTCAGTGCGGTAAGTGTGGGGTTTGCCTACATGGTAATTGATACTGCAGGACTTGCGGACAGATTTTTATTCGTATATTTTTCATCCCTTTTATTAACCATGATTGTCAGTGCGTTTATGGGGAGAATACCGCCGTTTAATAAGAAGAAGCACGTATATATCAACGGAAGAGTTCAAACAAAGGAAGATATAAAAAATACAAGCCCGGCTTCGGGAAATGTGCTGAGTACCGGTGCTGCAAGGGCAGCTAAAAAAGCTATAACAGCACCAAACTTGTTCAAAGAAATGCTTGTAAGCTTAAAAGATGGATTTGAAGTAATACCGAAGGTTTTGTCCTTATTGGTGGCAGTGGGTGTATCTGCATTAATTTTGGCTGAAACTACGCCATTGTTTAATATAATGGGAAAAATGTTTGAACCCTTATTAAATCTATTAAGAGTGCCGAACGCAGCAATGATTGCACCAAGCTTTCCGGTTGGTATTGCTGAAATGTTTCTGCCGGTATTGTTAATTAAAAATAATATTGCACTGATTGATGCTGGAGCAAGATATCTTGTAACGGCAGTATCAATAGTTCAAATTATATTTTTCTCGGAAACCGTGGTCGTTATGATGTCATCAAAGCTTCCTTTAAAGCTTTGGGAATTGGTGGTTGCTTTCTTCGAAAGAACATTTTTAGCCATAATATTCGGCTCTATGTTCATGCATTTGTTCTATTAATAATAAAATAGTTCCTGTACGAACTGCCTGTTTTACAGCAGCCAGGTATGTAGACAAAGCCGTAAGACTTAATATCATACGGCTTTTCTCATTTTTCGTATGAGTGTTACATAGGGTTTGTTCAATGAGGGATGAAGGCTTGTTTGAGCCGCAATAATTTTCATATTGACAAAATATGCTAATTCAACTATAATGTATTTAAATTCATATTTGGCAAAGCAGGCGAAAGCCTGTGACGCAAAGCTATAGGGCCTATAAAATGGCAGCCAGTTGCACGTTGTGTATTGCTAATGTTGAATTAGCAATTTTTTTATGCCCTAACCCCATATGTTCGAGCGATAGCGAAGAACAGATGGATGGTAGGTCAAACGCAACGAGCACCAAATTTATGCGACTGAAAGGAGCAAATAAATTTGTATGCGGAGACTGCGATATGCCCTAACCCCATATGTTCGAGCGATAGCGAAGAACAGATGGTTGGTAGGTCAAACGCAACGAGCACCAAATTTATGCGACTGTTGAAAGAGCAAATAAATTTGTGTGCGGAGACTACTGCGATATTATAATGATTATGGGAGTACAATATGAGAAGAATATACAGGATAACTTGTTTAGTTATATTGGCAATACTATGCAGCATCACCATTGCGTATGCGGATAGCTCATACAGTAATGAAAATATCAACGGAATAAAAATAAATTACATAACAATAAATATGGACAATCAAAATATTAAGCCGGTTATTCTTAATGCAAACAATCAGATGAATTCTTCCGAATCTCTTGAAGTAATGGCAAAGAATGAAGGAGCCTTTGCTGCCGTAAACGGAACATATTTTGAAGCATATGGAGGAACACCCGTTTCATGGGGTAGTATAATCAAGGACGGAAAAATTCTTCACATCAGCAACGGAGGCTCCGTATTTGGAATTACCGATGACGGCAAGTTTTTGGTGGACAGACTTTCATTTGATTTTGAAGGATATGTTAACGGAGTATACAGAGCAATACCATGGAGAATTAATCATCCAAGCATTGAAGAAGATGCTATAACAATTTTTACTCCGGAATATGGTGTGCCGGTAGGCGTGAGTATGGGCGCAAAGGCAGTAGTTGTTTCCAATGGTCGCGTGGATAATATTTCAACATCGGATTTCAATGTGCCGGCGGATGGGTTTGCAATAGTATATAATTCTTCGGCAGCATACCTTGTGGATGAAAGGTACAAGGTAGGAGATGAAGTATATTACAAGGTTAACATAAGAACAACCTTTACAAATCCGAGCGATTGGGAAAATGTTGTGTGCGGCTTAGGAGCAGGACCAAGCCTTATTATTAACGGCACTGTAACTGCGGACGGATATGCCGAAGGATTTACGGAAGCAAAGATTAATACAAACAGTGCGGGAAGATCCTTCATCGGTGCTAAGGAAGACGGAAGCATAGTATTCGGCAATTTGGACTCGGCAACAGTGGCAGACGCAGCAGAAGCATGTAAGCAAATGGGATTGATAAATGCAATGTGTCTTGACGGGGGCGGCTCGGTAGCACTCTATTATCCTTCATCCAACATTTCAATGTGCGGAAGAAAAATAAATAACGGATTAGCATTTATAGAAGAAAAAACAATAGAAAAGACGGCAAAACCGGAAATATTATCAATGCTTGTAAATGGCAATAAGATTGAGCTGAATGCTTACAAAATAGAGAATAGCAATTATTTCAATATCCGCGATTTAGCAAGGGTGCTTAATAACAGCAGTAAAGAGTTTGATATTGTGTGGGATAATGAAAGAAATGCAATCAATATTGTTACTGAAAGAGAATATTCTTCTTTAGAAGAAGATGAAACCTTGTCAAAAGGTGAGAATACTAAAAGTGCCTATTTATCAAAATCTGCAATTTATTTAGACGGAAATAAAATTGAAATTACAGCCTACAATATTGATAACAATAATTATTTCAAGCTTCGCGATATAGCAGAGCAAATGAATTTTAATGTATTATTGGACAGTACAAACGGTTCAATTATTATTGAAACAAATTAACTTATGTATATTATTATAGTTTCAAAGCTATGATTTCCAACAAAAACTGCTTATTATAAGACAGGTTTTTTGAACCGATTGTTTTTTTAAGTAAAACCAGCAACAGCTATTATTGTAAATGATGAAGTGAAGAGCCGTATGCCATAATAGAAAAAAAATACTACCCGAAAAGGGTAGTTTACACAAAAATACCCCCACTTTTTCGGGTAGGGGATTTATGTTAATGCTTTACTTTTTTAAGAATACTAATTTTTCGTCACCAGGTACAATATAAGTAATTTCTATTTTTCCATCGTTTGTATTGCCTGCCAAAGAAAAATCCAAATGTGTATCGCTTTCTTCATGGTAAAGTTTTAACTGTGTAGCAGCGTCATATCTGCATTCACCGAAATCATACCATGTAAACACATAATGATATTTTGTATTGTTTGGGGGATAATTCAATGCCACCATATATTTTTCATCAAATTCAAAAAATACAGTTTTCTCGTTCCCATAGAAAGTAAATATTGCATTTTTACTAATAAAAACACCATTATGGGGTTCCGGTTCAGGACCTTCTCTATCAGGAGGCATGTCATTGCTCTTCTGACAGCCGACTACAAATAAAAGTAAAAAAACAATCGCAACCGTAATTATAATGCGGGAAGATGAGAAGTTGTAAATTTTTAATCTCATAATATCCTATTTTAATCTCCTTCAGGTATAATAGGTCCTGTAAACCCGCCTACAGGATTCCCTCCGCCTGTGGGTGCCGGAGTTTCGACAGTGGCTGAAGGTCTTCCAACAGGGGTTCCTTTCAAAGCTGAAGTTCTTTCCGCTTCATATTCGTATATATATAAGGAACCGGGTCTTGAGGATATGGTTTGGGTATAGGCAGCCTTTACTCTTGGTTTATTATAAACTTCATAGATTACGGCTGTAAAACTAAGCTCCATCCATTGATCACCGGATTCTCTCCTGACTTTTCCTTCATATTGATTTGTTGCATCATTGAAAACACATTGAACAAAATAATCAGGATCATAGTCTCCGTTTTCCAAGCAAGGTCCTATGAGTATTCCTTCTTTGTTGGATTCAATTCTAATCGCTTTAAAGTATAGGTCCATTTCTTCTCCGGTAATATAATTGCCTCCAATGGCTTTACCGGTATAAATGCCGTTTACATCTTCCATTCTTTTATCAATGGAGATAACAGTTGGATTTGAAAGAGTAAATTCTTTAGAAATTATTAGTTCATGAATGCCTGTTTCCGTATTCTTGTCATAAAATTCAATATTTATAGGACATCCGGCTTTAATATAAGCATAAATATTACAGCTGAAAACCGAATTGCTTTTTTCTCTTCTTTCGTTGCATATCCATTCGCCGGGTATTGCTTTATCACTTAGTTTCGATAATTGTATTGTCATGTCCGACAATGGAGATGATGGAAAAAATTCTCCCGCTTTTATGTCTTCATCCACAATTTGAAAATCAATATTCATATTTACAAAATCCCAAAGCTCTGCTACCTTTTTCAACGTAAGCTCATTTAATTCCAACATTGATTTTTGAGCCATGGCCTTCATGACCGGTCTTAGATATTCTTTCATTTTTTGCCTGTAATTTGCTTTATACTGTTGAATTTCATTTTCTGCCGGCCATTGCCATTCATCATATAATTTTGATTTGAAAATAATACCTGTTTCTTCACTATTAAGATAATCTGAAATAGCACCCCAGTCATAATAATACCAGAAAACATCTAAATAAGACTCTAATAGCCTTTCTAATGCTTTTGTCATTTCTATGGGATTTTCTTTATATTTTTTCTGTATGGCATTAAAAGCTTCTGCCCACCCGTATTCTCCATAAAGCTTAATGCTGTTGCTTGCATTCAAATCTTTATTGTAATTTGAGTAAGACTTATCCTGTATTTCTCTCCAATAAACGCAAATTTCTTCATTAGGCAAATAATAGATGGAGCCGTTTTCACTTAAAAAACGATAAGTGGAATATACTGGTTCATTCTCCGACAAATATTCATAAGCTGTCGTTCCTACATCATAAGTCAAGCCTGATAACCAGACGCCGGCTGCAATCACAGTCAATTCAGGTGCTGCGAAAAGTGTTCCCGCTGAAGCTATGGCAATTTCGCTGAGGTCAAAAATATTGTCTAATATAATATCTGGTGTAGCTGCCCCATTGTACCATTGATATGCAATTTTTGAGAAAACAAAAAGTTTTCCTGCTATGCTGAAACCATCAATACCTGTCTTATAAAGCTCCGGAGATGCAGCATATAAAAAATACTCCCCCGATGATGATCCATGATTCATTACATTTAAAAAACTTGATGCAAAATCATTTGCCGGTACTGTTTTATAATCAATATACGTTTGAAAAATTTTCTCATCAACAAATTGGTAATATCTTTCGATTATTGCTCCCGTTGTATATACAGGTGTCGTAGGTCCCTTATATTTCCCTAAATATTGAAATAAATGGGCAATTTTTTTAGCATCTTCAAAATTATCATCCTGAAATATGCCAAAGGTGGAAAAATGATTTGTAAGAATTGCTACAGTATTGGTTTCAGCATTTATCCAACTAGGTATCATCTCCCATTTACTTTCGTTTTTATTGTAATACTGCACAAATATGGTGTTTTCTTCATATAAGTTGTCTTCAATTATTGGATAGTATGGCATTTCAATATAGACCGGTACGTTAAATTCAGAAATACCTTCTATTGAAAAATCATATGCTTGAATTATAAAACCTTTTTTGTCATCACTCTTTTGATTTAACTTCTTAACGCTTACCTCCTTTGTTCCTTCCAAGTTATAAGAAGTAAAGTTAATATGCAAGTTTTCGATATTTATTTCCGATTCATCAGGACCTACAAAGACTGATTGAGGTGGAGTATTCAAATCATCATCTGTTATTTTTATATCACTTATAACATATTCGCTTACATTTCTGTTTTCACCTACTGTATTGTTATTTGAATTACTACCTGTTTTATACGGCTTATCAAGTATTAAGTTTATAATATTGACTGATATGACAACAAGCAAAAGTAAAGCTACGGCTTTTACAAATATTCCTTTTTTCTTTTTTTTCACAGTTTTTATTCCATCATCTTTAGAATATTTCTGATTATCTCTTATATTGGGATCGAAATTTTTAAAATAGGAGGAATCTGACTGATTATTCTGTATAGTACCGCAATATCTGCAAAATTTCGCTTCGCATCTAATTTGTTTATTACAATTTTGGCAATTTTTCATATTCCACAACGTAATACCTCCTTATACATGCTTGGTTATTTAGTTATTTTTCAACAATTTTTATTTTTTTTGGACAATTCTCTAAAATGAATTGTTTCACAAACTGAAAATCTTCTTTTGTTGCATAAATCTGATTTTTTATAAGGGATTCATTTAAATAAATTGTATTTCTTTTATTATAAATCTTAATGTATTTAACCTTCTTAAAATTGGTGTATAAGTTTTTTCTGGATGCTCCCAAAAGGCCTGCTCCTGCTGCAGAAATATTGCCTGAGGAAACACCGATTAAAGCTGTTAGGAACCCTAATGCTTGTGCTTTTTTGTATTGTTTGTCAAGTTGTATATGGTTTACTCCCTTATCATCCATTTTAAACAATACATAGTATTTACCGCCGTAAGAAAACCCTAAAACAACATATGCTATTGCAAGAAGCACCGTTAACGCAGCAACAACAATGCCCAAAACTGAAAGCAAAACCTGAAAAGAATTTATAATCCCGTCCTCCAAAGCAAGAAAAAACATTAACAGTGCCGGAAAAAGCGACGATATAAGCAGTACCTTGTATGAAGTTATCAATATTGCAGGATTTTTCCATAAAGAAAATTCATACATCCAGTTGTAGCTTCCTGCTGCGCTCTTTGTTATATTTTTTGAAATCATAATTTCTTCTTCCATAACCATTTCTTCAACCTTAACATCGCTTAATTCTGCTGCTTTTGAATAAATTTCACTCTCCGTTATAACCTTACTTCCACAATACTCACAAAACCTGCTTTCATCAGGTATATTTTTACCGCAGGATTCACAATACATTTCTTACCCCCTATTTCCATGGTCGAATTTTTATAAAACTTATTATACCCTTAGGCATCCTAATCAGACTTTTGTTCCACAACTTTTGCAAAATTTAGAGCCGCTGCTCAATTTATCTCCGCAATTCCTGCAAAACTTCGGTGTTACAGATTTTTTCTGCTCTTCATTTATAACTTCTACATCGGCATCAGCAACGGTTTCAACAGCGGCTTTTAGTTCAACTTCCGCAAAAACTTCAGGCATAGGGGGTATTTCTCCCGGTGAAATCATTGTTCCTATCATTCCCTTTATCTCTTCATAACTTAAGGACATAATGCATGCATTGTCTGTAACATCTAAAAACCACAGATAATTTTCTGTTCTCATTAATGCCATTGCCAAGTAATTTATTACGCCTTTATGATAGAAAACACTTCTTAAGCCTAATATTGTTTTTCTTTTTAGAAGCTCATCAAAGAAAATTTCACCGTTTTCAGATACTTCAACTTTGCCGCCTTCATACAGGATAATCCCTGATTTAGAAAGCTCCTTGAGTGCCCTCTTGAAATCAACGGGCTTTGATTTCCATCTAAGCTCTGTTAAAAATGCAGAGAGCCATCTTAAATTTCTTGATTCTAAATTATATTGAAATTCATTTTGCAAAATTTCTTCTGTGATATTAAACTCTATTTTTGAAGGATTGAGGATGTTTTCAAGCTTCGCCCGCTTGATGCTGTCTGCTATGGACAGCATGCAGATTAAGGCATCCATCGATAATTCCTGCTTTATCCTCTGTGTAACATCTGTCTCTTCTAAATATGATGCTAAAAGCTCAATAATCTCCATCTGTGACATTGGCATTATTTTTAAATTTCCATCCTCTTCACCACAAAATACCGCATCTTCTTCACCTGTAACAATGTTGGTAAAAAGAAGGCTGTCATCCTGAAACAGTACAATAACTCCTGAAAAATTGCGGGGGTTCAGGATAATCGGCAAAATTTTCTCCCACTCTTCTTCAGGTTTCTTGCTTTCAGTGCTTTTTGCAAATCCTAAATATCCTGCAAGTCGATTTGCTTTTATTCCAAGGTAATTTCCTGCAGACGATACAACATCTTTTGGTATACTGTATGCTATATTGTTAATTTCTTGCCTCCTGCTATAAATCTGTTGATAATTTCAACTTCCTCTGCGCAAAGTTTCATAATGTCTTCTGTGCTTGTGCCCATTTCACTAAGTATGGCTTCTGCTTCAGCAGGGCTGATTTTTCCTTCACCGTAACCTATCTGTTTCAAAACCTCCATGCCTTCGGACAGTTTATCCGGAATAACTAATTTTGTTTTACCTGCCTCGGCATTTATTGCCTTTACCTGATAGACAAGCTGGCTGTCAAACTGCTTTGTGGATTGCCTTATACCTTCTGCAATGTCCGCTTCAGCACCTATAATATTTCCTTCCATCGTTTTTTTGCCGCCTCTTTCAAGCCATTCATCTGATTTATATGAAATTGTCTTGCTTACGACCTCAGGGTCAGAATATTTTCTTACTGTACCGTCATTTTTCAGAGCTTGCTGCAAATCTCCTACAGTACCGTAAGCATCAGCGCTTCTCGCATCAACCACCGTATAATCCATGTCATCGGCAAACTTTTTAACCGCATCATGATCTATGGAGCCGTCAGGCTTTAAGGGCAGCTGTCCCTCGTTCCAAGCTTTGTATACTTCTTCATTCTGAATCCTCCGAATTTTATCGGCAGGTATATCTTTGGAAATAACAGTGCCGTCTTTCAATTCTATTTCCATTCTATATGTTTGATCAAGGTCTATGCTTATTTTCTCTCCGCCTTTCTTTTCCAAAGAGTTAAAGTCAATATCGCTTTCAGTAAATTTTCTCGGCTCCACACCTTTGGCAGTACCAAAATCGTCCTTGCCGGCAACTCCGGAAATATCCCCAACACCTTTTGTATCCATGGAATTTGTAGCCTGCACATTACTTACATTTTTAGGGTCAAGTCCTAATTCCAATGCGACTCTTTCGCTCGTATTCAATGATATAACTGCATCTTTTTTAATTTTAAAGTCATTGAATCCCTGGCGTGTGTCATTGCCTGTCAATTTTTTTTCATTCATTATTTTTTGGGCATGTTTGTTGATTTGAACATCTCTTACAGCATTTTCAAATTCTTTTTTGAGTTCCGAAGAATCGGGGTTGCTGCTTAATGCCTTTCTTGCATCCTCAAGCTTTTCAACCTTGTCAATCCCTATTTTGCCGCCTTCTTCGTGGGCTTTATTCCTGACTGCTAACTCAGGATTTTTATTTGCATTGTTTTTATATTTCTCAATTTTTTTAGCTGCTGCGGCTTTGGAGCGGTTTAAACCGTCATCCACCTGCTTGGATGCTTTCTTGTATGCCTCCGTATCCTTTGCATTTTTCGGAAGAGAAGCTTTTTTTGCTGCATCATCAGTACTTTGTGCGACCTTTTTCGCTGCATCTGTTTTAAGTTTTGCTGCCATTGAGGCTGCTTTTTTAGCTGCTGCAGCTGATTCGCTTGCCTCCTTGCTGATTTGCTTTATAACCTTTGGCACATCTCCTACATTGGCATTCATCACTCTTGAAGTCTTATCTAAGGCGTCGGAAATACCATCCACAACATATTTTCCTGCTTTGTTTTTTGACAAAACCTGACCTGTCTTTGAAGCTGCCAGACCAACACCTCTTATTCCTAAACCTACAGACCTTCCTATTCCTTCTCCCACCAATGTCTTTGTAATTGCCAGCTTAGATGCTTCCGTCCAGTCATCTCCACCCTTATCCACATAATAAACAGAGCAGCAGTGCCGGCTACAACTCTTTTTATGCCCATAAGCAATATAGACGCTGCCGCTATAATTACGGCTCCGGCCATATAACAAAGAACACCTTTGAACTTAAGAGATGACAATACCCCTAAAAGAAATCCGAAAATCATTCCTTTAATTACTTTTTTAGCTCTGCCTCGGGTCATTCGACCTTTGGTGAAAGAGCATATGAATCCCACCAAAAAACCGTCTTTCTTTTTCAAAGTGCGGGCGCAGGCTGCAATAGCTGTTATTCCTATTACGCTGTTTTCAAGAGATGCATTTCCCGTCAAAAAATTATATGCAATAAGGGCAATGCCGATACCTGCCATTAAAAGGGCAAATCCTCCCCTTAACTTTGTTTCCTTAAGTTCGTTTTTATTCTTCTTATTTTTAAATGATGGGAAAAACAATGTATTAATGAACCATGCATATATCCCTTTCCCGATAATACCGCCTACAGCTCCAATAAGACCTGCATACATCCCCCCTTGAGCAAAAGTAAAAAAACTTGCATATGTAACAGCAACTGAAAACGGCATGAAAATTTTCAGGTATGATAAAACTGCCTGAAGTACCGATATGAAAATAGTTGTGATTAGAATTTTAGGTTTTTTAATTATAGACCCTATTCCGGAAATTGCAGCCTTAAAACTGGCTGCGGTAAATCCTATCGGTCCCATCACCGGGTCGGGAAAATTAATTTTATTTTTTATTGCTTGAGTCATATTTTACCAGCTCCTTCCTCCGCCGCCGCCTGAGCCTCCTCCTGAACTTCCGCCGCCAATACTGCCGTCGCTCGATACATGTCTTGAGGCTATATCAAATGAAAATATTTTCATATCATTATTTAAATCCGTTGCAAACCTGAATGCACTGAATCTGCCCTGCATTGATGTTGAATAATACCAACTCGGCGGCTCTTTCATGATGCTGTCAAAGTTTTTCGCCCATTTATCCGTCACACCCAAGACCATAGCAAAGGGTAACACGTTATAAAAATAGCCGGGGTTTTCATCCACAAGAAGTTTAATTCTGTCTGATTCTACTGTTTTAAGAAATTCCCTGAATCCTGTCAGTTTTCCTTCGTACCACATACCTAATTTGGTTCGTCGGCTGCATGAATTTGACAAAATTCCCAATATTGCTACCGATATGATAGAAAGCACACCCGTTAATATATTTCCGGATAAGCTCAAAGAATATATATAAATGCCGCAAATTACTCCGCAAAAAAGCAGAGCAAAAATCAATTGTTTTATCCTTTCCCCCTTATTAATTCCCTTCCAATTTTTCAAAATATGCATTAAAGAATAAACAGCTGTCATAATAATTACAGACATTATGATGCTCTTACCTAACAACTCTGCTTCACCAACATTACCCGATTCTTTCATAACCATATATGATAATGACAATGTACTAATCACCCCTGCTAATAGAAGCAACCCACGGCACAAAATATTTGTTTTGCTGAAAATGCGTGTTTCCTCATTATTTTCAAAACTTGATTTAACTTGTTTTTTTGCATTATCGCCGACAGTATAAAACCGTTTTTCCAATTGTTCAGTCCTGACCTTTACTCCGTCTCCCATTAAAAACAATCCCTCAAACATCTCCTTCTCATAAGTCTGACTATCGTCTGGAATGTCTCTAAGTTTTGTAAGTGTAAAGCTCTTTTTCGTGCCAAACCTCCTTTTTACTATTTCTTCGGTAATTGATAAATAACCCTTATCCGCCCAATAAATTATAAGGGATGTTATATCGAAATAATCTACCCTGCCATCGTATAGAAACCCTACATCCGCACTGGTCAATCCTTGAGGCGGATAAAACTCTACAGTGGGAAATACTTGCTTTTTACGCCCCATGAATAACCACAGTAACATGCCTGTGCCAAAAGAGGCAATTGACAGCAGCCAACCGTAAATTATCAGATTGTTGCTGATTTTTTCCGCTTCGGAAAAATATCCTTCCTGAAGGGGTAGGGCAATTGTAAAGGCATCATTAGGCATTAGAGGAACAAGCAATGAACCTTTTATGGTATTTCCCTCAATATTCCAATCCACATTGTCATGCTTGGTGCTCCCTTTTTTAAGTTAGGAATCATATCATAACGTTTCTTTAAATAAATATCCATGGTGGAAAATGCTTCTTCTATTTGATTTCGTAATTTTACAAAGCTGTTATATGACACAGCAACAGTAACTAATAAAACTATGATGATAATCGATATTGTAATAATTATTTCCATTTTTCTTCCCCTTCCAAATTATAAAGAATTAGCTTGAAGTTACTTTAAGCCACAGCCAGATGTAAGCAACATAAATTATTACAGCAATAAGATAATAAAACAGTAAAGCTTTTGCGAAATTTCTTTTGTTAGGTGCTTGTTTTTGAAAAAATCCCCACTTTACCATCAATATAATATTGATTATCGGAATACCGGCTAAAAAAATCATGAGCACATACTGTCCGAAACTTATAATATCCGCACTATGATAATCCGTTTTGTTATACTCCGATTCATTAAAAGAATTTGTGCTGTCTGCTGCCTGCCTTGAGGGATTATAGGTTTGACGAGGCTCAGGACCATCTCCGTATGGCCGGGAAGGTTGCCGGGGTGCAGTGGTTGGTCTCATAACCGGAGGAATAGGTCCTAGTTGTTCCGGAGAACTTGGTTCCGACACTTTGCAGCCGCATTCCGAACAAAATACAGAATTATCGAGAATTTGTGTTCCGCAATTTTCACAAAACATGTTTTGCCTCCTTTAATAATATACATCCGCATCTCTCGCAATAATTATCACGGATGTCGCTTTGATTACCGCAACATGCGCAAAATACCGTTGTATCCAAAGATTTATCGTACTTTTCAATGTAGTGCAAATATTTGTTTCCATGATAATGAACATAATCTCCTATTTTGAAATAATCATATTGAGCACTTTCCTCTTTCTTTAATTCAAAAATATCGCTATTTTGTCTGCGTATATATACAATATATTCCGTATATGTTTCATTGTATTTGTTTCCATTACCATCTTTTTTCCGTCTTGTTTTTTGAAATGCTTTTTTATCTTCAACTATACCATCCCAAGCAGGCATATTCCTGCTGTTTTTAAATAAAAATAAAAGACCGACAATCCAAAACACGGCCGTTATACCGCTGATGACCATAAAACCTTCAGTGTCAAATTTTATCTGTCCTGTAAGAATCAACGCTGCAGGAACCAAAATACTTATGCCTATTAACCAAATAAATCCGTAATTTCGATTATTTTTATAATATTCTTTAAAACAAGAATGATTTGTATTATCTGACCAACCTATGCCTCCTGACCCTAAGGCAGAAACACCGCCATACTTATCCTGCCCACTGTATTTAAAACCGCAATAAGGGCAGCTTTTTTTTCTCTTTTCTATTCGTTTACCGCAATTCCAGCAAAAAAAGTTTCCGTAACCTATAATTTTTTTAGCCATATCTCACCTTATTGTAACTGCTTCCTTTATACTTTATCTACCAACCATAGTCGGTGTAATCCCTGTTTCAAAACGGAATTTATTAATTATTTCAACCATAGCTGCAGGCTCAAGATTCGGGCGCAGAATACGTATATTTTGCATTTGTTTTTCATTGCCGTATGTAAATGATATAAAATCATTTCCTATGTCCACTGCAGTAAGACGGACGCCGTCCTGATTAAATTTTACAATTTTACCGTCAAAAAGAATGCCAAAATATGATACTACTATTTCTGTATCTTCTTTGAACTTATGTGGGTATGCTTTGCCGGATATTTCGCTTATAGCTGCTGTCTTGATATTCAATATGGAGTTTTCCATTATTAACTTTGCTATTTTCAAATTATTAACGTCAATTATCAGGCAACGGATTAATAAAATCCCTGCGGTTATTATGAATGCTGTTATTACCCAGGTTTGAGCATTACATATTTCACGGTGAAGAACAAAGAGCAGAGCACATAAAATTATCCAAAAACATATTATTGAAACATAAATAATTATTCTTCTTTTAATTGAATTCATAGTACCCACCAAATGTAATATATTTACAAGCAATATACTATCCGAAACAATATATTATCCCTGTCACAAAAATACAGTTATTAATTTATAAATTATAGCAGTTCCCTCAAAAAATACTACACCCGAAAAGGGTAGTTTGCACAAAAATGCCCCCACCTTTTTCGGGTAGGGGCTTGTGTCGTAAGAAATCAAGTAGTATTTATTGCTTTTTTTATATATCAGAGTTACAGGATAATTTTATTACTTGACAAAACAGCTCTACAAACGTAGAATGAATTGAGGAGAATACTGCATATAGATTGGTTTATGCAGGAAAGGATACAAAGTTTAGCTTTAAGGAGGCGTGTTATGGAAACTATAAAAAGACTGCCTGACAGCGAATTGGAAATAATGATGATAATTTGGGAAGCAGGGCAACAGGTATCATCAACTTATATAATTGAAAAGCTAAAGGGGGAAAAGGATTGGGTACATACGACCGTTTTAAATTTTTTATCCCGATTGGTGGACAGAGGATTTTTAGAAACTTCAAAGCAGGGAAGATTCAATTATTATAATCCGATTATAAGCGAAAAGGACTACCTGCAGAAGGAAAGCAAGACATTTTTGGAGAAGATGCATAAAAACTCATTAAAAAGCCTTGTTGCAGCTTTATATGACGGAGAAGCAATAAGTAAGGAAGATTTAGAAGAATTAAGTAATTTTGTGGATGAGGTATCAAAATCATGAGATTATTTTATAATTTTATTTCATTAAGCTTGAGCATGACTCCCATAATAATTTTATTGTTATGCTTTGTCCCAATACTTAAAAAAAGATACTCTGCGAAGTGGAGGTATTTGCTATGGGCAACTGTTTCCCTGAGAATGTTATTGCCCTATTCCTACACGCCCAAATTATTTAAAAAACAGATGACAGGCGTAATATTGCCCTCCGCTACTGTTACGGCGGGGCAGCTATCAATAAATACTTCCGTCTTGAATAATGTAAACAGTCTTGGAAACGCTCTGTTTGTAATTTATTTTGCGGGAGTAATATTATACTTGGCTCATGAAATATTTTCCTATGCAGTGTTTCATAGGGATATATTAAGATGGGGAAGAAAGACATCCAAAAATGAAATTCAATCAATACTTAATGATGAGAAGGAAAGACTGAACATAAAACGGAATGTTCCCGTACTTATCAGCAAAAAGGTATCAAGCCCAATGCTTGCAGGTCTGATAAATCCGAAATTATTTCTGCCGACAGAGACATATACGAATGATGAATTGAGAATGATACTGTCTCACGAGCTTATTCATCTTAAGAGGAATGATATTTTAATAAAGACAATAATAATGCTTGTTTCCGCAGCTCATTGGTTCAATCCTGCCGTGCATTTCATGGCAAGACAGGCAATTAAAGATATGGAGCAATCCTGTGACGATTATGTATTGAACGGAGCGGATGTTGAAGGAAAAAAATTCTATTGCGGCATCATACTTAAAATGGCTGTGAATAACAGGGTTCCGGGACATGTGTTTTCAACAAATATAATAAGTAGCAGAAAGAACCTTGAGTCGAGAATTAATGATATATTTGACAATTCAAGGAAAAAGAGAGGCAGAGCTGAGCTGACTGCGTTAATACTTATTTTTGCAATATTCGGTACGGTAATTAATGTCAGTGGTGCTGAGCAGCCAAAAAATAATCTTGTTCAGGTCAGCTCTTTGAATGAACAAGCAGAAGTTAAAAATGAAAATGAAATTATAAGCGAAAAAAAAGCAGAAAATAAATTTGAAAACAGCCAAAGCAATTTGCCTGATGAAAACATGCAAAATGCTGAAAACGAATCAGAACCGGCAGATCTGCCTGTAATTGATGATACACAAATGTCAAATATTCCGGAGGATTATTCAGACACACAGGATTTTGCCGGTGAAGACGATATAACGGAAATTGTGATTGTTGATTTAAATCAGTTGGAAAACCAATTGCAAGGAAGCGAAATCGCTGATAATTCAAACGAATAGCATAAATATTAGAAAGGGGGCATTTTCCTGTGAGAAGAAAAATAATCATACTTTCAGTTATTCTGATGACGGCAATGGTAATAATACCTGCTGTCAGGACAGAGGCGGCAAGCAGTGTTACAGTTTCACTGCCGACATTTAAAGTGACCTTAAACGGAGTAAGTATTGAAAATGATTATAACCAATATCCATTAATTGTTTATAACGGAATTACATATTTTCCAATGACATATTATGACAGCAGGTTCATGGGGCTTGAAAGTATGTGGGACAGCAATACCGGACTTAAAATAATAAAAACCGGTGCAAATTGGAATTATAGCAAATCTGAATCAAAAACGAAAAACAGCGGTATTTATAATGCTCAGATAGCTTCGTTCAAAATTAAGGTTAACGGAAAAACAATTGATAACAGCAAAGAAAAATACCCATTGCTTCTATTTAGAAATATAACATATTTTCCTTTGACATGGAGATTTGGCGTTGAAGAATTTGGATGGAAATATACATTTGATCAAAATAACGGTTTGGTTATAAATTCAACTGACAGTGCTCCGTCGGCAGGTCAATTGACATTGCCCATCGCAACCCGTGAAACCGGAGAAAAGGGAGCTTTTACCATGGCAGGGGATTATTTTTACTATGAAGGAGCAAACGGTGTTATTTATCAGGCACCGGTAAACAATCCCACAAATGCAAAAAAGGTATATCAGCTTCCCGAAGCAGATTACGGCACGGTGTATGTGGATGCATCCCTTAAAACGGAAAACGGAAAGGCTTTGATTAAATATCACACCGGCGGTGTGACTATGGGGTCAGACTATCTTGTATGGCTTAAGGAAGACGGTACTTTCGAAGTGCTTGATATCGGCTATTCGAACATAAAAATATATGATGATTGCACTGTTAGGGTTGAGCAAAGATTTACATTTAATGTGGATAATCTGCAGATAAAAAAAGTTGGTGAAAAGGATTATGCAAATATAGGGGACCCGGGTTATTCCTATGGCATGTACATTTATGACTCCGGTAGCACCAGCAGGGCGGCGCAACCTAACAAAGATTTGTATTTAATAGGCGATGAAATATATGTGTTGGGGTATTATGGTTACTTTTTAGATGATAATGGAGGTGCAACAACCGGTATTTACAGAGTAAATATTAACAATAATGAAACAGTAAGACTTTATGAAAATGAAGCAAAAAGTTTTAAGATAGTGGATAATACAATATATTTTACCGACCAAAATAATTTTATTTATAAAGTACCTCTTGCGGGCGGCAAGGCTGAAGTTTTAATTGGCGAATCAGTGGATTTATACGAGGTTTATGAAGGAAAGTTATATTATTCATTGAAAAATAAAAACAATCAGCTTTATATTTACGGCGATGGGGAGTCGGTAAATCCCGAAGGTATTCTGAAAAGCTTAGAGGTACAAAATGGCTACATGGTGGCAATATTTGATAAGAATAGCGAGTCTCAATATAAACTGATGATTTTTAATGATGACGGCAAATTATTGTATAAATCTATAGAAAATGCACTTTTGGTAAGAATAGAGAACGGAAAAGTTGTTTTCGTAAAAGACAATTAAGAATTTTGAAATTTCGGAAATTTTGGGGACGGACCTTAAAATGGTTACAATAGTTATGACAACAACCCCGTCCCCGTGACACCCTCGTCTCCTTGACGCCCTTGACACAGTGACAACATTGAGACCAAAATTATTACCTTGTATTTATTCAAAACAAATGATATTGTTATTAAGCAGTTTATATAATTAATCGGAGGTTAAATTTTAATAATGGTATTTTCAAGTTTAGTTTTCTTATATTTATTTTTTCCCATAAATTTAATTTTTTATTTTATCAGTAAAAATAACACCTACAGAAACATAATTCTATTAAGCTTTTCCTTGTTCTTTTATGCATGGGGCGAACCGTTTTTTATTTTAGCCTTACTGTTCAGCGGAATCATCAATTATTCCTTCGCATTATTAATAGATAAATATAAAGGAACATATAAGAGCAAACTTTTTTTGTACTCGGCAGTAATAATTGATTTATCAATGATTGGGATATTTAAATATTATAATTTCTTTGTCAATAATATAAATTTTATTTTTAATACAAATATAGGCTTGAGCTCAATCGGTCTTCCCATTGGAATATCCTTTTATACATTCCAGATAATTTCATATGTTATTGATGTATACAGGCAAGATGTGCCGGCTCAAAAGAAGTTTTATAAGCTTCTTTTATACATGTCTTTGTACCATCAATTGATTGCGGGACCCATCGTAAGATATATCGATGTGGCTAATGAAATAGACAACAGGGTTATAACACCGAATAACTTCAGCTACGGAATAAACAGATTTATAATTGGCTTGTTAAAAAAGGTAATAATTGCAAACACGGCAGGTCAGGTCGCAACCGTGTTTTTGGACAGTAATTTAAGCGAGTTGTCCGTATTGGGAGCCTGGCTTGGAATAATTATGTATACAATTCAAATTTATTTTGATTTCTCAGGCTATTCGGACATGGCAATAGGTTTGGGAAGAATGTTCGGGTTTACATATAAGGAAAACTTTAATTATCCGTATATAGCAAAAAGTGTACAGGATTTTTGGAGGAGATGGCATATTTCATTAAGTTCATTTTTCAAGGATTATGTATACATTCCTTTAGGAGGCAACAGAAAAAGCTTTATTCGCAATGTTTTGATAGTATGGATGCTGACAGGGCTGTGGCATGGAGCCAGCTGGAACTTTATCATATGGGGTTTGTATTACGGTATTTTCTTATTGTTGGAAAGAAAATTACTTTATAGAATATTGGATAAAATCCCCGCTGCATTGTCTCATATATATTTAATGCTTATAGTTATAATCGGATGGGTATTTTTCTATTATATCGATATTACAAAGGGATTGAAATTTATGAGCATATTGTTCGGCTATGGCAGTAATCCCTTATATGATATAAAATTTGAAGTCGAATTCTTCAATAATATTATATTTTTGATATTCGCAGCTTTTGCAAGCACACCTGTGTTCAAGGGTATGTACAAGAAATTAAACGAATTAATAGTTATAAACAATTATAAGCCTTCTAAAATGACAGTCATAGCATTTAATGCATTAATATTAATTGTAAGCACCATTTTACTGGTGGGACAAACTTATAATCCGTTTTTATATTTTAGATTTTAGGGGGTAAGCATGAATAAAAAAAATCATCTATCATTTTTAAATATATTTATATTTATATCATTAATTTATCTAATCACAATTTTAAATATGTTGACTCCTAAGAATAAAACAATTTCAGAGGTTGAAAACAGGACATTGGCACAAAAGCCGGTTTTCAGTATGGATAGCCTTTTGTCGGGAAAGTATTTCAGGGATTTTGAAAACTTTTTTGCAGACCATTTTTTTGCCAGAGAGAATTTAGTTAAAATCAGCAAAAGCATATCATCTCTAAAGGGAATAAAAAGGGAAGAGGAAGTATTCTTGGTTGATTTCGAAGGTCAAAATGTTGGTGGCAATCAGGAACAGAAAGATAGTAAAAAGCCCGAAGTCAATAATGCTGAGGTAAGCACAAAAGGAAATTTGCTAATTCTAAATGATACTGTCATGGAATTGTATAAATTCAATGAAGATAAAGCTAAATTATATGCAGATATGATCAATACAGTAAGCGGCACATTAGGAGAAAATGTTAAGGTTTATTCTTTGCTGGCTCCTATTCAAATAGAATTTTTGAATAACGAGAAATACAAGAATTTATCCGATTCGCAAATTGATGCAATCAAATTCGTCAATGAAAATTTTTCGGATAATATAATTCCCGTAGATGCGTATACACCTATAAAGGAACATATTGACGAATATGTTTATTTCAGGACGGATCATCATTGGACAGCACTCGGAGCATATTACGGATATACCGGTTTTGCTGATGCGGCTGGACTTGAAGCCGTGCCCTTAGGCAGCTACAAGAAAAATATAGCCCCTGATTATTTAGGTTATATATCAACCGTTAATCCGTCGGTAACAGTTAACGGCAACCCGGATGATGTAGTTTATTATATTCCGCCTGTAAAAACCGACATGAATGTTTTTTACTATGATAAGGATTCGGGTGAAATGAAATCTTATAATGGCAGTGTAATAAATAAGAAATATGTTTTCTTAGACCAAAAGTACGGTGTTTTTTTAGGCGGTGATTTCGCTTTAGGTGTTATTAAGACAAATGTAAAAACGGACAGAAAAATAATGGTTATAAAAGATTCATACGGCAATGCTTTTGTTCCGTTTTTAACACCTCATTACAGTGAAATATATGTGGTTGACCCAAGACATTATAAGGAAAGTATAGTTGATTTAGTCAATGAAAATGATATCGGTGAAGTAATGTTTTTAAATTATATATTAACAACAAACTTTGACAACTTTATGGACAGCGTTTTGAATTTATTAAAATAAAGAGTTCGATGTATCCAGCTTGTGACGTTATCATCAGATTATTAGGACATAGAAGCCTCCGCATATATAAGCGGTGGGAGCATCACTAAGAATGGGATATTCCATAGTTGGAATATCCCATCTTAAAAAATATACCTGAAATTTTTGATGTAATTTTTCTTTATAGTGGATTTATAACCTGCGTAACTGTTCCGAAAGTATAGCCTTGTTCTTTTAAACGTGTTATAATTGTCTGCAATCCTTGGAGTGTGTCAGGTGCCGACTGATGCATTAAGATAATCGCTCCGGGGGCAGCATTATCAACAACCCTCGAAACCACCGCATCAGGTCCCGGATTCTTCCAATCCAAGGTGTCTATGGTCCAAATTATAGTGACATATCCAAGAGAAGCTAATTGGTTTAGAATTGCTTGATTGTATTCGCCGAATGGCGGTCTGAACAAATATGGACTTTGGCCGGTAATATTTCTTATAAGAGCACCCGTTCGTACAATTTGATTTCTTACTTCCGGCATTGTAATCAGCGGCATATGAGGATGGGTATAACTGTGGTTTCCTATCTCATGACCTTCGGCTGCTATGGCTCTTGCTAAGTTCGGATAGTTAATTAACCATATGCCGGAAAGGAAAAACGTTGCTTTAATATTATTCTTTCTTAATATTTCCAGCAATTCATGTGTTTGATTATCACCGTATGTTGCATCGAATGTTAAAGAAACCATTCTTCTATTTGGATTTCCACTGTAAATGGCTACCGCATTTTCAGGAATTGTAATTGTTATTACCGTTCCCGGAATTAACATGTTAGGGTTCAATCCTGGATTAGCATTTAAAATTGACTGAGTTGTTGTTCCAAATCTTGCGGCTATACGGTATATGGTATCCCCCGGCAATACGGTATATCTGATTATGCCGGGTACAATCGGCTGAAATGGATTCACAGCTTCTTTAGGCAATACTATTTTCATTCCCGGATAAATTAATGATGGGTCTTTTATATTGTTTAATTCTAAAATACTTTCTATGCTTACTTTAAACAAAAGGGAAATAATATATAAACTATCACCTGGCTGCACAGTATATATAAGGCTTCCGGGCGGGGTTTCTAAATATTCCTCTTGAACAGGTATTAATATAACAGAACCGGGATAAATCAAATTAGGGTTATCAATATTGTTTGCGTCTATTATTGCCTGTATTGTACTGCCGTACAGACGAGCAATTTCGTAAAGAGTGTCACCGGGTTGCACTGTATATATTATTTGTGTCATAATAATCCCTCCTATTCTTTTAATTATAATATTCCACTTCTGCAACAAAGTGATAAATAGAAGGGAGTATAAAATGCTCTTTTAAATTATAAACCTTATAAAAAAGTAAATTAATATTTAAAATTGCGTTATAGGGTTTCCGCCACCAGGCTGTCCTTAGCTTTAACCAAAATTTCTACCATTGAAACATAAATCATAACTCCTGCTGAGAATCCAAGGCTGACGGCTAAAAACTTTGTATTTGTTTTCTTTGTAAAAAAGGCTAATGCACTTCCGATGCCTGTGCTTAATCCTGCGAAAAGTGTTAATCCGAATGCAAATAAAATATTGTTCATATGTCCTCCTTGTATTGCTATATACCCATATAATGTTCTTGTAAACTGTTAACGTTATATTTCCATTTCAGTATATGCTCTTATATAATTCTCTTTGGCAAGGACATACGTAAATCTGCTTAATATCAACATTAGCAGTATAAGTAAGGCTGCTAAAATGTTATTATCTCCTAAAATTAAAGACAAATTAATATTTTCAAGAACATTAATCATAATAACGGGAAACAAAATTTGCAGCTTGCTTTTAAACAAATACCTCAATCCCACAAATAGAATTGATAGAGGAAATGCAAGAACAATTTCAAATATGCACACCAATGGCGGTATGAACGGGGCAATGCCTCTTATAAAATAAATCAAATATAGTGCTGATAGAATCAGGGTAATTGCTCCATAAATTAAAAATAGTGTATATAATTTCGCTTTTGCATATTCTATTCTTGAAACAGGTAAGCTTAACAGGATATTCTCCTTATTTTTATCATAGTCTTCTAATGTAAGCGTAGTAAGGTATGCTAAAATCGGAATTATCAAAATAAAGATTCCTGAGACATCTCTGATTTGCAGCAGAAAAATAACAGCTATAAATAAAATATATAATAAAGATGTTCTCCTCAATAATAACAGATTATGCTTAATTGCCGTTTTCATAATAATCACCTCAACCGTTTATAATTCCATATCAATATATTTATTAAATATAATTCGCTTAGACCCCATATAGGAAGCAATGCTTAAACCCGACCACATTATCAGTACCAGGGAATCCAGGATTATATCTTTGCCTATTTGTAATTCAACGTCCACAGTATTAACATTTATAACAAAAAGATTCGCAATCAGAATATATAATAAGGTTATAGAAGCTATGTAATCGACTTTTATTCCAAACAATACTCCTCCCACAAAGATAGACAGGGGAAGTGTTATTGCTAATTCCAATACAAGAGACAATATGTTCAATTTTGCAATTCCCGCATGCACACAGACAAAGTATAAAGCCAATATGAATAATACTACAGCTCCGTTTAAAATCAGCAAGGTATAAAATTTAGCCTTTGCAAATTCTGTCCTTGTTATGGGAATGCTGAAAAGAGTATTGTATTTTTTGCCATCGAAGCTTTCCATTGTAAGAATTGAAAAGAATGTTACTGTGGGTACGATAATTATGAAAAAACCCTCTCCCTGTATGATAAATACGCTAATCAAAAATAATAATAAGGCTATCATAGACAGAGGCATGTTTTTTAACAATAACAAATTATGCTTTATTGCCTTTTTCATTCATTATCACCTGCCATATAAATCATAATTTCTTCGATATCAGGCTTATCGATTACTATGTCAGAGCCGTATTTTTCTATGAGATTTTTGTAATTTGACGTAAGACCTGAAAATCCGTATTTGTTCCTTTTTATTTTAATACATTCATTTTCTAATTTATTGTCTAAAATATCCAAGCCGCCCTTTACTATTCGGTAGGTATCCTCTAACAGATTTTTGTCTTCCGAAAACACAATTTCGCCGTTATTTATAAATGTAATGTAATCCGCCATTTTTTCAATATCAGAAATTATATGAGATGAGAATAATATACTTCTGCTGCCGTCTTCTATATACTCCTGCAATATATTTATTATTTCATTTCTGAAAATAGGGTCCAAGCCTGACGTAGGCTCATCCATGATTAACAATTCCGCATCGTGCGACAATGCCAATGCCAATGCAAACTTAGCTTTCATACCCTTTGACAATTCCTTGAATTTCTGGTCTTCATTTATTTTGAATTTTTCCATATAATTATTGAATGTATTCCAGCTCCATTTATCGTAAAAATCAGCAATTAATTTAGCGTTGTTTTTTAAGCTGAAGGTATCATAAAAATTTAAGTCATCATATACAAACCCAATTCTGTTCTTTATTTCTTTTTCATATTCCAAATTATCCAAACCAAATATTTTTATTTCTCCCGAGGACTTTTTGATTAAATTCATTATAAGCTTGATGGTAGTGGTTTTTCCTGCTCCGTTAGGTCCGACAAATCCCATGATATATCCTTTCCTCAGAGTAAAATTAACATCGTTTAACTGAAAGTTGTTGTAACTCTTGGATAAATTCTTTATTTCTAAAATGTTCTCCATAACTAATCCTCCCGCTCATAAATGGTAATAATCAAATCAATTAATTCATCCTTTGAAATATTTAGCATTTTGCTTTCGCCTACAATTTTAATTAAGTCATTCTTAATCATATTGAGCTTTTTTTCTTTCAGGCTGCTTATATTTTGCTGCGCTACAAATGTGCCCTTGCCGGGAACAGTATGTATGAAGCCGTCTCTTTCCAATTCCTCATAAGCCCTCTTGGTTGTAATGACACTTATCTGCAGCTCCTTGGCAAGATTTCTTATAGAGGGCAAAAGCTCATCTTTTGATAATACTCCCTTAAGTATTTGTTCTTTAATTTGAAATGAAATTTGCTCATAGATGGGTTGCTTGCTTGAGTTTAAAATTAATATTTTCATTTCATCATCCTTTTCCATACTGTATATACGACACATATACAGTATATACAATGGATTAAATTATGTCAATGGAAATTCCAGGCTTTATTATTGGGGGCAGTTCTTGTCGGTACAACAGATGAAAATGGTCGGATAGAACTGCTTCTGCTGACTTTTGCATGGGTTATTGAATTCTTATTGATTGATAAGTAATAAATTGGTATAATAAATGTCAAGGTAATTGAAATAATTAATATATCAATGGTACGAAGGACGGATGAAATGAAGAAATTTATAAATGAATGGATAATTCCTACTGTTATAGCTGTTGTGATAGTTCTTTTTTTAAACAGATTTATATTTATATTGGTGACTGTTCCTACCGGATCAATGGAAACAACAATTATGCCCGGAGACAGGCTTTATGTGAATAAGCTTTTCAGCATAAAGGATGCGAAGAGGGGAGACATTCTTGTATTCCATTCTGATGAAATGGATGCGAGGCTTGTAAAAAGATTGATTGGATTACCGGGAGAAACGGTTGAAATAAAAGAAAACGGCGAAGTATTCATAAATGGAGAGAAGCTAAAGGAGCCCTATGTGAAACAGGCAGGGGGAGCAGCGCAAATATATGAGATTCCCGAAGGTAAATATTTTTTCCTTGGGGATAACAGGCCGGTATCCGTCGATGCAAGATATTGGAGCAATCCTTATATTTCGGAGGATAAAATTATAGGGAAGGCTGTTTTCAAATTTTTCCCGATTAATCGAATAGGAAAATTAGAATAAAAATAACGGTCCGAAACCCCGGCACAATGCAATCTTATATTGCTAATGCACGGGGCTGATAATATTTGTAATAGCGGCATATATACTTTAGAGACAAACATATAAAATATATTTGAAGAGTGCGGCAATTGAAAGGCAGCGGAAAGAAATGACGGATGCTTTGGCTCATGACCTGAAAACACCGTTAAGTATCATTTCGGGCTATGCACAGAACTTGCAGGAAAATATTCATACGGAAAAAAGGGAGCATTATGCCGGCAATATTCAGGAAAATGTACGGCGTATGGATGAAATAATAAAAAGGATGCTTGAAATGTCCAAATTGGAGTCTGATCATTTTGAAATTCAATTTGAGGATGTGTCACTTAATGAGATAAGCAGTGAAATAATTAATCGTTACAAAAGTATATGCGATGAAAAATCCTTAACGGTCAGCCTTGATGGAGAAGCTGTTGTAAGGGCAGATAGACTGCTGTTAGAGCGTGTTATAGATAATTTTTTTATAAATGCAGTAGATAATATGCATGAAGGTGGAGTTGTCAGCATAGCAGTAAATGAAGATATATTTGAAATTCATAACAGCGGCAGTCATATACCGGAAGAAATTATCAATGACATTTGGCTTCCTTATAAAAAAACTGATATGGGGCGCAATAATACAAAGGGAACAGGTCTTGGACTTTCAATTGCAGGAAAAATCTTAGAATTGCACAGGTTTTTATACGGTGCTAAAAACAATGAGGACGGGGTAACTTTTTGGTTTAAATTCAAATAGGGGCTTTGGGAAGTACACCAGGGCTGCCGAATTTGGCAATAAAATGCTGATTTAAAGCAATTCACCGAATTTCCCCATTATTGTCCTTGCAATGATATATCTTCCTGTATATCCTATTAGTTATTATTGATATAAAGCATTATGGGATATATGATTGTATATAAAGTAAGATATATTGGGGGATATAAAATGACAAAAAAATTTTTAGTAATAGTATTAGTTTTTATGATCGTTTTGTCCATGGGTACTGTTTCCGCAAATGTTTATAATAACGAAAAACAAGAACCCAAAGACGTGCAGGTAAATGAGTTAACCGAAAGTTCAAGTAAATTAATTACAAACGATGATATTAAAACTGATATTGAAGAAAATATACAATATGCTGCAGCTAATTTGGGTAATAAGCAGTACACTGTAACTGAGGCACCCGGACCTATTAAGCCTATAGAGGAAAAAACGGATAAAAGAATAATAGACCCGGATAAACCTATGATAGCAATCACCTATGATGACGGACCATCAGTATATACGCCTCAGGTGTTGGATATTTTAAAAGAAAATAATTCGGTTGCAACATTTTTTGTATTAGGTTCAAGAGTATATGACAATAATGATACTTTGAACAGAATGCTTGAGGAAGGCAGTCAAATAGGAAATCATAGCTACAATCACAAAAACCTGACAAAAATAGGCGATGAGGAATTATATAAGCAAATTAAAGGAACAGATGATTTAGTTTATATAGCAACTGGATATACGCCTTCGGTCATAAGACCTCCGTATGGCTCAACAAACAGGGAATTAAACCAAAAAATATCAAAACCGGTTATCAGATGGTCTATTGATACGCGGGACTGGGAAAACAGAAATATTGAAATGATTAATAATAATATTTTTGAAAATGTAAAAGACGGAGATATAATACTGATGCATGATATATATGACAGTACATTGGAAGCATCAAGGATTGCAATTCCAGAGTTAATCAATAGGGGCTTTCAGCTTGTCACCATTGACGAATTATTTGAGTACAGGGGTGCTGAATTAATATCCGGAGAGCAATATTTCAATATGTATAAATAATAGACACAGTATTCGGCAAAATGCCGGATACTGTTTTTTTATGCCCTAACCCCATATGTTCGAGCGATAGCGAAGAACAGATGGATGGTAGGTCAAACGCAACGAGCACCAAATTTATGCGACTGAAAGGAGTAAATAAATTTGTTTGCGGAGACTGCGATATGCCCTAACCCCATATGTTCGAGCGACAGCGAAGAACAGATGGATGGTAGGTCAAACGCAACGAGCACCAAATTTATGCGACTGAAAGGAGCAAATAAATTTGTTTGCGGAGACTGTGATATGCCCTAACCCCATATGTTCGAGCGGAAGCAAATATTTTGGTGAACATAGACTGCGGTATTGCTTGTATTAATTAATAAATTACTGTAAAATATTTATAAATAAATATAATTTTTATCTTTTGTAACGTTGCATTGGGAATTTATATTTCGTTGATTACAGCAGAGTCAGCTGTGATAAAAACCATGTCCGAAAACAGCGAGATATTTATATGAAATGTGATATAATTAAATTTAACTCAAACGAAGGGATGAAAAATTAATGATATATAATGATAGGCGCCTATATGCAGCATTTAAGGCGAAAGACGTTAGATTTGACGGGCGTTTTTTTGTAGGAATATCGTCCACAGGAATATATTGTCGTCCTGTGTGCCGGGCAAGACAACCTAAAGTTGAAAACTGCACTTTTTATACTACCGCAGCTGAGGCAGAACAAGCCGGATACCGCCCATGTCTTTTATGCAGACCTGAGCTCGCTCCCGGTACTTCAATAACTGATTCAAAAAATAATTTAGTTTACCGTGCGGCAAGAGCATTGGAAAAAAATTGCGGAAGCGGACAGAGTTTAGAAGAAATAGCCGGGAAGTTAGGCTATACTGACAGACATTTACGGCGCGTTTTTACGGCAGAGTATAATGTGTCGCCTGTTCAATATTTGCAGACATGCAGATTGCTTCTCGCTAAGAATTTGCTCACGGATACAGATTTGTCGGTTCTGGAGGTTGCAATGACAGCAGGTTTTGGAAGCCTTCGCCGTTTCAATGACATTTTCAAAAAGCGGTATAAACTTTCACCCACAGCTTTGCGTAAAAGTATCTCTGAAGGAAAAAAACACAATGGCAACATTACTTTAGCATTGGGCTACCGTCCTCCTTATAATTGGGAGCAAATGCTGAGCTTTCTTGCAGCACGTGCAATAACGGGAGTTGAGGCTGTAAAAAACGGTGAATATATGCGTACCGTGCACTTGGAAAATACAGACGGAAAGCATGCATACGGTTGGATACGGGTAGGCAATAACCCTGAAAAAAATGCATTAAGCGTTATCGTGAGCGAAACTTTACTGTCTGTACTGCCGCAGGTATTAGCACGTATACGGAGCTTATTTGACTTATATTGCGATCCGGATTCGGTATATGAAACGCTCCGTGTAATGAATGACATTCGACCCGGCATTTGTATCCTGGGAACTCGTGTTCCGGGGTGCTTCAACGCTTTTGAAATGGCTGTTCGTGCAGTGCTTGGACAGCAGATATCCGTGAAAGCAGCAGGTACATTAGCATCAAGGGTAGTCAAAGCTTACGGAATGCCAGTGCAAACCGGGATTGAGGGCTTGACTCACATCTTTCCTTTACCCGAAGATATATTAGCCATGGACGGTATCGTTCAAAAAAACTTTGGTGTGCTGGGTATTATTGCAGCGCGGTCAAACACTATTTATGAACTGGCAAAAGCGTTCGTGCATAGGGAAATTGATTTTGAGCTATGCGCTCAGCCGGCTGAAGAAATGAAAAAACTGATGGCTATACGAGGTATTGGAAGCTGGACAGCACAATATATAGCTATGCGTGCTATGGAATGGACTGACGCTTTCCTTGAAACAGACGCGGGCATAAAAAAAGCATTAAAGCCCTGCACATCAAAAGAATTACTGGAAATGGCAGAAGCATGGCGACCCTGGCGCAGTTATGCTACCGTCAACCTTTGGAATACATTATAAGGAGGTTACTATGCATTATTCAACAACATATTCGTCACCCTTAGGAATAATTACACTTGCGTGTGACGGGAGCAGCCTTGTCGGCTTATGGATTGAGGGACAAAAGTATCACGGTGTAACACTTGAAGATGCTAAAGACAGCAATTGCATGCCGGTATTAGATGCAGCTAAAAAGTGGCTGGACAGATACTTTGCAGGTGAAAAACCAAGTATTTCGGAATTACCTTTAGCTCCGGACGGAAGTGAGTTTCGTCAGGAAGTATGGAATATTTTATGTGAAATACCCTATGGTGAGGTTATCACTTACGGAGAAATTGCAAAAAAAATGGCGGTAAAAATGAACAGGATAAGAATGTCAAGCCAAGCGGTAGGCGGTGCGGTTGGGCATAATCCCATATCTATTATTATCCCCTGTCATCGTGTTGTAGGTTCAAGCGGCAGCCTGACAGGATATGCCGGTGGCATTCATATAAAAGTAAAATTGCTTGAACTGGAAGGTGCCGACATGTCCCGGCTTTTTATACCCACAAAAGGAACCGCGCTTTAAACAAAGATATTACAAAACTTAAAATTATATATTATGATAGATAAAACTGGAATTTGTATGGAGAATACATGGTGACAAAAAATGAATGATAATAAATGTGAATTAATACAAAACTTAGATAAGTTGCATACAACCGAGTTGGGTGTTGGACGAATTAAAAAGAACCTTTCTTTAGATATGGACGATATAGTGACTTGGTGTAGCGGAAAAATACTAAGTTCCAATGCTATTATAGTTAGAAGGGGTAAGAACTGGTATATAAACATAGATGATTGTGAAATAACAGTTAATGCAAATAGTTATACCATTATTACCGCTCATAAGTTAAAAAGATAGATGGAGATACTTATAAAAGATTGATAATTTTCAATTTTAGAATGGTATTTAGGTCTGGTATTTGCAATTTCTGCGGCTACAGGATTTATTATTAAGGCGATTGAGAGTGCTCACTTTGCACTGTTATAGAAAATCCGAAATTGAGAGGAACTTCACGATATTCCTGTAAATACGGGTTTAATAATGAAATATGAGGAGGCATCAGAATGAATAAGGTTTTATATTACGGAATGACGGGAGAAAAAATGTGTTTTCAGCATATATTGTTGAATGCGTTGGATTTGGCGGCAGACGGAAAAGAGGTTAAAATTATTTTTGAGGGTGCGTCTGTTAAGTTAGTGTCGGTCTTTGAAGAGGAAAACAATCCTTTATATAATAAGGCGAAGAGTTTGGGACTAATTGCAGGTGTTTGCCTTGCATGCTCAAAGGTGTTGGGAGTTTATGAGCAGAACAAGAATGCAGGACTTTCTATGTTAGATGATATGAACGGTCATGCAGGTATGAAAAGTTATATTAATGACGGATTTAGCATTGTAAGCATGTAAATTATGTAGAATTATTCAACATAAAAACAATAACACATTCTAAGTTAACATTATAGAAAACTCACTTATGGTAAGCTTTACCGTAACACATATTATTATAAACTAAAACTTACAGCTTAAAAACATTGAAATATGTGTATTAGAATAATGTGATAGAAAATTTATAAATTTGATTTATTTCTGATAATAACAGTAATAATAATATTTTTATTTAATTATTGCTTGTATTAATAAACAAATTATTGTAAAATATTGTCAGAATAGGTAGAGCGGGGTATGGCTGATACATCCTGATGAAAGGAGGACAAAACTCCAAGTAATAGGAGGTGAAGCCTATGTCTATATATGAAGCTTTAACATTAATGATTGCATTTGCAATGTTAATGGTTGTAGTCATAAATGGACAAAAAAAATAATTACCCTGCAGGCACAGGGTAATTATTAGTACATTTTTAAAGTAATGTCAGCTATAGCCAACTACCTATTCTTTATCTTATGTAAATTATAACCTAAATATTAAAAAAAATCAACAAGTAAAATATTAAAATTTGTAGTAAATAATAACCCTACTTATGATAAGTTCCTCCGTAACACATATTATTATAAACTAAAACTTACAGCTTAAAAACATAGAAATATGTGTATTAGAATAATATGATAGAGAATTTATAAATTTGATTTGTTTTTGATAATAACAGTTATTATAATATTTTTATTTAATTATTGCTTGTATTAATAAACGAATTATTGTAAAATATTGTCAGAATAGGCAGAGCAGGGTATGGCTGATACATCCTGATGAAAGGAGGAAAAAACTCCAAGTAATAGGAGGTGAAGCCTATGTCTATATATGAAGCTTTAACATTAATGATTGCATTTGCAATGTTAATGGTTGTAGTCATAAATGGACAAAAAAAATAATTACCCTGCAGGCACAGGGTAATTATTAGTACATTTTTAAAGTAATGTCAGCCATAGCCAACTACCTATTCTTTATCTTATGTAAATTATAACCTAATTATTAATAAAAAGCAATACAAAACTTTAAATATGATGTATAAACATCTTGAAATATGAGGCAAGCATGAAATTAGAGGTTAAGTTTTATGATGAAATTAATGATGAAGAGTTAAAGTTTGCTGTAATTATGGCAAAATATGAAGGACGATGGATTTTTTGCAAACACAGAGAAAGAGAAACATATGAAATTCCGGGTGGTCATAGAGAAGAGAATGAAATAATATTAGATACTGCAAAACGTGAATTACGAGAAGAAACAGGAGCATTTGAGTTTAAAATTGAACCTATTTCAATATATTCAGTTATAGAGAAGAATAGCATTAATAGTAATGGAAATGAGACTTTTGGAATGTTATTTTATGCTGAAATATATACTATCAAAAAAACATTAGAAAATGAAATTGAGAAAATTGAGTTATTTGAAAAAATACCAGTTAATTTGACATATCCAGAAATTCAACCTTATTTGTATAACAAAGTAGTTGAGATTAAAGGAATAAAATAAATGAGATAGAGTTTCAAATTTAACACAATAGAAACCCCTACTTATGATAAGCCCCACCGTACTACATATTATTATAAACTAATTTTTTATAAAAAATAAAACTGTATTGATATTGTCATTACATAATAAGAGAAGTTAGAAATATAAAAATCATGGTATCAGCAAATTTTATACATTTTTAATAAGTTCTCAGAAGAAGATGATTATGTAGATGATGATTGGCTGATTGCAGTGGTTGACTACTAAACAGTAGACTATTAATAGCATTAATTAACTATATTATCAATTTTGAGCTTTTATCAAATGTAAATAAGTTACAATTATATGGTAATTTATAATTGTAGATAAATGCGAAGTAAAGATTATTTATATTTGACGTGAAAAAGATAAAGTAAGCTTTGAAGGAGGATATGGCTATGAAAAAGAAAACAAAATTTATATGG
>ENA-UOOR01000420-UOOR01000420.1-fermentation-metagenome-genome-assembly--contig:-NODE-420-length-61255-cov-5.099526_pt1 | contig 61255 bp, 56 predicted proteins | sample MGYA00245780_ERZ724029 | MGnify/ENA primary metagenome ERZ724029 (study PRJEB28704, sample SAMN03018315) | fermentation metagenome | biome: anthropogenic terrestrial biome; feature: soil; material...
GGCTTCGCAAGTTATTAATTATTTCTCATTTTCAGAGAAAATCCTAACTTTGCAGACAATGACAGAATAATATTAACATTCCTAACACGTACAACTATGAAATATGTAGGCGCACACATCAGTGCCTCGGGGGGTGTGGAAAATGCCCCGGTAAATGCGCAGAAAATAGGCGCAAAAGCATTCGCTTTTTTCACTAAAAACCAGCGACAATGGGTAGCCGCCCCTTACAACGAGAAGAATATCGAATTGTTTAAGGCGCGTTGTGAAGAGTTCGGTTTTTCGGCCGACCATATTCTTCCGCATGACAGTTATCTCATCAATTTAGGTCATCCGCAACAAGACGGGCTGGAGAAGTCGCGCGCGGCTTTCTTCGACGAAATGAAGCGCTGCGAACAGTTGGGCATCAACCGCTTCAACTTCCATCCCGGAAGTCATTTAAACCAGATGCCAGTGGATGCTTGCCTCGACCGCATCGCCGAATCCATCAATATGGCGTTGGAAAGAACCAGCGGCGTAACAGCCGTCATTGAGAACACGGCCGGACAGGGAACCAATCTGGGGCATACGTTCGAACAAATCGCCCACATTATCGATAAAGTCGATGATAAAAGCCGCGTGGGCGTGTGTATCGACACGGCACACACTCTCGCCGCAGGATACGAAATACGCAACAAAGCCGCCTTCGAAGACACGTGGGCGCAATTCGACCGCATTATCGGCCGATCGTACCTGAAAGGCATTCACTTGAATGATTCGAAGAAGGAACTCGGCACGCGCGTCGACCGCCACGACAGCATCGGCAAAGGTGTGATGGGCATGGACGTGTTTTCGCTCATTATGAATGATAGCCGTTTCGACGACCTGCCCATCATCCTCGAAACACCCGATGAATCGATTTGGGACGAAGAAATCAAACTGTTGTATTCGCTCGAAAAGAATCCGGCTTAGAGATTAACAATCTCAAATACCGGTTGCATTGACGCAACGGGAAGAAACAGAAAAAGAGCGCGCCGTATATTGCGGTGCGCTCTTTTTATAGCGTTGCGTAAAACGATGGAACTTTATTTCAACAGAATCTCATCGGCAAACAAGAAAGCCCGTTTCCCCCTGCCGTCATGCCAAGCGGGAATGATGGAGGGCTTTACCGTAATCTTGAAATAACGCGCTTCGACCGGATCGAACGTGACGGTGTGCGTCAGCATTTCCCCGCGGGGAGCTTTCTCTTCGGTGTCGTTTTTCCAGTTTCCGGCGGGACTGAACGTCTTTCCGTCGCGGGACGATTCGACGATTATCTGCGAAACATCGAATATCCAGTCGCCTGTTTGAATCATATTGCTGAGTTCGGCCGAGGAAATCGTTTTCGGCTGCAACAGGTCGATGGTGAGCACGAGATCGTTTTCCTGAAAACCGATCCATTTTCCGCTATGAAAATTGGTATTGACGGCTTGCAACCCGTCGACCAAAATCTCCGCGCCCGAAGAGGCATAATTGGGCGCAGGATCGGTGAGCAACACGACCGGTTTGAAGGTCGCTTCGTTCACCTGCACTTCGGTTGAGAAGATACGGCTGTTTTTTCCCGAAGGACGAATGGCGGCAGCTTTCAACTGTGCATCGGCGCTGACGAAAAGCGGCCCGTCGTAACGGGTAGAAGCTTCGGTAGGCTCGGCGCCGTCCAATGTATAATAAACAGGAGCATTGTCGATGGTGGAAAAGGTGACGCTCAACGCATTTTTTTCGAAGTCGGGCTTCATCGCGGTTTTGATATCGAAGATATGGCGGGCGTAGTGATAACCTTGCTGGTCGTAAATAGATATCAGTCCCAATAACCGCTTGTGAAAGTCGGCATAATTCTTCTTTTCGGGTTGTGTCCACTGCACTTCGCTCATGGCGGCGATACGCGGCATGGCCATATATTCGACATGCTCGGCATTGGGCACGTACTCCGTCCACAAATTCGCCTGTGCACCCAAGATATGTTTCTTTTGCTCATCGGTCAGAATGCCGGGCACGGGCTCGAACGAATACACCTTCTCCACAGGCAGGAACCCGCCGATAGCGAACGGCTCGTTGCCGGTATCTTCGGCCTGATAGAAATCGAAATAGCAATGCGAAGTGGGCGTCATGATGACATCGTGCCCCATTTGCGCGGCACGGGTGCCTCCCTCCATACCCCTCCAGGACATGACGGTGGCATTGGGCGCCAGTTCACCTTCGAGGATTTCATCCCAACCGATGATGCTGCGTCCGCGATCGTTCAGGAATTTTTCCACACGTGCCGTCACATAACTCTGCAAGTAATGCTCGGCCGTGTGCTGCGCATCGTCTTTCAATCCCAACTCTTTGATGCGCGCCTGGCAAAGAGGGCATTGCTCCCAGCGCACTTTAGGGCATTCGTCGCCGCCGATGTGGATATATTTTGAAGGAAAGAGTTCGATGACTTCACTCAAGACCCCTTCGAGGAAGATAAAGGTAGAATCTTTTCCGGGACACAGCACATCGTCGAAAACGCCCCAAGTCTGCGCCACTTCATAGGGGCCGCCCGTACATCCCAGTTCGGGATACGAAGCCAGCGCCGCCAGCATGTGCCCGGGCAGGTCGATTTCGGGGATGATGGTGATATAGCGTTCGGCGGCATAAGCCACGATATCCTTAATTTCCTCCTGCGTATAAAAGCCTCCGTGGGGTTTTCCGTCGTATTCGCCGGTATTTTTACCGATGACGGTCTGCGCGCGCTGCGAACCGACGGTAGTGAGTTTGGGATAGGCTTTTATTTCGATGCGCCATCCCTGATCTTCGGTGAGATGCCAATGAAACGTGTTGATATTATGCAACGCGAGCATATCGACAAACCTTTTCACGAACTCGACCGGCTCGAAATGGCGCGCCACATCGAGCATCATGCCGCGATAGCCGAAGCGGGGCGCATCGTTAATGACCACCGGATCGTAGGCTACCGAAATACGTTCGCCTACGGGTGTGGCTTTGCGCAACGTTTGGATGCCGTAAAAAACGCCGGCTTCAGAGGCGCCGTCGATGCGGATAAACTTCTCATCCACCTGCAAACGATACGCTTCGGGGTTTTCATCCGGCGCATCGAGCAAGAGCACAATGGCATTTTTATCGGGCTGTTCGGAAGTAATGCGGATTTTTACGCCGGTAGAGGCTTCGAGAAACTCGGCCAGGAACTCGGCATTGCGTTTCATCTTATCGTTTCCGGCAGGAAATACGATCTTTGTTTCTTTCGACAAAAGGAAAGGATTGCCTTCGGCGGTACGGATTTCGTTGGGCAAAGGCACAATGTTGTAATCGGCCTTACGGACTTCTTTCGCTCCCCCGGAGCAAGCCATCACGAAAACACCGCAACATACGGATAGAATTACATTTTTGATTTTTTTCATTGCAATGGGTATATTTAATTCATTCATTTAACGTACAGACGGATGATTGAGCCGTTCGAGGGTTGCGGCTACGCGCCGGGCGCTGGTCACGGCCTGCTCGTCGGGATCGGCGGGCGGTGCGGGATTAGACATCGGCACCCGCAACTCTTTATACGTCATAAGGCTCGGCCTCGGCACACGCGCGGATAAGTGGAATTCGCGCGCGCCGGTGCGGGCGGCAATCGCGGCAATGTTCTCTTCATGGATGCCGCTTCCGGGCATGATAACGATGCGTCCGGCGGCGCGTTGCACCAACTCTTTGAGGAGCGCGACGCCCTGTTCGGCTTTAGGTTGCTGACCGGAAGTAAGAATGCGGGAGCAACCGAGTTCGATGATCTTTTCGAGGCTGTCGAAGGGATCTCGGCAACGGTCGAAGGCGCGATGAAAGGTCACATCGAGTCCTAGTGCAGCATCGATGAGTTCGCGGTTCCGAGGCATGTCCACCTCGCCTTGGGGCGTGAGGCATCCGATGACCACACCGTCGACACCGATACTACGCGCCATTTCAATATCTTTCAGCATAACCCGATGTTCGAGATCGGAATAGAGGAAATCACCGCCACGGGGACGGATGATGACATGCAGTTTAATAGACAAGTGCTCGCGTGCTAACAGTATTTCGCCATAGGAAGGTGTAATGCCGCCCTCGGAGACGGCAGCACACAATTCGACCCTGCGGGCGCCTCCTTTTTGAGCTTCCAGACAACTGGCTAACGAGTTTGCGCACACTTCGAGTGTATAATCGATAAGAGATGTATTTGTTACGGACATCGTGCCATGCATATTTATCTATCGAATACAAAGATAGATATTTCCCTTAAATATAACCATAGGCTACAATATGAAAAACAAACTTCCCCCGATATTCACCACTTGGACAAAGCATTCCCGGCAAATAAAGCGAAAAGCCCGAAAATCACACTTCCCGCCACATACAAAATAAGCATTGCGTAATTTTTCAGCATTAACAAATCCATACTTTCGGCTGAAAAGGTGGAAAAGGTTGTATATCCACCACAAAAACCGGTTATCAATAAAAACTTCAGATCATTATTGATCAGATTAAAACGTCCGAAAATCCCCATCAAAAAACCGATGATAAAACATCCGGTGATATTGACGATAAAAGTTCCTAAAGGAAAACTATCCGTATAGTTCCGGGTGACCCATGAAGACACTAAAAAGCGGAAAACACTTCCCACACTACCTCCCAAAGCCACCAATAAAATTTGCTTTACCATTTTATTTCAACTTCTGTTTCACTTGAAAGTAGGAACTATCAGCTAACTTAATACTAGCTGTTTATCATCGGGAAGTTCCATTCCCTGTTTCAATTTTAGAATACAAAAGTAGTTTTTTTATTGATAGGATTGCAGATTATTCGGTTTAATCTTTGTCTATGAGCTCTTCTATTAATTTGATGAAAGTTTCAGCCTGTGGATATAATGTTTCGGCTGTATCCCTATCGAAATAAATAAAAGCATCATAATCGCCGCTCTGTCGTTTTGAAAACAAATTTGAAAAGATATTGCCGGCTTCGACGGGCAGTTTTCCGGTACGGATAAAATGTAAGCCCAACATCTGGCGTATTCCCGCATGGGTTTTTGTATTGATAGCATTTTCCACCATTAATCCGGAAACAGCATAATAACAGGCGTAATACATCCGGTTGATGGCTGCATTCCAAAAACCGTTATCCATCATAACTTGCGCTTCCCGTAAGGCTTGCCGGGCATTCGCCTTTTGGAGCATCACAATCTGTCGCCGGTCTTCATTTGTCAGCATAACGCAATCCCTTCCTTCATGATGTTTTCGTAAAACGGCGTTCTATTCGCCTCCCATTGTTTTTTCAATATAACAACAGGATTGATAAGCACGCCGGTTTGATATTCGATAGCAAACAATGGATTGATAATATCTTGCCGCTCCTTTTCTGTCAGCCGATCTTTGTTAACAATAAGCAATAAGTCCACATCGCTGTCGGGACGCGCATCACCTCTTGCCTGGCTTCCATATAGTATCACGTCAATTTCTCCTTGCATACCGTTTAACGTCCGGCGAATACTATTTATAACTAAATCCCTATCCATCATCGAAATAATTCATTTACTATTCCGCAAATATACAAAACAATTACCATCCCGCCAGTTTTTATCGGAACAATTTTATAAGCCGGCCACAAGCTTTTTACTGTTTGCCTGTAAGCGGCTAAACAAGTAGAGACGTTGACCATGCAACGCCTCTACATAGATAAAATAAGTTCGGATTATTTCTTCGGTTTCTCCGCCTTCGAGATCCTCTCTATACGGACGCGCTTGAGCAACTGCGAAAAGGTATAATCCTTCAGCTTCGCCTCATCTTTGCCCCGGTAAATCGCCTTGCCTGTCTTCACAATGGAACGCATATCGAGATATAAATCATTAAATTTATCGATATTCTGTTCGGAATTAAAGGTGCGGCCGCTATGAAGAGCGTTTTGCTCCTTGTTGAGCGTATCGATCTCTCCGAGAACAGTTTCAACCGATGTGACCTGTTCGGGCTTCAGCCCTTTGGTTTCGAGTACGGTTTGATTGCGGGCAATGGTTGCCAGCAATATACGGCCGTCGGTAAGGATACCTTCGGTGTTTCCGTTATTGATCGCCTCGCGTACATCGCTGATACTGCTGTCGCCGGAAAGAATATCCAATTCACCGGAGGCCAGATTGAAATATCCTTCAAACTCATTGAGAGGCCTACGCAATCCTTTCGAAAGAGTTTCGAGTTTATCGGTGACGAGTTTCTTTTGGACGGTGTAAACCGATGAATGGACAATTGATTTGCAAGTCGTTACCTTCGCACGCTTTCCGTCTACAAATTCGGCCGTATATAACGGCGAATAAGCCGTGAAATCGGCCAGGTCGCGGGTCAGGTTATCCAAAAGAAAGTCGGCGATAACCGGCAATTCTTCGATCTTACAGCTAAAATATTTCCTCATAATACTGTATATTATAGTGTATTCTACATTTCAGTCATTAACCTTTCGATGAAACATATACATTTCATCGATATTCTCTTTCGTTTTATCCATTCCGGACGTTATTCCGTCAACCTTGGACGTTGTTCCGTTTACCCCGGATTTAATTCCGTTTACCAATGAGTTATTTCCGTGTATCCGGAAGCATTTTCCATCCATAATGTATCTTATTTCCACTTCCTTATATCCTATTTTCTATAAAGAGTCCTTTATTTTAACATTACACCATCCTGTTTTTACAAAACTGAGAAACTTTTTAATATTCGAGGACTTTGTTTTCAAAAAGATGATTCATGTTTTCACATACCATGCAACTATTTTCACAAATGTCTTCTATATTTTCTTTTTCCTCATGCTTATTTTAACATTCAGGGGATTGATTTTTCATTTTCGGTTCCATGAATAAACCGTTTCGTAGTACCGTCCGTCGGTCGGCGGCATCCTTTCCGGCGGTTAGAGAGCGGTTTGTCCGTCTCCGAACTCCGCGGCAGGATTTTTGTGTTTTGCAGTCTTCAATGAAAGGGCTGTAAGGCCGATTATCCGTGCTTCGCAAGTCTTCAGGCGCCCAAAAGGGTTGTCATCGGGACTAACGAAGCCTGTTTCGGGTTGATGTAAACAGGGGATTTTTTATGTCATGGGCAGTCTCTCCTTTCTTTTAAGGTATTTATCATCGAACGGAAGGATACGCGATGGCCGCAGGCATAAAGCCGGGGTGTGGATGAAAGCATATAGCCCGGCAGGGCGGTGTGTTCCGTAGCGTCCGGGTACTGCGCAATGTTCCGGGAAGGGAGCGATGCTGTAGAGGGACAACTGCATTCCGATATGTGTATCCAAATGAGTCGCCATAAATCGTATTCAATCTACGGCGGTAAAATTACGAACATTTATTCAAAAAGAAAAGCTTTTTCCCGAAAATAAATTCGACCGCATACCGAAAAGAGCCGGACGAAGGAACTTCCTCCGGCTTTCCGCACTTTTTATCGGGAGAGAAAGATTAGAAACAACATTTTGTTCATTAATAAACGGTATTTTGTATCTTTGCGCTTTCGTATAACAATCAAATGAAACACCTTGACACAAGGCATCCTTAATTAAAACAATAAAATGGGAGAAAAACTGATCAAAACGCTCCGTGACTCGAAAAGGGCACGGTGGACGGCGTTGGGCATCGTAGCCTTTACGATGTTGTGCGGGTACTATCTGAACGATGACCTGTCGTCGTTGAAGCCAATGCTGGAGAGTGACTTAAACTGGAGCAGCTCGAACTACGGTTTTTACCGTTCGTCTTACGGATGGTTGAATGTATTCGCCTTTATGCTTATCCTCGGGGGGATTATCCTCGATAAACTGGGCGTCCGCAAAACGGGCATCCTGGCGACCATTACAATGCTTGTCGGAACGGTCATCCGCTACCGGGCATTGACTTCGGCCGACCTGATGGACCAAAGCTGGAACATTTTCGGGGCCGACCTCAACGCTCAAGTGTTTATGGCTTCGGTCGGATTCTCGATCTTTTGCGTGGGACTGGAAGTGGCGGGAATTACCGTGTCGAAGATTATCGTAAAATGGTTTAAAGGCAAGGAACTCGCGCTGGCGATGGGATTGGAAATGGCCACCGCCCGCCTGGGTACCGGCCTGGCCATGCTGGCCGCACCGATCATTGCGTATAGCAATAATGTGACCTCGCCCGTATTCTGGGGCATGCTGCTGATGGTTGCCGGTACGGCGGCATTCTTTTATTACACCTTCCTCGACAAGAAGCTCGATACCTCGTTGAAGGCCACGGGCGAACAAGTGGAGGTGACCAGCGAAGAGGATAAATTCAAACTTTCGGATATCGGGCTCATCATCAAGAACAAAGGCTTTTGGCTTATCGCCATCTTGTGCGTACTGTTTTATTCGGCCGTGTTCCCCTTCTTGAATTATGCAGCCGACCTCATGGTCAACAAGTTCGGCGTGTCGCCCAAGTTTGCCGGCGCCATCCCCAGCCTGCTGCCTTTCGGCACCATCATCCTGACCCCGTTCTTCGGCAACCTGTACGACCGCAAAGGCAAGGGGGCCAGCATTATGATTATCGGCTCGCTGCTGTTGATCTTCGTGCATGTACTCTTTTCGATACCCGCCCTCAACAACCAGGTTATCGCGGCGATATTGGTGATTCTGTTAGGCATTGCATTCTCGCTGGTTCCGTCGGCCATGTGGCCTTCCGTTCCGAAAATCATCCCCGAAAAGCAACTCGGTACGGCTTATGCGCTCATCTTTTGGGTACAAAACATCGGATTGATGTTCATTCCGCTGATTATCGGCCATATTCTCGATAAATATAGTGTGGTGGGAAAAACCGTGATTGACGGAAAAACCGTTACGCAATACGATTACACGTTACCCATGATTGCTTTCGCCGTCTTGGGGGTTTTGGCGCTCGTCTTCGCCTTTTGGCTGAAAGCTGAGGATAAACGGAAGGGCTACGGGTTGGAATCGCCGAACATTGTGAAAGGCGATTGAAAAAAAGATTGATGGAAGATTGAGAAAGATTGATGGAGATTGAAGGAAGCGCTTGGAAAAAGCCCAATATCTTTTCTCTCCGCCTCTTTGTCGCCCTGCCTCCTAATCTCTTTGTCGCCCCGTCTCATTGTCTCCTTGTCGCCCCGTCTTTTCTATAAGTCGATATTCAACAGCACTTTTCGATTGGTACGGCTCCAGCGGGGTGAACCCAACAGAAGGCGTTTTACTTCGGTATCGAGAGCGGGGCACGTTGTTTTCTTGATGCGGATATTGGATACCCGGCCGTTATCATTTACATGAAACTCGATTTGTATGGATATCGGCTCATCGGCACAGAGGGTTGTATCGTAATTCTTTTTGAAATAGGCGATAAACTCGGGTTCGCCGAAGTCCTCGTTTTCCGTAAAATTGACAGCGGCGCCCGTCATCGATTTTTTCTTTTGTGTCCCATATCCGACGACCGTCGTCTCGTTCAACGCCAAGTCATCGGCTTTCATGCGGATATCCCCCACATTTTCCTTCAAGGGGATTTCGCGGCTTTTCATCCCGACAAAGGAAGCCAACAGGGTATCTTTCGCGCCTTTCGGAACCGCCAAACGGAAACGTCCTCCGGTATCGGTAACAGTTCCTTCATTTCCGCCTTTTAGGATGACGGATGCGCCGATGACAGGCTCGCCCGTCTCATCGAGAATCCTTCCCTCGGCTACCGTTTCAGCCGGTTCGGCGGTGATTACAGGCAATACCGTTTTTTGCTCCTCTTCTTGCGGTTCAGGCTCCACCTTATCGGCAAGCAGTACGGTATCTTTGGGGATTGAAGGGATAGCAATGTCTTTTTCAACGGGAAGTTGTCTTTGGGAGATAGTCGGATTCACCTCTTTTTTTACTTCCGGCTGCCTCAGCAAGAGCGGTATTCCGACAAGCAGCAACAGCGCTGCCGCCACACCTATCCAGATGCGCCTATCCCACCCTTTGCGCCGGGGAGCAAGACGTTTCTCCAACTTTTCGATATGGGAGACATGTTCTCCCGGCACTGCATCGAATCCGTCGATGGCATCTTGCAGGAAGGGATCGTTCATCGCCTCCCGTTCAAGACGATTCGCCTCTCTCCCGTGCCGGTTTTCTATGTAATCTTTTAACTTCATGTCCTACATCAATCTTCCTTCAATCTACATCAATCTTTCTCAATCTCCCATCAATCTTTTTTCAATCGCCCCAAGATACAATTCTTCAAATTTCGCTTTCCATTCTGGATGTAACTCTTGACTTTCGCCAGCGTATATCCCGTGAGGGAAACGATATCGGCGTATGATTTGTTCTCGTAATAAAAGAACTCCACACTTCTGCGCTGCTCGACAGTCAACTCGTCCAAACAATAGGCCAGCGCCGTTTCTTCTTCCGAAGTTTTCGCTTTATCTAGTAGAGTAAAAACATCCTCGTTTTCCATATCCGCGTGATCGATATTTACGAAAAGCGCCTGTTTGTCTTTCCGTAACCGCTGCAAACAATGATTTTTCGCCACACTGTAAAGCCACGTATGGAAGTTACGGACATCATACCGGTGCATTTTCTGCTGTACCTCTTCATACACATCCATAACGGCATCCTGTGCATCGGGCTCTTCGCCCAGATATTTCAGGCAAAGCCCGTATACCAAGGGAATGTATCTTCGATACAGTTCGCCGAAATAGACCGGTTTCGCTTCCTTCTTATAAAGATCGAGCAGTTCTTCGTTCGATAGCTGTTGTATGTTGTTTTTATTGTTCACGATCTTTCTTATAAACAAACGACGTGACTACAAAATTACATAAATATTCGTTCGTTTATGGAATTTTGCCGGCAATTATCTCTATTAAATAGACTATTCAGGAAATTATTTATTCTAAAAACGAACAAAAATGAAAACAAAAATTCTAAGAATCGGCTTCGCGCTTTTTTTAACGGTAAGTACATTCATGGTTTCGGCACAGGAAATAGAGGTGCATGGAACGGTATACGATGCATCGGATCGACGGCCGCTCATCGGAACGACGGTCCTGATTAAAGGGACTCACACCGGAACGATTACCGACATACACGGACAATACCGCATACGTGTGCAGAAAGGAAAGACTCTGATCTTCTCTTTTGTGGGATTCCTGACCAAAGAAGTGAGAGTGACCGGCACCCGGCTGGATATATATTTGGAAGAAGATAAGAGGTCATTGGAAGAAGTAACGGTTGTGGCATTTGGAAAACAGAAAAGACAATCATTAGTCGGGAATATGGCTTATATACAGGATAGGAACATCATGACGTTTCAGCCTCCTTACATCATACGCCCTAATACCGAAGAATATGAAGCCTACAAGGAAAACCGGTTTCTCTCTGCAAGCAAGCACCCGTTATCGACCTTCTCCCTCGATGTGGATGCAGCTTCGTACGGCAACATCCGGCGGATGATTAACCAGGGTGAAATGCCCGGGAAAGATGCGGTGAGAATCGAAGAAATGATTAACTACTTCACCTATGATTATCCCCAGCCAGGGGGCGAGCATCCGGTGAACATTCTCACCGAAGCGACGGTTTGCCCGTGGAACAAGCAGCACCGGTTGGTACGAATCGGCGTAAAGGCCAAAGAGATTCCCTCGGCAACGTTACCGCCAAGTAATTTGGTGTTTCTCATCGATGTATCGGGCTCGATGTACAGCCAGGATAAGCTGCCGCTGGTGAAATCGTCGATGAAACTGCTGGTAAACAACCTGCGCCCGGAAGACCGCGTGGCGATCGTGACGTATGCGGGCGCTGCGGGTGAGGTTTTGCCCGCTACGAGCGGCGCCGACAAGCAGAAGATTCTCGATGCTTTGGAAAATCTTCAGGCAGGGGGTTCCACAGCCGGAGGTGCAGGCATTCAACTGGCTTATAAGATTGCCGGAAAGAATTTCATAAAGGGGGGAAACAACCGCGTGATCTTGTGTACCGACGGTGACTTTAACGTTGGGGTGTCGAGTACTTCGGAACTCGAGTCGTTGATCGAGTCGAAGCGCAAATCGGGGGTGTTCCTGACGGTTCTCGGTTACGGAATGGGGAACTACAAGGATAATAAATTGCAAACCTTGGCCGAGAAAGGAAACGGCAATCACGCTTATATCGATAATCTTCAAGAGGCGAACAAAACATTGGTCAACGAGTTCGGAAGCACGATGTATGCGGTGGCAAAGGATGTGAAGTTGCAGGTGGAGTTTAATCCCGCCTTCGTAAAGGCTTACCGGTTGGTCGGTTATGAGAGCCGCCTGTTGAACGAGGAGGATTTTAACGATGACGCGAAAGATGCGGGCGAGTTGGGTGCCGGACATACCGTAACGGCGCTATACGAAATCGTCCCGGCAGGCGTGGAATCGTCCGCAGGCAGTGTGGACCCGTTAAAATACCAGAAGCAAAAGAATTCGAGCGCGGCGCTTTCGCTGACCGGCTCGAAGGAACTACTGACCGTAAAACTACGCTATAAGAACCCCGATGCCAACCGGAGTAAAAAACTGGAAATCGCCCTCCCGGCAAATCAACTGAACAAAAATCCGTCAAAAGATTTCCACTTCGCGATGGCGGTCGCCATGTTCGGCCAGTTACTCAAGGATTCCGACTTTAAAGGGGATGCTACCTACGGCAAAGTCATCGACTTAGCCCGCAAGGGATTGGATGAAGACCGGCAGGGCTATCGCCGGGAGTTTATACGCCTGGTGGAAACGGTAGAGCAATTAGAAAAGTAAGAACAAAAAATAGAGGGGCGCCTTGTAGGACGTCCCTCTATTATTTATACATCGGGTTGGTTTTATATTTCCTTATCGATTTCCTCTATTTTTTTAATCAGCAGGTCGATGTCCGACTTAATCGCATCCACTTTTTGATGCATATTGTCGATCAGGTTATTGCCTTTTTTCGACGAAACCGACAAGAAGCCGATGTTATTTTCGTACGTCTGCAATTCGGCCTTCTTACGCTCGTATTGACGCATCAGGCGGTCCCGTTCGCGGAATAACTGCTTTTGCGGATGAGGCGCTTTAGCCATATCCGAAACATTCAGTCTGAAGGTTTCCAGTTCACGGTCTACCTTTTCGACTCCCAAACGGGCAAACTGAGCATCCACGGCGGCATTGAGCTCGTCGTACACCTTATCTTTCAATTTAAACGGCACAAATCCGATTTGATACCATTCGTCCATCAACTTACGTACGACCTTCACCCCCTCGTCTTTACCCATAGCAGGATCGACGGACTGAATTTCTTTTACAATACGGCGTTTTTCCTCGAGATTCTTCGCCTCTTCGTCGTGACGCGAAGAATATTGCTTTTTCTTTTGTTCGAAGAAATAATCGCAAGCGGCTCTGAAACGCTCCCAGGTAATTTTCGACTGCTTGGGCGGCACGATCCCGATGGTTTTCCATTCTTTCTGAATGTCGATCATCTGCTGCGTCGTGTTTTGCCAATCGGTACTGTCTTTCAACGCCTCGGCGCGTTCACACAACGCCACTTTCTTTTGCAGATTCTCCTCCATTTCGTCGTGCATCGAACGGAAGAACTCGTTTTTGTTGCGGAAAAAGAAATCACACGCCGCGCGGTAACGACGGAATATCTTGGCATTTTGTTTCCGGGGGGCCTGCCCTATTTTACGCCATTCCTCCTGTAGGTCGAGCACCTCTTTAATCTTATTCTTCCAGTCCTTAAAGGTCTTTATTTTATCGTAATCGATTGCCTCCAGCTTTTCGCAGAGCGCCGTCTTCTTCTCCAGGTTCTCGTTTTCGTTGGCCTTTAAGTCTTCGAAATACTGTTGGTATTTTTTATTGATGACGGTCGAAGCCTCCTTAAAGCGATCCCAGATAATCTCGCGGTCTTTCATGGCCACGGGACCTATTTCGCGCCACTCCTGATGAAACTTTTGCAGTTGATGGAAAGCCGAAATCACATCGGGTTCCTCTTCCAAGCGTTCCGCCGCCTCGCACAACTCGCTCTTCAGCTCATAATTCTTCTTGAAGTCATACTCCCGGAACTCGTTGTTGATGCGTACCAGGTCATAAAACTTTTCCACATAATATTGATAGCTTTTCCAAAGCTCGTTTACCTTGGCATGCGGCAGCAACTTAATCTCATTCCATTGTTGCTGAAGATCTTTGAATTCCTGATATACTTTATTGAAATCCTCGCCGGTTTGATTTTCGGTGAGCGCCTTTATTTTTTCTATGATGAGCTGTTTTTTCTCAACATTGTGTTCTTTTTCGGCCTCTTGTTCGGCAAACAGACGGGCCCGTTTTTCTTTTATTTCCGAGATGAGCTCTTTTCCTTCGCTGTAAATAGGAGTCTCATTGGCGATGAAATCGATTTCGTCGCCTCCGTCAGCCAAAAAAGCCGCTTTTTGCCGTTCGGTTTCCAGACGCAAGCGCTGGAAGAACTGCGTTTTATACTCATCCACTTCGCGTCGTTCGGGCGCATCGGAAGCCAATAAATCGCGCAATTTCTGTACGATTTCTTCGACTGTCAGCGTGGAAAGATCCGTTGTGGGGGCGGCGGCGCCTTCTACGGCATCCTCCTCGTCTTCTTCTATCTGCTCATGCAGCTCGAGATCATAATCGATCACCGCATTCTCCGGAGCTTCCGGCCCTTCGCCCTGACCGGTTACCGTATCCTCATCTTCACGGACAACGGGTTGTGCCGGCACTTCTACTTCCGAAGAATCATCCGTTGTGTGCGTATCCGTATTATCCGCTTCGGGGGTCGATTCGGAATGAAGTTGTTCTTGAGATTGGTTTTCAGCCGGAGTTGTAGAACGTATATCTTTATCTTCTACATTACTATTATCTACAGGCAGTTTCTCGTTTTCAAGATTGTCGTTGGTATTCATTCTCTTATTCCTTCTTTTTTACTCTCAACACGAAATGTTGAGCATTACATTGAAAATATCATTTTCGGGAGAACAACATGGCCGATTAAATCGTTTAACTATTGTTCCTAAAAACGACATACAAATTAACGCAATTTTTTTGTGATATCCTTACTATTCGGTATTTATTTCTTAGCTTACGGAAAAATATCCTGTATTTATCACGGAAAGAAAGTTTTTTTTACTGTCGCTCGATTTGAATACTTCATAAAAAATTAATAATATGAATGAATTAGAGATCCGTTATTCCATTTCAAAAAAATTGAAGGCTGCCAGTCTTCTTTGCGGCGTGTATCTGCTCTGCATTTCGGCCGGAGTCAGCATTTTTCAAGTAATCGCCAAAGATTACTCGTTTTTTTTCTTCGCCGGCATCGCGGGTATCGTTATCGCCGCGATTATGATCCTTTCGGTTACTCTTTGGCAATCCAAGCCACTGATTGTTATCGATAATGATTCTTTCCGCCTTCATTTGCCCAAGCAACGCATCGACGGCGCCATAGAATGGGAAAAAGTAACGTACTTAGGCATCGGCTTAAGCTATTTGACAATGACAACGTCCGACAGCAAGAACTTCAAAATCGATCTCGAGAACCTCAAATACATCGATTTGAGGAACATAAAGACGAAACTGATCGAAATCTGCGAGGCGAAAAACATTCCTTACGGCAACCTGTAAATTAATAATTACAAATTACTAATTAATAATTACAAATTACCAATTACTAATTACTAATTACTAATTACTAATTAGTTGTTACATATCATCACATCGTTGACAAATTCCAGTTCCTTAGAATGTTTAAAACTAACGAATTCATCTAAATGTCAACGATGTGCTGAAACAAAAGGGTCGACGATCCGGTGAAATTTATCAATTTGTAATTTGTAATTTGTAATTAGTAATTTTTGTAATCCATCTTATCAGTTTCCCCCTCTTTCTACAGTTCAACGGACGCGAGGTCGGCCAAGGCTTTGTGATAGTCTCGTTCGGCTTCGAGCAGTTGATTGAGCATATCGTAATACAGCCCGATCTCGACCATATAGTCTAACAGGGAGATCTCGCCCGCATCCAACGCCTTTTTGAGCAATGCGGCATTGTCGGTTTTGTCCAACGCCTCGCGATAGGTTTGTACGGCTGCCTGTAATGCCAATGCCCGTTCATATTGCCCTTTCAGACGGCTGTAAAACTGTTGCCTGCTGTCGGCTTCGCGCAGTTCCGCTGCCTGAACGGCCGCCTTGGACTGTTTAATGCGGTTTTTGTTTTCCCATAAAGGAATGGAAATACCGAATGTCACTCCCCGGAAATGCTCTCCCACCACTTTTTCGCTCATATAACCCGCCGAAAACGTGGGCAGCCGAAGGGCCTTGTTGAGCGAGACTTGCTGTTTATGGACTTCCACCTCTTGCCGCACGTAAGCCAAGACCGGATTTTTTTCCTCGGCCTGCCGGTACCAATCTTCAAAAAGAAGCGGTAGTGCGGCTTCGGCAAATTCATCCTCATTCAGCGCCACTTCGATGCCTCCGTTCAGCCTCCGCAGTTGCGACAGGATAGCGGCACGTTCTATATCCAAACGCATTATTTCGCCTTGCAACGCGGACAAGTTCAATTGCGATTTATTATATTCCAGCCGGCTGATATCGCCGTTTTTCAACCGCTTCTCATACGCGGCGGCAATCGTCCCGGCATGTTCCATGCGCTGTGACAGTTCTTTTTTCAACGCATTGAAGTAAATAAGATCGATACAATATTGCTTAGCTTCGAGCAAAACAGTCATCCGGTCTGCTTTGTATTGCCATTCGGACCGTTTGGTCTTCGCATTGGCGGCCCTGCTCCTCATACCTGTGACCGTGGGGATATCGAAAGACTGCGAAACGCTGAAGTCGGTACGGTTACCGATTTGCCCGGGCGTTCCCCACAGATAATTAAATTCCACCTCGGGATTCGGAAGATAGATGCCGGTCTTGTTATCCAGTATCTCCGCCTGTAGGTTCTCCCGCAGGGCTTTCAGCGTACCATTATTCTTTTCAACGGAATGCAGCACCGAATCGATGGACGATTGGGCTAAAGCGGCCCCTCCCGCGAGAAGCAACCACATTATGATACTTGTTTTGAGTATTGTTTTCATTTGTCATCATTTAATTTTTAACGAATCGTCGGCTTGTCTCTTTTTCATAACCTTATCACCGGTAAGGAGATACATGATGGGGATGATAAAGGCATTCAGGAAGGTCGATGTCAGCAATCCCCCCAGGATAACCTTTGCCATCGGGCTTTGTATTTCGTTGCCCGGCAGGTCGCCCGCCACCGCCAACGGCACCAGCGCCAACGCCGAACACAGCGCGGTCATCAGGATGGGATTCAACCGGTCCAGCGAACCCTGAATCACACTGTCGACCAATGACAGCCCTTCACGGTGCAGATCGTCGTAACGCGATATCAGCAAGATCCCGTTACGCGTAGCGATACCGAAAAGGGAAATAAAGCCGATGATAGCCGGTATGCTCAGCAGCCCGTCGGTAAAGAATATCGTGAAAACGCCCCCTATCAACGCCAGGGGAAGATTGATAAGCACCACAACCGATTGCGTGACATTACGGAATTGATTGAAAAGGAGCATGAAGACGACCAACAGGGAGAAAACCGAAGCGACCAGCAAGGTGCGCGACGCGGCCTGCTCGCTCTCGAACTGACCGCCATACTCTATATGATATCCTTCGGGCAAGGTGATTTCACTTTTTACTTTCTCTTGAATATCGTTTACCACGCCCCGCAGGTCGCGCCCGGCTATATTGGCCGATACCACGATCTTCCGGGTAGCGTTTTCGCGGTTGATGGTATTCGGGCCGGTGGAAGAAGTGATGTCGGCGATATATTCCAACGGGATCTTCCGTCCGTTGGCATCGACCGGCAGGTTCTTTATCCTTTCGGCGGTTTCGCGGCTGTCGTCGTTGACTTTCAGTGTCAGGTCGAAAGAGCGGTTTTCCTCATACACTTGCGATACGACTTCGCCGGCGAGCATCACATCGATGATTTCGGCAAATTCGGGAAGCGTTATGCCATACTGCGCCATCAGTTCGCGTTTCGGCTCGATCTTCAGTTGAGGGCGCTCCACTTGCTGTTCCACGTTCAGGTCGGCAATGCCTTCGACCTCCTGTACGGCCTCTTTAATCTCATTTCCCAACAGGAACATCTTGTTTAAATCGGTACCGAACAGTTTGATGGCGATATTGGCGCGCGTTCCGGACAACATGGCGTCGATGCGGTGCGAAATAGGTTGCCCGATTTCGATATTGGCCCCCGGCAAGGCTTTCAATTTTTGCCGTATCTCGGCCGTCACTTCGTCCTTCGAACGTTTGCCGAGCGTAAAGGGCGCTTCTATTTCCGACACGTTTACCCCCAACGCATGTTCATCGAGTTCGGCGCGTCCGGTTTTGCGCCCGACGGTCTCTATCTCCGGCACCGAAAGCAAGAGCTCCTCGGCCATGCGCCCTATTTTATCGGATTCTTCGATAGAAATGCCCGGCAGCGTACTGACATTGATCGTAAACGAGCCTTCGTTGAAAGGCGGCAGGAAACTCCTTCCCAGCGTAAAGAACACGATGACCGTAACAACCAATGCCGCGGCGGTTATTCCGAGGATTCCCTTCTGATGAATCAACGTCCATTTCAAAGCCTTTTCATAGACGGCCTTCAATGTCCGAGCCACAAACGGTTCTTTCTCTTCCTTCCCTTCTTTTCCGGGCTTGCCCAACAAATAGCTGCACAGCACGGGGGTAAGCGTCAAGGCCACCAACGTCGACGAAAGCATGGCGACGATAAAGGCGATACCCAGCGGAACAAGCATGCGCCCTTCCATCCCCGAAAGGAAAAACAACGGCACGAACGTGGCGATGATGATGAGCGTAGAGTTCAAAATGGGCATGCGCACTTCTTTCGAAGCCTCGAAAACGACCGACAGCACGTTCTTCTGCTCCGCCTTGGGCTTCTGCCGGTTTTGACGCAATCGCTTGAACACGTTTTCGACATCGACAATGGCGTCATCGACCAAGGAACCGATGGAAATAGCCATCCCGCCGAGGCTCATGGTATTAATGGTCAATCCCATCAATTTTAAGGCGAGGATGGAGAAAACCAACGACAACGGAATCGTTATCAAAGAAATAACAGTCGTACGGGCATTCATCAAAAATATCACCAGAACGATGACCACAAAAATGGCTCCTTCCAACAGAGCTTTCTGCACATTATGAATGGAACTGTCGATAAAGCGGGCTTGCCGGAAAATGTCGGTCGACACTTTCACATCGGGGGGCAGCGACTCCTGCAATTCGGCGAGCGACCGGTCCAGCTTGTCGGTCAGCTCCAACGTGCCGGTCGCGGGCTGCTTGGTAACGGTGAGCAATACGGCCGCCTTGCCGTTGCTCGAAGCGGTACCGAGCTTGGGAGACTTATTGCCGGTTTTCACATCGGCAATATGCTCGAGCAGAATGGGAACACCGTTGACCGTTTTCACCACCGATTTGGCCAGTTCCGACACGTGCGTGGTGGATAGCGCCCCACGGATAATATATTCGTTCCCGTACTCATAGAGCACGCCTCCCGACGCATTCCGGTTCATATCCTTTACCGCAGCGATCACTTCGTCGAGGGCGATATCGTAATGCCGCATCTTTTCCGGATTCAATAAGATCTGATACTCTTTAATCTCGCCGCCCATCACGGCGACTTGCGCCACTCCTCCCGTGGAAAGCAAACGCGGGCGGATGGTCCAGTCGGCAAGGGTACGCAAATCCTGCAAGGAAGTGGTGTCGGCAGTAAGCCCGATGATCATGAGTTCGCCCAAAATGGAAGATTGCGGCCCCAACGTCGGATTCCCCACATTCGACGGCAAGGCGTCCTTTACGACGGCTAACTTCTCCGAAACGACCTGCCGGGCGCGGTAGATATCGGTTCCCCAATCGAATTCGACCCACACGATCGAGAAACCGGTTGTCGACGACGACCGCACGCGGCGGACATCGGTCGCTCCGTTTAAAGCCGTCTCTACGGGAAAGGTGACTAACCGTTCCACTTCTTCGGGAGCCATCCCTGTGGCCTCCGTCATAACCACCACCGTCGGCGCATTCAGGTCGGGAAACACATCGACCTCCATATTCGTAGCGGTATACACGCCCGCCAACATCAACAAAACCGATAACACAAGGACAACCAAACGGTTGTTCAAGGAAAACTGTATGATTTTATTCAGCATCGTATTCTTTTCCAAAGGTTAATGATTATGGCTATGGCCTTCGGGAATAATCGACGACGTGGCGGCCAGCTTCACCTGATACACTCCGTGCGTAACCACCTTGTCGCCCGGCTTCAGTCCGGCTACGACCTGCACTCTTTCGCCGTTGTTCAGGCCCAAAGCGACTTCCTGTTTTTTGTAGGCATCATCGTGCTGTTGCAAATAGACAAAATACAATCCCTGCTCTTCGGAAAGCGCCGTCACGGGCACGGAAATCACCTCTTCCATCGACCGAGAAAGCAGGAATATTTCGGCGAAAGCGCCGGGCACGATATCACCCGCATTGTTAAACTCGAAAATAACCGGGATATAAGGAGTGTCGTCAGCCGAGGTTTTCCCGAACGACAGTAACCGTCCGTTCAAATCGGATAATTTATAGACCGTCCGGCCGTATGCCGGCTTGAAATTCGCGCTGCGTATCTCCTTCAATTCCGAAAAATACTTCTCCGGTATTTCCGCCTTCAACTGGAGCCTTTTGTTTTGAGACACGATAGCGAGCGGTTGTCCCACCGACACGTATTCCCCCTGCCCGACCATGCGGCTCTTCAGGTACCCGCTGATGGGAGAAGTCACGGCAATGCCCGCCGCCGATACACGGGAGGCTTGCGCGTCGAACGCGTTCCTGGCCGTCTCGTACCGCAACCGTATCTGTTCGAAGTCTTTTTCGGAGATAATCTGATCTTTCAACAGCGTTTGAGCCCGGCGAAACTCTTTCTCCGCCGTTTCGTACCCTACTTGGGCGATCACCGCCGGATCGCCGTCGGGTAAGTTTTTTGCCGAGATGGAAACGAGGGTTTGTCCCGCCTTGACGGAGCTTCCTTCCGACACCGAGGCACCGGTAAACGAAGCGATGCCGTTTGCCGTAGCGACAACGGTCGCCTCATCGCCCTGCGCGGGTTGTATGCGGCCGCTTGTTTTGATGACTTGTTGAAAAGGCCCGGCCGCAACCGTTTCGGTTTGCAAATGAGCTAAACTCGCCTGTTCTTGCGAAAAAGCAATTTCATCGGCATGGTCATGTCCTTTTCCGTGATCGTGGTCATGTTCTTCGCTTTCTACATGCCCGTGGGTTCCGGCCGCGGCATCATGATTTTTTTTCTGTTCCGAAAGGGTACATCCACACAGGAGGAAAGCGAGAACAACAAATAAACTGAGAATATAGGTTTTCATCTTAAAATGCATTACGTACAAAGAGATGTCCGGACGGAATTTCCATTCTTTCGGATTCTCTTTTTTTAGAATAAAATAAATAAGGAGGATGGACGCCGGCCGTCAATATGAATTATAGAACCGTTTTTCCGGATAGCCGGCGGACGTTAAGAAAAAAGATAAGGAGGGGCACGTAATGCGTTTGAGCGAGTCACATCTACCGATTGGTAGAGGAACAAGGCTTCCCCGTATTCCCATTTGGAAAACAACAACTGAGGCAGGGTGATCTGCGTGTCGACCAACAGGTATAAAGAAGGGAGCAGATGGATATAGTAATGAGTAAGGTAGTTATAGGAAAACTTATTTTTATGATTGTAATGCGGTTTAACCGCCGGATGATGAGCCGTGGTGATAAACGACGGACTTTCGTGGGTATGTTCCTTCCCTCCGGACGGATGAGAGTCTCCGGCGGATACATCGCAGGCATGTTCACAATGCTCCTTCATGAGACAGGCTACTCCCTCATGATAATGATGAGGAAGGATCCCGATAGCCAGAAAGACGGATAACGAGATGGCCGTAACAATGATGGAACACTTTTTTGTCATGAACACTTTTTACTTTATCACTCGCACTTCTTAAGCCATTCATCGGCTATAACAGGATCATAGCCCAACTTTTTAGCTCGCAAAAAATCTTCTTTCGCCGTCAGTTTATCATATTGTCCTAATCTGACTTGCCCTTGAAGAATGTAAAAATAAGGGTTCTCTTTTTCTTCCGCCCCGGCAGCACGCAGATCCGCCGATGCTTTGGATAGCTGGTTCATATTTACATAACATTCAGCCCGGTTTAAATAGTAACCGGAATTAGGAGCGGAAGAGGAACGGATAAGTTCCGTATATGTTTGCTCGGCAGCTTGCCAATTATCGTCCAACTTATATATCAACGCCTTGCTTAACTGCGAGTAAGCATGCCCGGAATCAATCTGTTGTACTTTACGGAAATCCGCCTCTGCTTTTTGCCGGTCTTTCAGTTCCAAATAGAGTAATCCCCGCCGGTAATAAGCCGATATATCATCCGGATAAGCGGAAAGGATTGCATTATAATCGTCCATGGCTTCATCCCACCGGTTCATATCGCACAAAAGCAACGCCCTGTTATGCAACACCGCCTTTTTATCGGGATAACTTGCAAGGGCGGCCGTAAACGAAATATAAGCATCGCCAAAACGAGACAGTTGCCGCTGAATAAGTCCCTGACTGACCAATAAAGAAGCATTGTTCTTATTATCGGGATCAGTCTTCATAGCCGATTTCAAAGCATACTCGGCACTATCGAGTTGCGAAGCTTCCAGAAATTTAGCAGAACGCAACACCCATTCATCGTAAGACTGCGCTTGCAGAGAGGAAAATAAGCAACCCGACACGATAAAAAAAAGACTCCAGAATTTCATATGCGATATATTCTCTATCAATAATTCTCCAAAAGTAACGGTTTTTTACGTATATTTGCGCCTCGACATTATAAAAAAACAAAAACTATGCTTTTGCAAATAACCGATGTACTTCAAACAGACTCTTTATTTGTTTCACAGGGTGAGGATACCGTTTCCGGATTAATCAAGCATGGGCGTTTCGAAGATCTTCTGGATAAATTTATCCATTGGAGTATTGATTTCGGAGGAAAGCTACTGCTCGCCATCGTTCTTTTTGTGGTCGGAAGATGGTTGATTAAAAAATTGAAAAAACTATCGAATAACATCATGTTCCGCAGGAATTTCGATCCGGCCTTGCAAGGATTTCTTAAAAACTTACTGGACGTTTTTCTTTATACGGTTTTAATTATATTTATCATCAATTTAATAGGAACAAAGACTATTTCCATCGCAGCCCTTATCGGTGCGGCCGGATTGGCCATCGGCCTTGCCGTAAAAGACAATCTGGCTAATTTCGCAGGCGGAGTCATGCTTCTTTTCAATAAACCGTTCCGGATAGGTGATTACATCAAAGCTCAAAACCTGGAGGGTACTGTGCAGAATATAGGCATTCTTTATACGCAATTAATTACCTTCGAGAGCATGCGGGTATTCATTCCGAACGGCCCTTTATCAACCGGAAACATCATTAATTACTCTTCCGAACCCAACAGGAGATTAGAATATATTATTGGAGTCGACTACAATACGAATGTCGAGGAAGTAAAACAAATCCTCTTGGAAATTATCAATAACCATCCGAAAATTTTAAAAGATCCGGCGCCGATTGTTATTCTGAAAAACCTGAGTGAGAGTTCGGTCAACTATGCGATGCGCTTTTTCACGAAAAACGAAGATTACTGGGATGTGAACTTCAATCTCAATGAGCTTATTTACACTAAACTGAATGAAAAAGGCATCACGATTCCGTTCCGGCAGGTCACTCTCTATCTGGCGAACGATCCTTCTAAAAAAGATTGATACAAGATTGATGGAGATTGAGGGGAGATTGATAAGAAATTGATGAACGTCTCGGAACGAATTGAATATTACCGGCAACTTGCGACAAACGCGCGGCAGACATACAATAGCCTGAGCCGTCAGTTATCGATTAACAGCGTGCTGCGTTTGGTTATCTTTCTGGCGGGAGTGGCGTGTGTGTATATTTTTTATCATCATACGTTCATTCTCGTTCCGGCAATTGCCTTGACGGTTCTGCTCTTCCTCTTTCTTTTGCAGCGTCATGGTAAATTAACAACTCAAAAAAAACGGGCTGAGATAACACAGAAGTTATCGGAAGACGAAGGAAAAGCTTTTGCCTATGACTTTTCTTCGTTTGACGGAGCGCCTGAAGAAATCGATCCGGCACATGACTTTAGTTTTGACTTGGACATTTTCGGAGAACAATCCATTTTTCAACTGATAAACAGAACGTGCTTGCCCATAGGCAAAGAGAAACTGGCAGGCTTTCTGAAACGACCGTTGCTTCACAAAAATGATATTGAGGAAAGGCAGAAGGCGGTAAAGGAACTGGCCGAAAACGAAGCGTTTTGTTTGCAATTCCGTATTGTCGGCGGCTTATCCGATAAATCGTTTTCATCCATGCAAGAAGTGGAGAATACGTTTCCGGTAAAACCGCCCACTTTAAAGACTGTTTCATGGAGGAGCTTGACCATACTCGTTCCGGCGCTATATGTTGTTTATCTTACACTCTGGCTTTTGAACATAGTACCGGGCTCGCTTTTTCTGCTTCTCTACATTTTCACCTTAGCCCTGTCTTCCATTCCATTGAATAAAGTGAAGAAGATTTGGCTTCAATTCGATAAGAAAGCAAAGCTCTTACAAAATCATGCAGAGCTGCTGAATTTGATAGAAACCGCCCCTTTTAAAAGTAAAATATTAAAAGGCTTACAAGACAGAATCACAAACAATAAAAAGAGTTCGACTTGTATCAATCGGTTAACGCGCTATGTGAGCAACCTTGACCAGTCTTTTGCTTTTCCGGTACTTCTTATTGTCAATCCGTTGTTTCTTTGGAATATCCGTTATTCCCTAAAAATAGAAAGATGGATGAAAGAGAATGCCGCATATGCCCTCGAGTGGTTTGACGTATTGGCCGAAACGGATGCCCTTATATCTCTGGCTACTTTCACATTGAATCATCCGGACTATACATTCCCAACAATAAACGAAGGGGATTTTTGTCTGGAAGGAACCGATATCGGACATCCTCTCATACCTGCCGACAAGTGTGTGAAAAATGACCTTATTATTGTCAGGAAACCTTACTTTATGATTATTACCGGCGCCAATATGGCCGGAAAAAGCACCTATTTACGAACGATTGGCGTGAATCATTTATTCGCATCGATAGGCGCCCCCGTTTGTGCCAGCCGGTTCCGTTTTTATCCGGGCAGGCTGCTCACCAATCTGCGGACGGCCGACTCGCTTGTCAACAACGAATCGTACTTCTTTGCCGAATTAAAACGATTGAAAATGATTATCAATGCACTCGAATCGGGAGAGAAGGGCTTGTTTATTATTCTTGACGAGATATTGAAAGGCACCAATTCGGAAGACAAGCAAAAGGGTTCTATCGCGCTTATGAAACGCCTTGTACAATTAGGGGGAAACGGCATTATCGCCACTCACGACTTGGCATTGGGGGCGTTGGAGGATACGTTTCCGGATGCGGTCAAAAACGCCCATTTCGACGCGAACATATCGAATAATACGCTCTCTTTCACGTATAAAATTCAGGATGGCATCGCCAAAAACATGAATGCCAGTTTCCTGATGAAATCGATGGGGATCACCGAATAAAAAATCCCGAAAATAGCTATTTCCGGGATTCTTCGTTGTAATGGGTCTACAGGCAAATGTCAATCAATTTCCTGAACTTGTTCATCAATCCATTTCTTCAGGTCTTCCTTGCTCTTTCCGGTTTTTTCCTGAAGGCGGCCTAATAATTCGTCTTCTTTTCCTTCGACAAACAGAAGGTCGTCATCGGTCAAGTCGGCCCATTGTTGTTTAAACTTACCTTTTACCTGATTCCATTTACCTTGCCATTTTAGTTCACTCATAATAGTTCCTTTCTTTAATGTTTATCTGTACATCAGTGTACAATAAATAGAACAACAAAAAAACAAATTATGTTCTAACGGCGCCAATCGTTAAGAATTATTAGGAAAAATATACCGCCGGAGCAGGTCTTCCGGAGGCCTTTGCTGCCTGTTACCCGTCCCCTTCCTAAAAAGGACGAGGGGATAGCGTGGATAAACTCCCTCATACGGCGCCCAAAGCCATTCATTCGGCGCCCGATGTTGCGCGTGCGCCGCCCAATGTTGCGTGTGCATCGCCCAATGTCTTCCATGCAATGGGTAAGGCGTTACGTACGGTGACCAAAGTCGCGTGTACGGTGACCAAAGTCGGGCATACAGCGGGCAAAGTCGCTTCGAACTGTCAAGATGTCACGTGTACATCGAATAAGGTCGTTCTGCCCCCATCCAAAGTCGTTCTGACAGCGCGGAAAGTCCTTCTTACCGTTTCCGAAGTCGATCTTGCAACGAACAAACTCAGCCTGACATCGACTGAACTCGGGCTAACATCGACCGAACTCATCCTGACAGTGTCAGGAGTCGATCTGACAACGGCAACTGTTGTCCTGCACAAGACAGGATGTCAGGGTGGAACCTTGCATCCCATAGCCCCGCCATCCTTCCTCCTTGGGGAAAGCCGGAAAGAGGCTCTCAATATTCGGAACTGAAATGGAAACGAATATTTTTAAAATCTTGCTGCGCCATCATCAATATATAATTCGATTCGGCAAGAAAAACATCCCTCCCCTGCTTGTCATAAGCCATATACTGATACTTTCGTTTCTTGAAATCGGCCAGTTGGGCGGCATCATCGCTCTCAATCCAACAGGCTTTATAAAGATGTATCGGCTCCCAACGGCATAGGGCGCCATACTCATGCAAGAGACGGTATTGGATGACTTCGAATTGCAATTGGCCGACGGTTCCGATAATTTTCCGTCCGCTGAACTGATTGGTAAATAACTGCGCAACCCCTTCGTCCATCAATTGTTCGACACCTTTTTGCAATTGTTTGGCCTTCATCGGATCGGCATTCTCGATATACTTGAACATTTCGGGTGAAAAGCTCGGTAAGCCTTTGAAATGAATTTCTTCGCCCGATGTAAGCGTGTCGCCGATCTTGAAGTTTCCATTATCGGGCAAACCCACAATATCACCGGCAAAAGCTTCGTCCAGCACTTCTTTTTTCTGCGCCATAAAAGCCGTCGGAGAAGAGAACTTCATCATGCGGTTCATCCGGATATGTTTATAATTCACATTCCGTTCGAACTTCCCCGAACAAATCTTCACAAAGGCAATACACGACCGATGATTCGGATCCATATTGGCGTGAATCTTAAACACAAATCCCGAAAAAGGCTGTTCATACGGGTCAATGACGCGCTCTTCCGCCTGTACGGGACGGGGCGAAGGAGCAATTTCCACAAAACAATCGAGCAATTCCTTCACGCCGAAATTATTCAATGCCGAACCGAAGAAAACAGGCGCTAGTCTGGCATCGAGGTATTCCTGCCTGTCGAACGGAGGATAGACTTCGGTAATCAATTCGACATCACCACGCAATTTTGCGGATAAACTCTCTCCGATATGTTTTTCCAGCTCCGGCGACTGAATATCGACCGATACCGACTTTGTGACCGTTTGCCTTCCCGGCTGATACAAGTCGAGGCCGTTACGATATAAGTTATACACGCCCTTAAAACGCTCCCCCATATCGATAGGAAACGACAGCGGACGTACGGCAATCTGTAATTCGCTTTCCAGTTCATCCAATATATCGAACGGATCTTTTCCTTCACGGTCTAACTTATTCACGAAGATCATCACCGGTGTTTTCCGCATGCGGCACACCTCCATCAGTTTGCGCGTCTGCGTTTCCACACCCTTTGCAATGTCGACGACAATAATCACACTATCGACCGCCGTGAGGGTGCGATACGTATCCTCCGCAAAATCCTGGTGACCCGGCGTATCAAGAATGTTTATTTTATACTCTTCGTAATCGAACCCCATAACGGAGGTTGCAACCGATATTCCGCGTTGCTTTTCAATCTCCATCCAGTCAGAGGTCGCCGTTTTTTTTATTTTATTCGATTTAACGGCTCCCGCGACGTGAATAGCGCCTCCAAAGAGCAATAATTTTTCCGTCAGGGTCGTTTTTCCCGCATCGGGATGGCTGATAATGGCGAACGTTCGCCTGCGTTGTATTTCTTCTTTTAATGTCATATATAAAAAACAGGATAAGCTGTTTCTGATTTCTTTATTGAATAAATAATCTTGTATTACGTTTGCGAAGCGAAGTATTTCCGGAGAACGAATAACGATAATAAATCTTCTTTCTCCTTATGACGGAATTGCGCTACAAAACGATGTGCATTTTCAGTTATTTCCTTCGCTTCTTTGGGATGAGAAATATAATATTCCAACACCTCTTCGAGATCGGAATAATCATCGGCGATTTCCACATAATGCTCTCCCCCCTTTAATTTCCCTTCCATAAACCACGTTTCGACGGTCGGCTTCGGCAGTACCGCCAGCGAATTGGAAGACATCACCCATTTCAGGTTGGTCGCGACATCGTAGCCCTGAAGGCTCAGAATAAATTTGTAATCCAGATGATCCTTAATCGGGATCTTCGGTTTAAGCCATTCTTTGTGTTGGCCGTTATCGTTTATTTTACCCAAATCGCACATCGGATGGGAATAATAGCGTTCGAAAAACCGAATGCGATGCTCTTGGGAAATAGCTCCCCGTCCGATCAACCGGTCTTTCTTTTCATGTAACGGTTTATCGCCCTCGACAAAAACAAAATGCCGCGCCTTGTCCAATTTCAGCAATACACTGTTCCGGTTATCGCCCTCAACCGGCCTGCTCTTGACAATACTCGGCATTGCGGGAATATACGTTACGTCACCAAATTCATAATTGATGAACAGGTCGTGGTGAAAATGCTTCGCATATTGATACGTATCGAAATAATAGGCTTTGGGACTTACGGGATGCCTCAAATCGTTTATCCTGTTGCCTGAAAATTCGAAAGGCTCTTTGCCGGTGAGTTTATTGTAATAATTCAGCCTCGAATCGATCTCCTTTTTGTCCTCCGCCGTCATTTTCTTTTCGAGGCGGCGGATCAACGTTTCGGCATCCGACCTGAAAAACGGCGATAAGAAACCCCGAATATAGTATACGGCCTTATTCTGTTTTATTACTCTTGTCATCTCCTAAAACAGATTTATTCAGGCTGATTTGCCAAATTTTTCAAGCACCTCGCCAAAGAATCCTCCCATTGCGGAATAACAACCTGAAAAGCCGATTTTATCTTCGACTTATCCAACACGCTGTAAGCGGGACGAGAGGCCTCGGTTTTATATTCGGCGGTGGTAACGGGATGGATTACGCAAGAGGTGTTGCTGGATAATTCTTTTATTTTCGCGGCAAAGCCATACCACGTGGTTTCTCCGCTATTGGAGAAATGATATAACCCCGGCTTCCATTCCTTCTCTTCGGAGAACTGCAAGACATGCACGATCATCTCCGCCAAATCGCCGGCATAAGTGGGGGTTCCCCGCTGATCATCGACGACCTGTAACTCGTCACGTTCGTTCATCAACCGGAGCATCGTTTTCACAAAGTTCGAGCCGTATTCCGAATAAAGCCAGGAGGTACGTAATGTGATCCAATCGGGAGTCGTTTGCTTCAAGATATTCTCCCCGGCCAACTTGGTTCTGCCATATACCGACAAAGGTTGCGGATGATCCGTTTCCTTGTAAGGCATCGCGGCCAGGCCGTCGAAGACATAATCGGTAGAAATATGAATGATGCGGAGAGGATGGCGTTTAGCCGCCTTTGCCAGATTCTCCACACCCGTACAGTTTATTTCATACGCTTTATCCGGGTCGGTTTCGGCTTTTTCCACCGCCGTATACGCCGCACAATTAATCACATATTCCACGCCATGTTGCAGCACGAAATCGATCACTTGCCCTTCATTCAGAATATCCAGCGTATCGATATCGGAAAAAATGAAACGGAAAGGCACATTCATCCGTTTGGTTAACGCCTTCAACTCGCTTCCCAATTGCCCGTTTGCCCCGGTGACCAGTACATTTTTCTGTATCAACCCGTAGTAAAACTCCTTCTTTTGTGTAACCGTTTCGGTTCCCCCTAATATTTTAACCGTTCCTGTAAAAATAGCCATACCAATATCCGTTAAAAAATTTGTTTATCATTCCGGCTCGAGATCCCGTGTTTTATATTTCTGCGATAACAAAGCGAGCAGGTGAGAAATTTGTTTTGTCGCGGTTTCCGTTTCTTTCGAAATCTCTTTCTTTTGTAATTTCAATAACAGATAGCCATACAACGCCGTAAAGCAGGCTTCCAACTCGCTGACATCCTGATGGCCTGATTTGGAACGGAACTCTACGATAGCCGGCAACGCCTTATAAAAGGCTTCGATATACTGCGATTCGCGGGCATCTTTTAATAAAGACCGGTGCAAATCCGTCAGGTCGAGCAGCAGATTCTTGTTAATCTGCAAATGCCCCTGCTGTTGAATCCCTTCGGACTTCATCATCAGCAGGAGTCCTTCATACCATTCCCGCACTTCTTTTTTCTGTTCCTCCGAATAGCCCGCAGGAGCGATCAACGCCTGCTCTACCAGATGGATATCTAAACGGCAAGAGCGTAATATATCCTCCAGTTGCCACATATATAAAAGATATTCGGCAATATTCTCTTGCTTTTTCTGACGTGCTATAAACATTTTTCTCCTATTGCTCTCGTAAAATGTACCCTTGCCCGAATACCGGCAGGAAATCCGCATCGATTTGCAGGATATAAACGGTAAATTTGTAAATTTGTGCAAAAATACGAATTTATGCTCAACTATCACATTCTAGAGACCGGATATTTTCTTGCCGACGGCGGCGTGATGTTCGGTCCCGTGCCCAAAAGATACTGGTCGGCGAAATATCCGTGCGACGAAAAGAACATGTGCGTGCTGTCGATGCGTTGCCTTTTCATTGAAACGGAAAACAGGAAAATATTAGTGGACTCCGGCGCGGGGGATAAGCATTTTCCCAAACTAAAATATTACGGGTTGCACAAGATGAAAGACATCCGCGAGGAAATACGCCGCATCGGATATGCGCCGCACGAAGTGACGGATGTCATTTTCACTCATTTGCATTTCGACCATTGCGGCGGCGGAACGGTCTTCGACGAAGCGTACGAAACGGTGCCCGCTTTTCCGAACGCCACCTATTGGGTGAGCCGCAAACAATGGGACAATTACCGGAACCCCTCCCCTTTCGAGGCGGGCGCTTTCTTCGCCGATAATATCGAGCCGGTGTACGAATCGGGACAAATACATTTCGTCGAAGAGGATACGGAACTTTTTCCTTCTTTTGATCTAAAACTTTATGACGGCCACACTCCCGGACAGATCGCGGTCTTTTTCGAAACGGGAACGGAGAAACTGGCTTTTCCGGGCGATGTGGTGCCGACCTCGCTGAACCGGTCGTTGAGTTGGTTGTCGGCTTTCGACAATCATGCCGCATTGGCTTATGATGAAAAGAAACGCTTTCTCGACCTGGCGCGGAAAGATAGCCGCACGCTGATTTTCTTTCACGACGCCTTTACGCCTACCGGAAAGGCATGAGCCAGGTCTCCAGTCTCCGGTCACCAGTCGCCGGTCGCCGGTCACCAGTCGCCGGTCGCCGGTCATCAACTCATCAGCGCATTATTTTTTCTCTCTCCGATGATACGTTTTCCTTGTCTTCATCGTCGGATTAAATGAGTATGGATATTACCGAATACAAACGAGTAGTGGTCGCGCTGCGGCCTTCGATGCTCGCCATTGCCCGGCGCATCACCGGAAACAAGGAGGATGCCGAGGACGTGGTGCAGGAAGTGTGCTTGAAAATATGGCATCGCCGCATTGAGTTCGGAGAGTATCGATATGAAAATTTAGAAGCTTACAGCATGACAATGGTAAAGAATCTGAGCATCGATAAAGTGCGTACTCGCCGCCCGTCATCGAACGAAACGGCTTTGCTGGAAAAAGAAAGCGAAAGCCAATCGCCCGACATTCTTCTGGAACAAAAAGACGATGCGGATGCCCTGCGCCATATTATCGGCCTGCTGCCGCCCTTGCAACAACGCATCCTGCGGCTGAAGGATCTGGAAGAATACGAAACGGCGGAAATTGCCGGAATGACGGGCATCGCCGTGGAAGCCGTACGCAATAACCTCTCCCGGGCACGCAAACAGTTACGCGAACTTTACCTGCTGTATTATCGACATAAAAAAACAGAACTATGACCACCGACATCCACCGCTTACTCGACCGTTACTTCCAAGGGGGTACGACTACGGAAGAAGAAAAAACGCTCCGCCGTTTTTTCGCTCAGGAAAATCTTCCGGAAGAATGGCATGAAACGGCCGCGATTTTCCGTTTTCTGGAAGATGAATCCACGGCATTAAAGGTATTGAAGGAGATTCAACGCGAAGAGGCGCTCCCCGTTCAGCGGACTTTCCGGCTGAAAACAATTGTTACGGTTGCTGCGGCGGCATGCGCCTTCATCGCCCTGCTGCTCGTCTTACAACCCGGAAAAGGATCCTCATCCGAAGCCGGCAGCTATGTATGGGTCGACGGCCAACGCATTACCGACCCGGCAGTGGTACAACGGTATGCCGAATTGTCTTTCGACAAAGTGCAGACGGAAAACAATATCATTACGGAACAATTACAGTTCATGACAGAATAAGGCATCAAGATGAAAACAACGACATTCACGCTTACTTTTATAACAGTCCTCCTGACGCTCACCGTTTTTGCGGCCCAAGCGCAGGAAGGATTGAAGATACAATCGGTGTTCGAAAAATACGGCAAGCAAAAAGGCGCCACGATGGTGGTCCTTTCCGGCGAAGCGCTACACGACTACCGGCTGGACAAATACCGGAGCATCACCATCGAATATGACAAAGCCATTCTTAACGATATCCAACATTGCCTGCAAGCCGATAAAAAACAGGCGCGCGAAATAAAGGAGGTCATCAGCAACGGCATCATTTCATCGGGATATTACCAACTGCCGGCCAAGGAAGACCGCATCCACCGGTACATTCTTTTTAAAATGGCCGGAGACGGTACCGCCACCCTCATCTACATGGAGGGCGGCCCCGAATCGGAAGCCCTTATCAACCGGCTGTTCATCAAAAGAAAATAATTTTCCAGAATAACTATTTAGCAGATATACAGTTCAATCAGTAAACACATTCAAACAATGAAAAAAATTACATGCCTCATCGCTTTCCTTTTGCCGGTTTTGTACCTGAGCGCTTCGCCGCTCGTTCCGGCCGACACGACTTTTCAGTATAATAATCGCAGAGTGGTCATCGACGATTCCGGCGACGAGATGAACGTTTCCGTCTATCAACTCAACGCTCAAGGCGACACGCTGCAAAGCCATAAGATTTACGAAGGTATTTTCACCGAAAATAAAAGCATCGAGCGGCGTTACGAAAGTTCTTTCGACATTTCCATCCCCGACATTTTCAAGCCCAAAAGCAAACGCCGCGAAAGCCGTGCACATTGGGACGGCTTCGGAGTGGGATTCGTGGATTTACCCGGCGGAGAATTGGTATCGATACTCAATAACAGCCACTCGCTGCAATTCAATCTTAACCTGATAGAAGCATCGGGACGATTGGGAAACAGTCCTTTCATCGGCATAACCGGCATGGGAATACAGTTCAACTCCGTTCATCTGCAAAGCAACAAAGCCATCGAAGTGCAGGATTACACGTCGGTTGTCACGACTACCGCCCCCGGAACGGAGTACAACAAATCGCGCCTGCATTATACCTATCTTACCTTTCCTCTTTTGATTGAAACGAACTGGAATATCGGCCGCGGATCGCATCTTTTCTTGAATGCCGGTATTGTGGGCAAAGTGAAGACCGCTTCATCATCGAAGATTTGGCAAAACGACCAGAACGGCAAAAAACAAAAGACCAAATTACCCGGCGACCTGAATATCCGTCCCGTCACTTTCGATGTGATGGCACAGGCAGGCATAAACGACTTCGGTGTGTTCGTATCCTATACTCCCTTGAGCCTTTTCAGGGAAGGCAAAGGACCGAAAGCCCACCAGGCGACCATCGGATTACAATTCTATTTTTAATTTACCGCCACCAAGGGCATCGCTACGAGCAACAGTCGGTTTATCGCCCTATCTCCCTTCCTTCGACTTTTCCTTCAATGAATTACTTTTATCAATCTTTGAAGAGAAGAAACCGGAATGGTGGTTTTTACGACCATCTGTAAATCCATTTGCGGACGATCGGTGTAGTAAATAGATTGAGTGGAGGATACCATAGATATTAAATTGCCGGAATCATCCAAAATGGGGCCTCCGCTCGATCCTTTTGCGAAATCGGCCGTAATCTCCGTCTTATTTGTAAACGGATCTTGCGGGTTTGTAGTCACATTACGCGCCACAACTCCTTTGGAATAAAAAAAGGGAAAGCCTTCCAGATGAGTCAATGCATGGACCGTTTCTCCCACAGCGAGATCTTTTCCAAGAGGAACAGGGGTTAATGGTTTATTCCCGCAATCTATCTGAAACAATGCCAAATCGGCCGTTTTATTATAGGTAAGGATGGAAACGATAGGAAAGACTTCCCCTTCGGACGTAGCTACAAATACAATACTATCCGCCGGAGTCAAAGAATAGTTCTTATCGATTAATTGTTGAAGAACATGACAATTTGTGGCACACACTCCGTCTTCGGAAAGAACGATCGCGGTTGCTCCGATAGCAACTCTCTCGTTACGTTGCAAAGCGGGAATATATTTACAGACCATCAATACACCCTTCTTTGTTTTATGAATCATCTTTGCCGCATGCAACGATCGTTTTTTACCTTTTTGTATCTTTACCGGCACCCTCTTGCTTTCTTCGACATCCTTCGTTTTATTTTTCAATTCGGACATGCCGGTAAAGGAAGATATTCTTCCGTCTTGTTTTAAAAGACGGAGAATATCTTCTGCCAAATGACTATAATCTTCAAATACGACAGGTGTTGCTTCTTGCGCAGTACTCGTCTGCAAAATACAAAAGAAAACAAACACATACAGAAAAAGCAACTTGTAATACTTGTTTATAAGCATCTCCGGATATGAATCAGTTCGTTAATATTTCGGCCAACTTTTCTTCCAGTTCTTTCCCGCGCAAGTTCAGGGCAAGAATTTTACCGGACGGATCGATTAAAAAATTAGAAGGGATGAAACTAATTCCATAAAGATAGGCAATCGGACTATCGTTGCCGGCCAAATCAGACAATTGCACCCAAGGCAATCCATCTTTACTGACTGCGTTTTGCCATGCATTCTTGGAGTCATCCATTGAAAATCCGACAATAACGAAATCCTTTGTTTTATATTTGTCGAACATTTTTACCAAGTTAGGATTTTCACGCCGGCACGGTCCGCACCATGAAGCCCAAAAGTCGAGTAACACATACTTACCTCTGAACGCATCCAACGAAATACTGTCTCCTTCTAAATTTTGTGCGGTAAAAACGGGCGCCAAAGCCCCTTCTTCTACCCCTTGCGTAGAATCCAACAATGCTTGATAAGCCTTTCCGGATCTCGAGTTCTTAATACGCTCGCTCATTTTATCCAGCATTTTTTGCGCTTCTGTTTTTTCTTGAACGACGTTATATTTACTCTTGAGCCATTCAAGGGCTATTTCAGAATCCAGATTATTTATAAAATAAGCCAATTCCGCACTGTCTTTTTCTTGAGCTATTTCTTTAGAAATTTCACCGATTCGTCTTTGAGTAACGGTATCCCCTTGCTGAACAGCGATTCGTCCCTGTTCGTTTAACTTTTTATATTTTTCGGTAAAAACATTGACGATGTTATTATAGGATTGTAATTCGTCGTTTAAACGTGTTCCTCCGACTTTCAGGTTCGTTCTTATATCTTTATCGGCGGTAGCGTAAATATGCCCTTCTTGCAAATAAATACGCGTGCCGGGACTATAATTGATGGTCTCCATAAAATCGGCATTGCCCGGAACAACATACATATAAGCTATTTGAGGATATTTTGTGACACCTTCAAACTCGAACCTTCCATCGATACAATCGACTGAGTCTACGCGTACGCTGATATCCTTTTCAATACTTTTATACAATAGGAAAGCCTTATAACCCGGTTGGATATCGTTTACCTTGATTGACAAAGTAAATGCTTCCTGCGCATTTATCGAGGTAACACCCAATACAATACAAATAATAAAAAACATTTTTTTCATACTAAATTCTTTTTTTTAATGATATGGTAAATTGCATTTGCTAATAATATCTATATAAGTAAAACATGATGGAAGAGGAAGGGGCTATGTATCTTATTGTTTTCACCTTTCCACGTCCAGTTAACGGGCTGCCGACTTGTGTAACATCATTCCCGGCTATTTTATAACGGTATATTTTATAATTCCCGTCCGCCGTATATGTAGCAACAACGAGGTAACTAAAGGAATTGGTGTCAAACATGCATTCTATAAAGTGCATATAGGAAATTTTTTCCTCCGAAGGATACGCCAGTATTTCTTTTTTATATCTATTCTGTTCAATCATTTCAATAGAATAAGAACCGATTTTATTTCCATAAGCAAAATATAAAATCGGATAATTCTTATGCAATGTAAAGATTTCGGATTTTTCTATCTCCGGGTAGACACGATAGTTTAATGTATCGGCTGTCATAATCGGATTAAACTGAGCGCTTCCGTAGGTTGTTTGCCCAGCGTCAATTTGCGCCAAATCCAGTCCCAGCAACAGGCTTCGATCATTCCGGCTGTTTTCATGAAAAATAGCGTAAGCACGTTGCGCATACGACGTATTTTGAGGATTCAAGCTTCCGTCGGTATTTTCTAAAAAGGAAATACGTCCTTTCATATTGTTCGAACTAATCGAAAGGCGACTATTCTCCAATTGTTTTTGAGGGAAAGGAAATATCGATGCACTCAATAATTTCACATAAATGAAAGATTCACTTAATTCATCGAATCCGAGTATATAGGACCCGTAAGCGTTCGATAAAGTGAAATGAGGAGATAAGGAATAGTCCCCAAAAACGGCGGGAAGGAAAGCTTGCATACCTGCTTGCATCAAATGAGCGTTACCGTTATTAAGCAGTAGCGCCTGTTGAGGGGCTCCGATTCCCCCCGAAAAGCCATACGAGGCATCGACCGATTTCTCGAAAAACAAATTGTCTGTCGTTTCCATCAGTTTACTGTCATTTATCCTTAACGCCCCCACTTCTTTCTCCGAGAACGGGATAAGCGTATTAATATAAGTGGTGAAAGAAGTACTTCCCGGACTTTTCCAGCGAAAATTATTGGTAAACATAATCCCTTTGGGAACTCCTTTCAAAGCATTCTCTCTTCCAATCAAATCGGCCATTGCATCCGGAGTAATCTTTCCATCTTCAGCCGTTTTAAAGAAGTCCAGATCGGTATTTCCTTCCGCATTTTCTTTCAGCACATACCACCCGCGTTCGGTTTGGCTGTTTACTTTAACAGACAGGGTGGCAAGCGAGGACAGTTGAGTCGTCTTATGGATTATTTTAAGATAGATATTCCAAGTCCCCAAACTATCCATTTTTTGCTCCAGCACCGGTTCTTCCGACAGCAGTTTGAGGGACGAGCCGACTCCCTTATACCAGAGAAAGTCGAACGCTTCTTTATCTTGCGAGTCACCGTACTTAACCGTTGGGTCTATGTAAAGAACTTCATTGTAAAGGACTTCGGAAGGGACACTTTCCAAGTTTGCGATTTCAATGTCGGGCAATTCATTATAGATATCATCCCGGCTATCGATGCAAGCTGAGAGCAAGCAGAGCATTACGAGCGCAAAATAATATTTGATTATCTTCATCAGTTTTCTTTTTTTAGAGCAATACATTTTTGTAATCTATGAGAATTCGACATCCGTACCATCCTTTTCTTTCAGTTTCGGCAATCCCTGGGCAGCCCGTTTTTGATTTTCCAATACCAACGCATTCCGGAATTTGAATGCATAATAGGTCTTATCATAGCGATCTAACGTAGAGATAAAATTATTGTCCCATCGTTCACCGGATTGTTCGACCATGAATTGGTGCTTAACGGGGCCATACTTTCCTAAACCCAAACTGGAATATTTCCAATTCGCAGGCTCCAAGAAACAATCAGCCATATAAACAACCACAAAAGTATGCGATTGGTCGTCATCAGCCAACCGGTCGGAGGCCTTCAGGTCTTCCGAGTCCGTGATGCGAAGGGTAAGCCGGCGCCCTTCCTCTTTCAACGAAGGATCACGCAATAAGATAACCGGTATGGAATCATACAAATGACCCTTCTTCAAAATCAAAAAGTCTTCCATCTCTTTACTGTCAAAGGGAACATAATGAATTCCCGGTTCTGCTTCTTTCAAATTGGTTAAATAGGATATTTCGTTTTTATAAGCCCTTATTTTAACATGATAATCCGCCGGAGGTATACTGGCTTTCGCAACAATCTTGAACCAGACGGTATCCCGTACAATAGACTCATCCATATAAACGAAATTGGTTTCTGCACTTTGCAGTTGTTTCATATAAAATCCACGGGGATCATAAAAGCCCACATAGGGATCGCCTTCATAGGGCTTTAGCTCAACTTGCTCACAAGAAGCCAATACTATGACAGCATACATTATCGTGTAAAAAAACTTCTTCATATCTTTTTCAATTAATAAAATCCCAACTCGACCGAGGGAATCGGTAAAATATATTCATTTTCTTCGATCGTCGCTCCGGAAAGAAATAGCGTTGTCCTGTTCAATCGCTTATGAGCGAAAAAACTCTGTCCTTCGGAAAAAAACTCCCTGACATATTCCTTCACCATTTCTTCCAGGCGGGTATCTTCGGTTAAGGGTATGTTAGAGGTTTCCCGTGCAGATCGAAAAGCCTGATAATAACTATTGGCCTCCGCAAGAGGGGCGGTTTCAATTAATATTAAATACATTTCGGACAAACGGACTAAGGGAACCGATTTATCGGTATTATCGGAGCTTTTAAATTTACTAAATTTCTGGGTCCCATAAACCGAGCCGAAGGTAGAGGAAGAACTGAGAGCAAATAACTTTAAACGCAAATCCGTTTCATTTGCATAGAGTTTATCGGTAATTACGTCGCGTGTATTTACCAGAAAGGCATTCTCCCCTTTAAAATTGCCGTTTTTATCTTCAAATTCATACAGATACATTCCGATTAAGTGCTCGGAAAAGAACGTGTAATCCGATTTATTAATATTGGCTTGAGAACCTAACGTAAATTTAGCTTCTCCCGTGGGATTCTTTGCCTCCAACACTTCTTTTGCATAATTATAGGCTTTCGTTTTATTACCCGTCCATAAATAGAGGCGAGCCAATAAAGCTTTTACTCCATATAAGTTGAATCTCTTTTGACGGTAATACCAAAATGTTTCGGAATATCCTTTGATAGAATTATAACTGCTGTTTAAGTCGGAGTTCGAATAGTTCTTGATCGGATCGGAAGAATCGAGAAGCTCTTCGGCCCGGTTAAAGTCGGAGAAAAGCAGTTCGACATACTCTTCATACGTTACATACTCATAATTAGATGTCGATAAAATTTTCACATAGGGCAAATATTTTTTTTGGGCATCTACCCGGGTCGGTACCGGCCCCCACAAACGGAGCAATTCGAAATGACAAAATGCACGGATCGCCAGCGCTTCTCCTTCGATCAACGCCGCTTTATCGGCGCTCAATACATTGTCCTGTTGCTCGAGTCCATCCAACAATGCATTGGCATTGGCAATTATTCTATAATAATGCTGAAACAAATAACTAAACTCCTTATCCACCTCTGCGTCGGTATAGTTATGACTATACAACTGGTAGGTATAAGTCGTCGTAGAAGAAAGAGACTCCGCATAATTGTGGGTCATTGTTTCTATTCCCTTACCTCCCATCATGATAAAACCCGGCGTGTAAATTCCTTGTAGGGTTACATAAAGGCCCACTAAAGCCATTTCGAATCCACCTTCGCTTTCAAACATTTTTTCTTTAGTGGTCATATTCTTGGGTTGGACAGTCAACCAGTCGTCGCACGAACTGTTTACAACAACGAACAGTATGCATATCGCGATCGTTACTATTTTTCTTTTCATTGTTTTTTCTTTTTGTTGATTCGTTAGAATGTGCATGAGCATGAAAATGTCGGCTTGATTGTATAAGGATAGTTCGTTCCCCGTTCCTGTTCTATATTGGAAATATAGAATAGATCGGTAATCGAAGCAGTCAGCGATAAACGTTCCATCCGAAAATGCTTTATCCAGGAGATCGGTAAATCGTAGGTCACATTTACGCTATTGAACGTAAATGTATTTTCCGTAAACACAAAAAGATTGTTCGGATAAGTGGGTTCGGTACTGGCCAGATTTTTATATGCAGCCACATCTCCGGGCTGTCTCCAGCGCAACTGCATAACTCTTTTGTCTTGATTCCACTTGATATCCGCGTTTTCCACCTTTGTTAATAAGGTGTTATTGAGTTTTTTTCCTCCCAACCGGTAACCGAAACCCAGATCAATAAGCAATCCCTTCCATCGGAAATTGGTTCCCAGACGTCCGTTATATTTCGGTTGCGAATTACCCACCGCTATTTTTTTTACATAACTGCTTGTTGTAACGATGCTACCGTCTTCGTTCAGATATAGCCGGTTTCCCGATTCCGGATCGATGCCGACCGAAGGAATCACATAGATTTCATCCAAGGAATAACCCTCCTTATACATATATAATACACTGTTTGTGTAATTCTCCTTTTCGCTGTCACTCATAATCTTTTTGATTGCATCCGATAGCTCTAAGATGATATTTTTATTGGAATAGGTACTTACACGCACCGACCAGGTAATATCTTTTTCCGGAATTCGGAGAATATTAAAACCTACCGTAATATCATGTCCTGTATTTTCCAAAGCTCCCAGGGTTTCTTTATAACTGGTGTAACCGTGTGATATGGGAAGATACGCATCGGTCAATAAATTGGATGTAATTTTTTGATAATAGTTGGCCGAGAGAGTAATCCGATTATTAAAAAAGCCCATATCCACACCATAATTATGTTGCCGGGTATCCTGCCATCCCAATTTGGGATTTCCATATCCTATGATAGACGCGCCAATGAGTCCGTTGTATTGTTCATTATAATAACTATAGGTCATATAGGCCTCGTAAGGAGCAAAATTGAGCGTACTGGTAACACCATAGGAATAGCGGAATTTACCGGAGGACAAGAAAGGAAAGACCGACTTGAGCCACTTTTCCCGGGCAAACTCCCATCCGACCCCGACAGACCAAAAAGGAGCCCATCGACTTTGAGCTCCAAAGGAAGAAGCTCCGTCCAATCGATAGGAAGTATCGAAGAAATACCGGTTGTCATAATTATAGTTAATAGTCGATGTAAATCCGGTACTTCGGATGGTTGACTCGCCCGACTTCGGCTTTTCGCCATAGTAGGAGGTGCCATTGGATATATCATTCATATAATCGTTCAAGAATCCGGTGACGTGTACCTGCATATCTTCTTTCTTTGTTTCTATTAATTGCCAATTAAATCCGGCATACACCGAGTGTTTGCCCCATACCTTGGCCCAACTAAGGGTCGATGCCAACTGATAGGAATTCATCTTCGCATTCGTACGCGAATACCAGCCGTTTAGAGTTGCTCCGATATATGATTTCGGCGAATGAAACACATTATAGGTACTGCGTTGTTGGGTAAGGCCCAGACTGACATCCGCACGAAGCCCCGAGTATAAATCGATACTCATATTCGTTGTATTGCGAACATTCAAATATTCAGTGTTCGTAAAACTTGTTTGCTCTGCGTCATACAAGGGATTATAAATAGGATGATTAAAACGGGGAAAAGAATAAGAGTAAATCGCTTTGCCATTTTCATCATACGGTTTCCAATAAGGGTTCAACCGAATATACTCAGAAAAGTCTCCGTACATGCTTTCACTCGCATCGTTGAGGCCGACTGTTAAATCGTTGGTAAAACGAATCTTTTTTAATAAATAAGAAATCTGTATTCCTCCATTCATATTGTCACGTTGGGAACCTTTCATCGCTCCTTTAATCTGATTGTATGAAAAATTCAAATTATACCGGAAATCACTGGTGCCTCCCCCGAGCGTCAGCCGGTGATATTGGCCCAATCCGTAGCGCAGAGGTTTGCGTATCCAATCCGTATTTACGCCCTCTTGCGCCGCTTTAAAGTTTTGATTATAGATCGCATCCAGTTGCATTTGTTGCGATAAATTGTCGCTGGTATACAAACCTGCCGCTTTTTCCGTTTCCAACTTCTCGAATGAATTCATCAGGTTATAGCTCGACAAATCAGGTATCTCGAGGTTAAGCCCGACATTATAACTGACCCTTACTTTACCCATTTTGGGTTTAATGGACGTAATTACGACCACTCCGTTAGCTCCTCTCGAACCATAAATAGCGGTAGCACTCGCATCTTTCAGAATAACGACCGATTCTACATCTGCTTGATTCATATCCATCACACGTTCGGAAGTAACCTCAAATCCGTCTAAAATAAACAGTGGCAAATTATATTCATTCCGAACATCATCTTGCAAATTATTGATATTTTGAACATTCGGTGACAAGCTCGACTTACCCCTGATCTCAATACTTAGTTTCTTATTCGGGTCAGAGCCATATTGATTATTCTCCTGTATGTCGAAAGACGGATCAATATTGGATAAGGATTTCAATAGCGACCGATTCCCCGCCATATTCAATTCTTTTTGGCTTATAATCGTTGCGGCGCCGGTAAAACTGACTTTCGGTTTATTAAAGATACCGGTTACAACAACCTCTTTTAATACATTGTCGGATTGCAACCGAAATAAATAATCGTTTTTTTTAGGTGACACTTTCATCGCTAATTTTTCATATCCGATGAATGAGGCCGTAATGGATTTGTCTTTTTCAGTAGAAATAAAAGTCGCTAATCCATTATCGTTTGCCATCGCATATTGGTTTTGACCTCCTTGCCGTTCTATTAAAATAGTTGCTCCCGGCAAAGGTTTTCCCTCTTCGTCGATTATCCGAACCGTAATTTGCTTGTCTGCCTGTTGCGGACGAATAACAACTATTCCGTTGGTAATGGTATATTTCAACCCCCGTGAAGTGAGCACATTCTTCAGAACCGTCTCCCATTTTTCATTATTGACAGATACGGATACTCTCGAGATTCCATCGAAAATCTGAGAATTATAGAGCATATCCACTCCGGTTTGGGCTTTCAACGCGTTCAAAAATGTTTCTACAGAAACATTATTCAACTTCAATGTCACCGTCCGGTCATCAGGGGGAATCGCCCATGAACTGACCGTGCAAAAGAGTGTGACGATAACCACTAAAAACAATCGTTCTCTTTTCATAAAAATGATCTGCTTATACTTAATTATTATCCCTTGGATTTATTTCTTATTATATATCCAAATATTTTTACCTTCTATTTTATATCCCAAATCACCGGTCAGTTCTAACGCCTCAAGAAATACATTGATCGTATTATAGCGTTTTATATTACCACTGTATGTAATTTGCTGTAAAGCCGGAACTTCATAATGGACATCGATATCATACCACTTTTCGAATGTGGTCATTATATCTCCCAACGATTGGTTATCGAAGGTGTACACTCCGGTTACCCAACCGATGCTTTCTTTAATCTGAACCAGCTTCTTCTGTATTTCTCCATTCGAAATAATAGCTTGCTCTCCCGGCAACAGTATGAGAGTTTGTTTATCCAGCGTAGAAAGTTGTACTTTCCCTTCAATCAACGTTGTGTAGCACGTCTCAGCGTCATTATAAGCACTCACGTTGAATGAAGTGCCCAGGGCAACGATCTCTCCGAAGCGAGTTTGAACAACAAACGGATGTTTTTCATCTTTACTTACATCAAAATAGGCTTCGCCTTCCAAGGTAACAACCCGCCAGTCGCCCGTAAACCGAATAGGATACGTCAGCTTTGAACTGGCGTTTAAGCGAACCTTGGTTCCATCGGAAAGGATTAAGGTATTTTCGCCTCCGCGGGGAATGAAAAGTTCGTTCGCTTGTGAAGCCGCTTTCGCGGATTCTTTGGTTTGCAAACGGGTATCGTTTGTCGGCTCATAAGATAGCACCCCTTCTCTATACCTGACCCTGACACCATCGACGATCATGTCGACTTTTTGTTTGTCCACATCGATAATACCTCCATCGCCCAAAGACAATTTAGCTTTTTTGGTTCCCGGATTGATCACATTCGTATGCAACTCCGTTTGAGTTTTCGATTGATAATAATGCAACGTCGAGAAAGAAATGAGTAAGACAGCGACCACCGCAATCGAAGCTACGGCCCACCTGCGACGGATGGGTAAAACACGGGAAGGCTTGCTTTTATCTTGAATTTGTTGCAAAAAGCGAACATAGGCCTTCTCCCAGGAATATTTCCGATAATTCTCGAAATGGGATTGCAAATACGATTTATCTTGTATTTGTTTATAAACTTCTTCGAGATCCGGATTTTCCTTGATGCGCTTCTCAAATTCATTTTTTTCCAAATCATTCGCTTCTCCGCAAATAATTTTTCTTATTAAAGCCGCATCCCGGTATATATCTTTCTCTTTTTTCATTCTTTTTATATTGATAGCTTTTATTACTACATATACTTACTATACATAGACACGAAAAAGGGGTGACAAAAAGATGTATTTTTTATTCTTTTCCACCCATTAAGGAAACAAATAAACTTATAAGCATATCATTTTAACCGGAAAATAGCTATAAACTTACCATTTTCCGAAAAGAAAAAAAGAGATTCCGGAAGTAAAAACAGTAAGAAGATTCTTAATTAAGGGAAAAATAAAAAGAGAAGGACGATATAAGGCGAATTTTGTAAATTTTCACGCAAGAATTTGTAACTCCGGGCCTTTTGTGTTTTAACGGTATTAATACTGACGCCCAGGTATTCGGCTATTTCATTCCATGAGCGGCCTTCGACCCTCAATAAAATAATGCGCCGTTGCTCGGTAGGTAGTTTCTCTATATAGTAATATAATTGCCGGATTATTTCTTCTTTTACGGTTAATATATACAGTTCATCGTCTTGCGAAACAGACAAATCCTCTTCTTTTGCCAATACGCTGAGAATCGAACTCCTGATTTGATGATCCCGAATATACAATAAGGCGTTATTATAGCACGCCCGGTATAAATAGTTGGTTAATTCTTCATGACTCTCAAACAGGTGATCGCTTTCCCATATTTTGATGAAGATATCCTGAACAAGATCTTCTACGGCATCGGTATCTTCAATGAATTTTGATACATACACACACAAAGCGGCATAATAAGAAGAATAAAAGCGGCTCCACTCACTTTTATTCTTCTTGTTGACTTCTTTTATGATCAATTTTTCTTTGTGACCCATTTTCGATCTTCTTTGTGCAAAGATATATGAAATAGTTTTAAAAATAAATGATCTGACAGTTTATACTAAAAAATACCATCATTATGGTATAAAAAACATCCGGTTGATATTGATTCCTCACTTCTATAATAGGCAAATGTTTGTGGCGGGTTGGGGTTAACGGTTGTTGGATGGTTAAACATTTGTAGCAGGTTGCCCGTAAAATTTGTTGGACAGGCAGATGTTTGCACTGAAATGACCGCAAAGTTTGTTTTATGGATAAACTTGCACGACGGAATGCCTGTAAAACTTGTTGAACAGGTAAACCCGCACGACAGAATGCCTATAAAACTTGTTGAACAGGTAAACCCGCACGACAGAATGCCTATAAAACTTGTTGAATGGACAAACTTTCATGACAAGATGCCTATAAAACTTGTTGAACGGGCAAACCTTCGCGACGGAATACCTATAAAGTCTGTTGAATGGGTAAACCAACAGAAAATATTCCCTGTGGTTTAAGAAGCTGTTTTAAATTTTCCGAATGTGATATGTTTTGTTTATTCTTTTATGCTGTTTTTTGCCTTTTTTTGCGCCTTTGAACTTTCCCTTCTTTCAAAAACCTAATAGAAAAAATGAAGAAGGAAGAAATAAAGGGTAAGATATTCATAGTCAGAAATTAATGTCTTTATCTGTCTGTAAGTGGCTGGTGGGTAAAATACCGATTTCGGCATAAAAACGTAAACATTCCGTTTCCATACCGTTACCCATTTTTGGCACAGCAAAACGCAGTAAAACAATGGTGGTTACTGACGGGTTATAGCACTGTTTGTCTGTGGTTTACATTGTTCGGACAACTCACATAAGAAGTAATTTTATCAACTTAAAAATGTGAGTGTTATGACAAGTGAACTTAAAGTATCCTTTTACCTGAAAAGGGAAGGAAGAAGCAAAAAATCAGCACCCAAACCTGATATCGTTTATCCGATAGTAGGGAAAATCATTATCGGAAACAGTATCGCCCAATTCAGTTCGAAATTATCCATTCCTGAACGGCTTTGGCATATCAAATCAGGACGGGCAATCGGCAAAAGTCGTGTTGCAGTCGAACTCAATAGGTACACTACAAGGAAATCTTACACCGCACCGGAAAAGTAACAGCCATTGAAGTAAAGAATGCCTTTCAGGGAATAGCTATCGCACAGAAAACCCTACTTGTCCTATTTGAGGAAATGATGCGGGAATTCTATTCGAGAATTGGTATAGACCGTTCTGCCTCTACCTACCAAAACTACCGGAAAGCGTATAAACACCTTGAGCGTTTTATTCGGGAAAAGTATAAGATTCAAGACATACCCCTTACCCGATTGGATTTGCCTTTTATTGAAATGTTTGATTTTTACTTGCGGGTGGAACGTGGATTGAAGACGGGTTCGGTACTTATATGCGTCATTTATCTACAGAAAGTAGCTCGGATAGCCCTACACCGGAATCTGATCAGTTGTCCGCCATTCATGGGGTACAAACCCGAAAAACCTGAATTACAAAATCTTCCTGTATATCATAGGTAGTAGGGATTGCCCGTTTGCTCGTTTCATTCATGTGTATTATGCTAAGTAAATAGCTGTTACCGTCCCGATATATGATAACTGTCGGATTCAGGTTTATACTTTCCCGATTACCGACTAACCTATCTAAATTGAATTTCTTAGTTTTCATTGCTGTTTCTTGATTTGTGACTGACTTATTAAATTCTCAATATCCAATACTCGGTAATAGCACTTACGTCCAATCTGCGAATAAGGCAAGATGCCGTTATCCCTGTAAGATTGTAGTGTCCGTTTTGATATTTGGAGAAGTCCACAAACATCATCGTTTCCTAACCATTTTTCTTTATACTGATTATCTCCACACAGATTTTTAATCTGCTGGGAAAAATCTGCAAAACGTTGCTTCATTTGCTCGAACGTCTTACTTTCGATTGCGACTATATCCATATTAAAATCTGTTTTTCCTGCATGTCGAGTTGGTCGGAGATACTGCCGTTCTTCATCGTGTTGCAATATTCAAAGGTTTCAGTAAGCTGTCTATCGTAGTTGAATAGCCTGTCAAATCCCTGCTCTGCCTGGTGGAACAGGTTCTTTCTATCGAAACCTCCTTTAACCGTCCCTTTCTTGGTATTTTTGTGGTTGGTTAGCGGACTTATCTTGACTTTGTTGGATTGGTCTTTTCGGCTTACAATCAAATGGCAGTGCATATTCAGTTCGTTGCTTGACCTATCCCGACTGAAATGTATTTTTCCGTAAAACTTAATATCCTCTGCCGATAGTCCTTTGTTGAAGTTCTTGGCATATTCGGGAATAACCACTTCTCGGATATACCGTTTCATGGCTTCGGCTTGTTCCTGTTCGGTATTTCCCATTGCCCGAAGTTCTTTTTCCGATGGGCTGACATGGACAGCGTAAAACCTGGCATCCGTTTTTAGTAGCTGACCGATATTCTTGTCTATATCTTTTATGACCTGTGATTTGTAGATATTATCCTCTGTTAGGTTGAAAAAGCCTTCCGTATAGATCCCCTGTTCCATACGTTCCATATCCTCGTGTTCGAAGTACGAAGCCAATTTTCGACTACTACCTGCATTGTTGTATGTTCCTTTTGACGGTGGCGGGAAATCTATATTCATGGGTTATCTATCAGGTTGTTGATTTCAGCTTTTAAATTCTCTTTTCGTTTACCATCCATTACTCCACACGTTGCCAGTTCCGAATAAAGGGAAATCAATTGCACTAATTTCTTATTATCCCTCTGCTGTACTTGCGATAATGAACTGATTTGTTTGGATTGGTTATTAATCACTCCTGCATGTTGGCTGAATGCTTCGCTTATTTTTTTCAGGGCATTATCCTGTAATTCCTGTGAGTTAACTATTTGCGAATTGACCAATTCGCAAAGTTCTTTTACTACTTTCTCGAATCGGCTGGCAATGGAATGGGTTGTATGCACCATCGGGTTTAGCTTATCTTCTTCATAACTCCGAATGAAACGTATAATATCATCCTGCCGTTTGTTAATCTTGGCAAGCTCCGATTTTACGGATTCTGGAGCATCGGTAGGATTAATAGAAGCGTTGTCGATATACCGAAAAGCCAATTTCACGACTTCACTCTTTTTCAGCGAATAGCGTTTACATATTTTCTCTACCAACTTTGCCGTTTCCGTATCTATGGAAATGGTTGTAAAAACTATATTTCTACTCTGATTTTGCATAGTAATTACTATTTAATGGAAAATCGGTTTATTAAAAGTGTGATAATTAGCGATAAACACGAAATGCTAGTTATCAGACTAATTACAACGGTTTAGCATAAACCGTTAAAGCCGAAGGCTTTGCCCCGCAGGGCAAGAGGAAAGAACAGGACTTGTCCGGTTCCCTCTTGCTTAATTCGTCTGAATAAATGCTGCACGGAAAGCAGCGTTGTTTCGGATGAATGCGGAGCCATTAACAGGAGGCATAAACTACAAACAAGCCTCCTTCATTTGCTCTGTTCTGCTTAAATCGTAAAAGCAGAATCGGTCCTCGCTTTTATCCCTGTCTTTTGCTTTCGGGTGTTTCTTATCAAAATCCTGATAGGTTTGAAAATCCATGTGCGAACGCACAAATTCCAGATATGCGGAAGTCATTTCCTCTACAACCGACTTATCAACCTGATAAGGGTGTTTTAACAATTGATATATCCGCTTATCTGTCACTTTCCAATTTGACATAATTAATTCACATAAATCAACGTTTCATGAAATTTATAAGCCTATTTTATGTTATACAACTTTTTTTTTGCGTTTATACCGACCCCAGAACTTATAATGAGTAAGAGATGTTAGAGATATTATTTTAGCAATGATTCGGTTTTTTAATTCAAGTTGTTGAATCCGATATAATGCCCACACATAAGCAATCAATATTATGTTGAAAAGGAAAAATTTCACAATCCAAAATTGAATCGCCTCAGGCAATAAGTTATAGAATAGATATGTACACACTATTGAAGTAAGATAAATGACAATTGCCCATAGCCCATGCGGTGTTTCTATAGCATCTACAGGACAATTGTTCATACATTTCATGCAGCTTTCACACTTAAAAGTCCAGAATGGTCTTCCGTTGACTTTCTTAATGGCATTAACAGGGCATTGTTTTATACATAGATTGCAATTTGTGCATTTGTATGAAGCATAATATGATTTTGCCAAAAAGAATCTACCGATCAGGTAATAAGCAAACGACACAGGAGAAATTAAAACATCTTGAATAATATCTTTTCGCGAAGCAAAATCACTTTTACCTGCATAAATTTTTTCAAAATGCTTCTTCACTCGGTAACGGTTTTTATCAAAAATAAATTGAGCTGATTTTTCTCTGATAGCAGGATGTATGGAAATCCAGTTTGAAGGCATGTCGAAGGGGATTTGCCCGATAATTTTATATCCTTTCCTCTTCAAAATAAGAGAAGACAGCATAAAAGCTATCCCTGTCAGTCCGGGAGTAACCATCTTCCCAACTTTCACGCCGGCTCTGGTATTCATCAAGACAATACGGCTTTTACCTTTCGGAAATCTCCGAATAAAATCGAGCATGATTTTCGGATAGTTAAATCCGTGTATGGGCGAAACGATTCCTATCATACAATCAGGATCAATCGCTTTCAAAGTAGTGTCATTTTCTTTTGTAATATCGGCTAATTTACAGGAGATGCCTTTTTCCATAGCAAACTCCACGAACCATTGACCAACTCTTTTAGAGTTCCCCGTTCCTGAAAAATAGAATATTATTATTTTTTTTATTGGATTCATATCAATAAATAACACTTAAATCGCAAATATAGACTAAACAGTATATAAGGAACTTACATTTCTTGCTAACATTCACTTCGGATTTTTTTATGTATTTTTGTAGCGATATGGCAGACAGACAAGAAATAAGCTTAAACGACTATGTATCAAGAATTAATTCAGTTATCATCTATGTTGAAAAAAATATAGATAAACTATTAAACCTTGATGCGATTGCTTGTCATGCAAATTTTTCTCCTTTTCATTTTCACAGAATATTTAGTGCTTTAGAGGGAGAAACTCCTGCCGGGTTTATCCTTAGATTACGGACTGAGAAAGTTGCTAGATTGCTTCAGGAGAATATAACGACATCAATAACGGAAATAGCCTATAGTTGTGGTTTTAGTAACTATACCTCTTTTAATCGTGCTTTTAAGAAACACTTTGGAATGACCGCGCAAGAATTTCGAAAGTTTGATAAAACTGTTTTTGCAAAAGACAAGCAATTCTATAATGCTAAAGGAGAAGTGCTTAAAAGGACAGAAAGTACTATAGAGTACGAAGGAACTGAAATTTCAACATTTGAAAGCGATACCATTATTCAAAATGCAGATATTCGGATTAAGAGAATGCCTGAATATCAGGTAGCCTACATTCGTTATGTTGGTGATTTTTATCAAATTGGAGAAACATATGACAAGTTGTTAAATTGGGCTGCTCAAAACGAACAGCTAAATGTGCCGGAAGCCAAATTGTTTACCGTTTATCATGACGATCCGTCTGTTACGAAAATGGATAAACATCGCCAAAGTGTGTGCATAACAATCCCCAACAATTTCAAGGTTGGAGGCTGTGTGAGTAAAATGATTATTGCTGAAGGGAAATATTTAGTTGGGGATTTTGAACTATTAGATATAGAGTTTGAAAAGGCATGGAATACAATGTATTTTACTTTGATTGAGAGAGGACATAAGTTCAGGAATGCCAATATTTATGAGATGTATGAGACCGTAAACAACACGCCATTTTCCCAACCTTATAAAGTACATTTGTGTATTCCTATTGAGTAAAATGCAAAAATAAGCCAGATTTAAATTATTTGTTTTATCTTTGCTTTTGAGTTATTTGAATCGATGTAATTCAAAGCAGACCGAAGTGTTTTGCTCAATTTCTATATCGTTACCCATTACTCTTTTTATTTCCGATAAAATCTGTTATTCAACGGATTAATTTTATTTTTACCCTTCTTTCAAATAGCCCGCTATTTGATGCGAAACGAAAGTTCAAATCCATCAAAAAACGACTAAAAAACACCGCATAAAAAAATTCAAAACAGCTTTTATGCGGAACGGGGCTTCTTGCCGGGAAGTTTGACTTTAATCAATCCCAGTCCGACAATCGTCCAGAAGAATTCACGGATACGCATGCAAATACTCACATACACGCCGTAAGCCACGGGAATGGAAAGTATTCCGAAAGCCAACGCAAAGCCTCCTTCCCTCGCGCCCAACTGCAAAGGCATAAAAAAGAAAAGGTTGGCAATCATCGACGACACCGATTCGGTGAGCACGCTCTGAGAGAAGGTGATCGGATAACCGATCGGATGCATCATCAACACCACCTCGATACAAAGCACAAACCGCGATAAGAGTTCGAGCGACAGGGAGGCGATAAAATCTTTTTTCCGGTTCTTATATAAGTCGGCTATCAGGAAATCCATTTGTTCGATTTTCTCCTTGTTCGCTGCTTTATAAGCCCTTACTTTTTTACCGACAAAGGGTATCTTCAGGCCTAACGATAAAGCTCGGCTAACCAGCCCCCGCGTATAAACGGTAAATGACCAATACAACAGCGACAGCGACGCAATCGCGGCAATCCACAGGAGAATCTTTACCGGCAATGTCAACACCGGAACAATCAAGACCAACAGCGGAATGGATATCATCCAAAAGATAAAATGCGACACGAATTGCATGAGGGTATGAAGCAGTACCGACGAGGTCGCTTTCTGTATTTTCAAGTCGGGTTCGAGTTGAAGGATCTTATAAGGAACTCCGCCGAGCAAGCCTAAAGGCGTTACATAATTCACCGCAAAACCGCTGATGATGAGTTTGTAAGTCTTCAGAAAAGATATCTTGCAAGTCTCCGGGCTCCCGTCGCGGATAATAATGTGGAACGAAACGGCATTGATGGCATACACGACCGCCCATATCCCGATGATGCCCGCAAACCACCACCCCGTTTGAGCGATGTTGGCAAGAATGGTTTGTAGTCCCAAGCGATACACCATCCATCCTAAAATAAGGATTCCTAATAAGAAAAACAGATTCGTCGCAATGACGGTTTTTTTAGACATACGTTCGTTTATGAATGTGTGTGTATTATTCGCGGTGCAAAATTAACGAAAAAATCGATGATTAATTCATGATTGTCGATTGATGATTGATGATTACGAAAAATAATTCCAAATACGCGTACACAAAAAGCAAACAATGACCCCGTACAATACAGGCAGCAAGGTAGCGACGGTCGTCCACTTGCGGCTTCCGGTCTCTTTGTAAATCGTGTAAATAGTGGTACTGCACGGATTATGGAGTAAACTGAACAGCATGACGTTCACAGCCGTCAATGTCGTCCATCCGCCCGCTTGCAATAAAACAGCCACTTGCGAATCGCTCGCTTCGAACAATACCCCGGCCCCGTTACCCACCCCTGTTGAGCCCACCACCAATGCCGTAAGCATAAGAATAGTGGGGATAACAATCTCGTTCGCCGGTATGGCCACGATATACGCCAAGAGAATCACTCCGTTTAAGCCGATAAACAGTCCAACCGGGTCCAAACCTTGTATCAACCATAACGCCACACTCTGACCCGAGACGTTGATATTGGAAATAAGCCAAATAATCGCTCCGGCAGGCGCTGCGAACACTACGGCGCGTCCCAAAATGATCAATGTCCGGTCGATAAAAGAAGTGTATAATGTTTGCCATAATTTCGGGGGCCGGTAAGGAGGAAGTTCCAACGTGAAGAAAGAGGAAGCTCCCTTTAAAAGGGTGTTCGACAAAAGCCACGAAGTGAAAAATGTGAAAAGTATTCCCAACACCGCCACACAAACCACCGCCAGCACGGGAATGACCTGTGCTCCGCCGTGAGAAGCCAATGCGCCCAGAAAAATAGTCGCCAGCAAAATCTGCGTCGGCCATCGTCCGTTACAAAGCGAGAAGTTGTTGGTCAGGATGGCTATCAGCTTTTCGCGAGGACTGTTGATGATCCGTGTAGCGACCACTCCGGCGGCATTACATCCGAATCCCATCGTCATCGTCAGCGCTTGTTTTCCGTGCGCTCCCGCCGTCTTGAAAATCCGGTCGAGGTTAAACGCGACACGGGGCAGATATCCGAAATCTTCCAGCAACGTAAACAGCGGGAAGAAGATCGCCATAGGCGGCAGCATCACCGACACCACCCATGCGGTGGACATATACACGCCATCGATCAAAAATCCGCTTAACCACCATGGAAAGTTTAAGCTTTGGGCGCCGCTTTTCAGAAAAGGATATATATTGCCCAACAATAACCCCGACAGCCATTGAGAGGGGTAGTTGGCTCCAACGATCGTTATCCAAAGGACGATTCCCAACAATAAAAACATGATGGGGAATCCCCATATTTTATGCGTGACGATGTTATCGATAGCGCGGTCTACACGAAAAGAGCGCTGTGAGGTATCCGACGCCACAGAGCCTTTTACAATCTGCGCCGAACGGGCATAAATGGCCTCCACCAAATCGTTCCGGTAGGTGTCGCCTAACTCTTCGCGGTAAGTCGAAGCCAACTCCAGCACCGGTTTGAGCTTTTCTTCGTCTATTTTCGGGGACAGTTCTTCTTTTTGCAAAGCGGTTATAATGCTCGAATCCTCCTCCATCAACCGCATCGCAAGCCAACGCGTATTGGGCAAAGCGGGATCGAGTTCGGATAACGCGTGCGCCACCTCATCAATCGCGCGACCGGTTTTGTCCGGCGTATGAAGAACGGTTTTCTTTGAAGGCCACACGCTTCCCGTCGCCATTTGATGGACGGTCTTCAACAATTCGGGAATACCTTCTTTGGAACGCGCGCTGGCGGCGACCACCGGAATGCCCAAATCGCGCGACAACGTGCGCACATCTATCGTGATATGATGCCGTCGGGCCTCATCCATCAAATTAAGGCAAAGCACCACCCTCGGCGTGATCTCAAGAATTTGCAAGACCAGGCTCAGGTTGCGTTGCAGGCGGCTGGCATCGACCACCACCACCGTCACGTCGGGTTTCCCGAACAACACGAAGTCGCGCGCCACCTCCTCGTCTTCCGACGTAGATAAAAGCGAATACGTGCCCGGCAGATCGACGATTTTAAACTTACGTCCATCGTACGAAAAACTTCCTTCGGCCCGGACGACCGTTTTGCCCGGCCAATTGCCGGTATGTTGTTTTAAGCCGGTGAGTGCATTAAAGACCGTACTCTTGCCCGTGTTCGGATTTCCGGCCAAAGCGATCGTGTAATCGGACCTATCGGCGGCATCCCCCAGTTTTTTCAATTTGGCGGAAGCGTTCAATTCGCACACATCGCACATCGTATTCATCTTCATACGTTCTGTTCCTTTATTTCAATCAACACATTTGCGGCATCGTTCCTGCGTAGGGAAATCAATGTATTGTATATATTATACGACACCGGGTCGTTTAACGGACTGATGTTTTGCACCCTGATTTCCGCGCCTTTCACAAACCCCAAATCGAGCAACCGTTGCCGTACTTCTTTTCTGCAAGCGGGCGATAAGCCTGTTACAACTGCTGTTTGTCCCTTTTGTAATAATCCTAAATGCATATCCGTTTCTTTCTATTTTTTCTTCCGCACTGTTTAGAACGGCAAAATTACGAAATTAGATTGAACTAACAATAATAACGAAAAAAAAATTCAAGGCGCAAGGTCATTTATTTACAATTCTTCGGTACTTACCAGTAGGCGCGACGTGACTTTACTGCTCAGCACTTCCGATGGACGGCCGGCATAACTCACCGTCATGCTGTCGTCAAACGGCTCTACGGTTTCTACCATGATGCGGGTACCCAGTTCCAGTTCTTTCTGACTGAGGAATTTCAATAGTTCTTTGGAAGATGGATGAACGGCCATAAGTGTGACTTCTTCGCCGGGCTTGCATTCTTTCAGCGTGACATACGACTCTATTTTCATCACTCCGTAGACATCGGGAATAGGCGAACCATGCGGATCGACCTTGGGATAACCGAGTATTTCATCCATCTTGGCAAAAAACTTAGGCGATTGGATATGTTCGATCTGCTCGGCGATATGATGAACTTCATCCCAAGCAAAGCCCATCTTTTCCACCAGAAACATCTCCGTTAACCGATGCTTCCGGATAATCAACGCCGCGGCCTTTTTCCCCTCTTCGGTGAGCTTAATCGGCTTATAACTCTCGTAGACGACCAGATTCTTTTTCGCCAACCGCTTTATCATACTGTTCACTGTCGGCATCTTTATTTGCAATTCCTTGCCGATGTCGTTCACAGAGGCTTCACCATGAGTGATGGCTAATGCGTAAAGAACTTTCAGATAATTTTCTTCTGTCTGGGATATCATGGAGCAAAAATACGGAAAAATTAGATTCCACGAATAAAAAAGTTAGAATAATTTTGTTAGTTGAGTCTAACTTATTACCTTTGCGGCTCTAAATCCAATTAAATATATAGAACTATGTTAAGAAATAAACTGTTATTGACGCTCTGTCTCATATTTGCCGGCATAGGTGCTTACGCACAAACCGGCAGCTTAACAGGGCGGGTACTCAACACGGAAGGGGAGCCTATGGAATGGACTTCCATACAAATTCCCAAACTGGGTATCGGGGTTTCTACCGATAAAAAAGGGGAATATGTCGTACCGAATATTCCTTTCGGCACCTGGGAGGTGGAAGTAATGTATCTGGGCTATAATACGCAAAAAACGAAACTCACCATCGGCAGCGCGAAGGTCATAAAAAACTTTACCCTCGAGAGCAGTTCCGAGAACCTGGAGGAAGTGGTCATTACCGGAACGCTTAAAGAAGTGCGCAAGTCGGAAAGTCCGGTGCCCGTCACCATTATTTCATCCAAAATGTTTCAAAGGAATGTCACCTCGAATGTGTTAGACGCACTTTATCAGGTCAACGGAATCAATCCGCAGATAAATTGCAACATGTGCAATACTTCCGACATTGGAATTAACGGCATGCAAGGTCCTTATACCATGATATTGATCGACGGAATGCCTATCGTCAGTTCTCTTTCGTCCGTTTACGGCATGAGCGGCATTCCGAACAGCATCATCAACCGAGTGGAGATTGTAAAAGGAGCGGCCTCTTCGCTTTATGGCTCCGAAGCTATTGGCGGGGTCATCAATATTATTACCAAGGATGCACAAAATGCTCCCCGCTTCTTTCTGGATTACAATGCCTCGACATGGGGGGAACTTACCGGTAACACGGGATTCAGCGCCAACATGAACGACAACATATCGACTATTTTCAATGTCGACGGTTATTACTACAACACGCCTAAAGACCTCGACAAAGATGGCTTTATGGATAAAACGTTGCAACAACGACTGTCGTTCTTTAATAAATGGAACTTTAAACAAAAATATAACAAGGCCGCCAGCATTTCCGTGCGTTACTATAACGAAGACCGTCATGGCGGAGAGCTCGGATGGGACCCCGCTCATAGAGGTTTCGTAGAATATAACGAGTATGACAACGACCGTAACTCCGGGGGGTATAACGGCGATTATGTATTGCCGAACGGGTATTCAATTTATAATGAAAAGTATGCAAAGGGCTTCCGTGTTCCAAGGTTTTTAAACGAAAGCGACCGAAGCGAATGGAAAAAGGAGGTTTCGGCCGTCCATCCCGATGCGGCTTTTGCGGAGGATATGAAGTATCAGGAATCCATCTATACCAGCCGATTGGAAATCGTAGGGAGATGGCAACTCCCCATAAAAGAGAATGTCACCTTGCAGGCATCCTATAATCAGCACGATCAGAATTCGGCTTACGGAACGGAACTTTTCATGGCTCATCAGAAAACAGCATTCGGACAGGCTTTTTGGGATCGCCAATTCGGAGCCCATACCCTATTGGCCGGCGCTTCTTACCGCTATGTATGGTTTAAGGACAATACCATCGCTTCGAATAACGGAACGAAACCTTTCGAGACGTTTTTACCCGGCGTTTTCATTCAGGATTTATGGAAAATGAGCGCTAAAACCAGCTTACTGTTGGGTTATCGTTTCGATTATGATCAAACGGAATCGGCTAACGGAAACCATCAGAATGCGGTACATTCACCAAGGGTCGCGTTTAAATATGCGCCCGACAGCCAAAATGCTTTCCGGGCAAGTCTGGGCACCGGATACCGTGTCGTTAACATCTTCAGTGAGGATCACCGCGCCTTGAGCGGTCAATATGAAGCGACATTCGGTGAAAACCTCAATCCCGAAAAATCGATAAGCGCAACGCTCGATTATGAAGGACGTGTCGCAACCGAAGACATCGGTCTGACGTATAGTATGGGGGCGTATTACACTCATTTTTTCAATAAAATTTATCCGAAAAGAGATGATCGCAACCGCACGCTGGTATATTACAATGTGGATGGCAACGAGTATGCCCGCAATATCGGGGCTTCTGCCGATATTGCCTTGAACTTCAACTTCCCCTTACGGCTCACGGCCGGTGTTTCGTATAACCAGGCGGAACTTTTTGAATACGAAAGGGACGACGAAGGCAACAAAGTGGGCGATAAGATAGAAGCAAGCGATTTTGAGTTTTCGCCGAGATGGATGGGCGTGTATAGTGCGGCTTACGACTTTACCCCTCGGTTTACGGTCGATTTGACGGGCGAATGGAAGGGCCCGATGCTTCTCCCCACGCAAGGAACAATGGAAACATTCGATGCCGAAGGTAAGGTAACCGGCTCCATGACCGATCCGCGGCCGGAACGTTCCCCCCGGTTCATGAAGATGAACCTGCAACTGACCTACCGGGTTGGAAATGTGGAAATATATGGGGGAGTGAAGAATATCTTTAATTATATTCCGAAGAATTTGCTGGTGAATGTCGATGACCCGTTCAATGACCGGACCGCCGTATATGGCGGACTTCAGTTCGATACCGAATACAACTATACGGCGCAGCAGGGAAGAACGGGGTATGCGGGCATTCGCTACCGCTTTTAACAGCCGGCTTAGCAGGCACTAAAAAACCATCGGAGGTCGATTGACTCCGATGGTTTTTTATGGAATATCTCCTGTTTGAGCCGATTCGAAGAAAGGAATCGGCAGAAAATCCGCTCTGTTATTTCCGGAAAGGAGGCTTCACAACTTCCGCCTTCAGGTTCCGGTTGCGTATCTTCACGAAGATTTCGGAACCGGCTTTGGCATAGTCGGGTTTGACATATCCCATTCCGATTCCCGACTTGAGCACGGGCGACATCGTGCCCGAGGTTACATGACCGATCTCCTCATCGCCGGCGTTAACGATCGGATAACCGTGACGGGGAATGCCTTTATCGATCAATCGAAAAGCGCAAAGCTTGCGCGACACGCCGGCCGCTTTTTCTTTTTCGAGCACTTCCCTGCCGATAAACGGTTTATGGTCGGCAAATTTGGTAATCCATCCAAGCCCCGCTTGTAAAGGAGACGTGGTATCATCGAGATCATTCCCGTAAAGGCAGTATCCCATCTCAAGGCGCAACGTGTCGCGCGCTCCCAATCCGACAGGCTTGATACCGAATTCGGCGCCGGCCTCGAATACCGCGTCCCATATCTTCTTACCGTGTTCGGGATAGAAATACAACTCGAAACCGCCCGCGCCGGTATATCCGGTGTTGGAGATAATCACATTCTCTACTCCCGCAAACTGACCGGTAACAAAAGAATAATACGGAATGGAAGACAAATCGACATCGGTGAGTTTCTGCAACGAGTCTTTGGCTTTAGACCCTTGTACGGCAAGTTGTGCGGTATGCCCGGACGCATTTTCCAGCTCAGCCCCCACCGAATTATGCTGCCGGCACCAAGCCCAATCCTTGTCGATATTAGCAGCATTCACCACGAGCATATACTTGTCGGGCTCATAGTAATAAACGATCAAATCGTCGACAATGCCGCCCTTTTCGTTGACAAAACAAGTGTACTGCGCTTTTCCTAAAGTGAGGGTGGAGGCGTCGTTACTGGTTACTCTCTGAAGAAACGAAAGCGCGTTAGGGCCTTTCACCCAAAACTCGCCCATGTGCGAGACATCAAACACGCCCACACTGTTGACCACCGTCAAGTGTTCGTCGATAATGCCGGTATATTCGATGGGCATATTATATCCGGCAAATTCGTGCATCTTGGCTCCTAAAGAGATATGCACATCGGTAAAAGGAGTTTTTTTCATTATGGATAGAATTTATTCGTGATCTTGTCCCACAAGCTGGGCAATCTTTACGATGACTTGCGATGCTTTTTCCAACGAAGGAATGGGCAACAACTCATGCCGTCCGTGGAAGTTAAGCCCTCCGGCGAAGATATTGGGGCAAGGCAATCCCATAAACGATAACCGGGCGCCGTCGGTTCCCCCGCGGATGGGCTTGATGTGTGGCTGAATGCCTAATTCCTTCATGGCCCGGGCGGCATAATCGATGACATGCTTCACCGGCTCCACCTTTTCGCGCATGTTGTAATACTGATCGTGCAGATCGAGTTTAAGACGGTTGTTGTAGCGTACATTAAGAGTCGCGACCACATCGGTGATACCCTTTTTACGCAACTCGAACTTCGGCCGGTCATGATCGCGGATAATAAACGAGAGGCTTGCCTCGTCTACCGTTCCGTTCAATCCGATAAGGTGATAAAAACCTTCATACCCTTCGGTATTTTCGGGACGTTCATCGGCGGGCAATAAGTCTACCAACTCCTGCGCCACATGCAACGCATTAATCATTTTGTTTTTGGCATATCCGGGATGTACATTCCGCCCCTGAATGGATATTTTGGCGGAAGCAGCATTGAAGTTCTCATACTCCAACTCCCCCACTTCACCTCCGTCCATGGTATACGCCCATTCGGCGCCGAATTTAGCCACATCGAATTTATCGGGGCCGCGGCCGATTTCTTCATCGGGAGTAAAAGCAATACGGATTTTACCATGTTCGATTTCAGGATGCTCCATCAGATATTGCATCGCGGTGATAATCTCCGCCACGCCGGCCTTGTCGTCGGCCCCGAGCAACGTGGTGCCATCGGTTACGATAAGATCTTCCCCGACGTGATCGAGCAATTCGGGAAAGTCGGCCGTAGAAGAAACAATATTCAGAGCTTCGTTCAAAACGAGATCCTTTCCATCGTAATTCTTGACAATCCGGGGATTTACATTCTCTCCGCTCATATCGGGACTCGTATCGAAATGGGCGACAAACCCTATTACCGGTATATTTTTGATAGTGTTGGAGGGCAATGTGCCCATTAAATAACAGTTATTATCGAGACTGACGTCGGAGAGGCCTATTTCATTCATTTCCTTCTCCACTTCCTTTGCCAGATTAAACTGCTTGGGAGTACTGGGAGTCTGCGTGCTGTTTTCATCGGATTGCGTATCTATTCGCGCATATTTGATAAAACGATCTACAATATTCATAGTTAAATTATTAAATACTAAACACTAATAATAAATTACTAATTACTAATGACAAAATACTAATTACAAATGACAAATTACGAATGACTAATGACAAATTATGAATTACAAATGACTAGTGACAAATTTCATGTCTGCGCTAAGACAAACAGACACTGCAAAGATACGCAAAAGGGGGTGTATTTGGAAAAAACTGTCCCTGAATTTTGCAAGTAAAGAAAAAGACCGTATCTTTGCGCCCGGGTAAGTCCTATACGGCCAGCTCCCATTGAATCCCCCAGGTCTTGACCGAAG
>ENA-UOOR01000421-UOOR01000421.1-fermentation-metagenome-genome-assembly--contig:-NODE-421-length-61121-cov-7.855713_pt1 | contig 61121 bp, 55 predicted proteins | sample MGYA00245780_ERZ724029 | MGnify/ENA primary metagenome ERZ724029 (study PRJEB28704, sample SAMN03018315) | fermentation metagenome | biome: anthropogenic terrestrial biome; feature: soil; material...
TTGTCCCGCTCGTCGGTGAAAAAACAGAGCGCCGGCTTTTATCGGTACGGCGTTTGCGGCGGGAGCTGCCGCCGCCTTAACACAGGAACCAAACCGGCCCGAAACCGGCGGCGCAGTGATTGCAGTTAGGGACACGCGTGCGGCCCTGCAAAAGATTGCTGCCAAATGGCGCCGCCGGTTTCAGGGCACGGTGATTGGAATTACAGGCAGCGTCGGTAAAACAACAACTAAGGAAATGGTCGCGCTGGCGCTTTCTGCGGGCCTGCGCGTTATGAAAACAGAAGGGAACCAAAACAGCCAGATCGGCCTGCCGCTGACGATATTCCGCCTTTCACCGGACTGCGAAGCCGCCGTGGTGGAAATGGGGATGAGCGAATTCGGGGAGATGGCCCGCCTTGCCGCAGTGGCCGCCCCCGATTTTGCCGTAATGACCAATATCGGCGTCTCCCATATCGGTCAGCTGAAAACACGTGAAAACATCCGGAAAGAAAAACTGCATATCACCGACCGGTTTCATCCGGGCTCCGTTCTGTTTCTGAACGGGGATGATCCCATGCTGGCCGCCCTGCGGGGCAAGCTCCCATTTGAAACCGTTTTTTTCGGGACGCAGCCTTGGTGCGATTTCCGCGCGGAATCCATCCGGCTGGGTACGCAGTCTTCCACTTTCTGTTACCGTTCCCCGAAGGGGGAAACAGGAGAAGGAAACCTGCCTGTCCCCGGCATACACTGTGTGCTGGATGCGCTAGCAGGACTGGCTGTGGCGGAGCGGCTTGGCGTGCCGCCTGCAAAAGCAGCCGCCGCCCTCGCCGGATACCGCTCCCCTGCTATGCGGATGCAAATCCGGAAAGCAGGAGACGTAACCGTAATTGACGATTCCTACAACTCCAGCCCGGATGCCGCCAAAAGCAGCCTATCCGTCTTGTGCGGGTTTGATTCCGGAAAAAGGATCGCCGTGCTAGCCGACATGCTGGAGCTGGGCGATTTTTCCCGGCAGGCACATTTTGAACTGGGCGAATATGCTGCCAAAGCCGGCGTGGATCAGCTTGTCACCATAGGGAAACAGGCGTGCGCCATCGCCGAAGGAGCGCTTTCCGTCCGCCCCGGCATGGACTGCAAAATATGCGAAACTAACGGCCAGGCGTCGTCATTTCTCCAGGCTATCCTGAAACCGGGCGATATTGTGCTGGTAAAAGGATCGCGTGGAATGAAAACGGATGAAATCGTGCGGCAACTGGTCGATAGTTACAATTAAAATAGCCAATATTTATTTTACTTATTTGTATAAATAGAGGAAATTAGCTTTTCCATTTTGCTTTGATTGACATTTGTAACCAATATGTGATAGTATGTAATTAATTTGTTATATTTGTACGGATGATCAATCAGAGCGGAGGCAAGGGATGGAAAAAACACATTTTGGGAAGGCCTTACTGGGTATTTGCTGTTTTGCAGCCGCTGTCATTTTAGGCATTCACGCGGCACCTGCGGCAAACGCCGCAGACGAGAAAACGGGAATTGGCTTAACCGCACACGTTTTGAATGCTTATCAGTCGCATTGGAAATACTGTTACGGATGCTATGGTCAGCTTTCCGGCGGTGTCCGCCGTTCGGACTGTGCGGGACTGATAAAATCCTACCTTTGGTGGACAGGCGATACATCGGACCCGGATCCAGGACAGATGCAAGTTGCAGGCGGGGCAAGCGGAATGCTTCAGTCTGCAACCGTGAAGGGCAGCTTGAATTCTTCCCGTGAATCTTCTCTGCCCCGCATCCACGGTTTGATTCTGTACGGGCCCGGACATGTGGGCGTATATGTTGGCAACAATATGGAAGTTGACAACCGGTGCACAGGAAAAGATATTCAGTATGAACCGGTTTTCGGCGGCCGGTATCATTGGCAGAAATGGTTTAAGCTTCCTCAGATTCAATATCCGGAAAGCGGAATCGTCACCTTGGGCGACAGCGAATATTATTATGAGAATGGGCAGTACGTAGTTTCCACCCAAAAAACAATCGGCGGCACTGTGTGTTCGTTTGACAAAACCGGAAAGCTGGTTTCAGGCGAGCTTCCGGATGCGGTAAAAGCCGTTCAGGCAGCGGTCCATCTGGAAAGCCGTGTCCTGCAAAAAGGTCAGCGCGGTGAAGATGTGCGGGCACTTCAAAAGGATCTGACCGAGCGCGGATATATGACAGCAAACAACTGCACAGGATATTACGGGCCCATTACCAAAGCGGCGGTCCTGAAATATCAAAGCGACAATGGGCTTCCGTGCACGGGTATGGCGGATGCCGCTGTTCTGAAATCCCTAGGATCTAATCTGGTATAAACAAGTTAACAGAGAAAGACTGAAGCAGTCCATATCATCAGGATATGAATTACTTCAGCCTTTTTTATCGCTTTGTTATTAAATCAGCATACTGATGCAGGGCTTCAATCGTTTTAATTTCTTCGTTTTTCCGGTGTATTGTCAATTGCACCCGCACCGGCAGTTTCATAAAATACTGCCTGGTACTCTCGCTGCGGACTAAAATATCATGTAAATCTGAAAATGCCATTGAACCCTTTCACTCCTTGTATGAACCGTTTCTTAATCCGTATTGTATTCTTTTCCTGAGATTTTATACGGGGGAAAAGCGGCTTTTCCGTATCCCTTTCATCCGGCGAATAATTCTGCGCCGCACTGCGTATAGTAACGCCGTCAGGAGGAATGGTATGGCATACTCGTATCAAAAATCGGAACCGGGGCGATGGACTGTGGGCTGTTTTACATCGGGCGGTATCTGGCAGACCGAAAGCAGCTGGAACACCCCGGAAGAAGCCGCCGAGCGCATCCATTGGCTAAATGGCGGACAAAGCGCCGTGACAGATGACGACGAGGCTTCTTCTCACACCGGGCAAAAGTAGGGAATCCAGTTCTGATAAAAATTAGCACTCTTATGGTTTAAGTGCTAATTTTAATATAATGTTCATTTTCAGTATATTTTTTGTTCATAGTCCAGCCGTATACTGAAACCAGCGAAAGGAAAACAAAGAACCTTCACCGCAAATAAAATTAAACTGGAGGAATTGGGATGTTTGATTTAATTCCATTTGACCACAGCAGCGGAAACGTGTTTGATGTCTTTGATAAAATGATGAACGACAGTTTCTTTGGAGGTACGGAGCGTGCGTTTGCCCCATTCCGCACGGATATTATTGACGAAGGCGATAAATACCTGCTGAAAGCCGATATGCCCGGTTTCAACAAAAATGACATTCAAATTAATGTTGAGGGCAACCAGCTTACCATTCAGGCAGAGCGGAAAGAAGAACAGAATGAAAACGGCAAAGGCTATGTCCGCAGGGAAAGGAGATACGGTGCTCTAAGCCGCAGTTTTGACATTGAAGGCCTTGACGCCAGCAAAATTAACGCTTCATATCAAAACGGCGTGCTGGAAGTAGAACTCCCCAAACCGGTGGAAGAAAAGCCAACATCAAAAGTGATTGAAATCAAATAACATAAAACTGAAAGCCGGGAAAATTTATTCCCGGCCGGCACAAAAAGGCATGGCGGCAAATACTTTTCAGTATTTGCCGCCATGCCTTTTATTCTGTTTTACTTGAAAACGAGGTTCAGCAAAAGCAGCATAGTAACCCCCGGTATTCCGGCAACACCGGAAACCCCCAGGGTCAGCGGGCTGATCGGAAGACTGACCCCCGTAAACATTCCAGTCAGATCAACAACCGCCAGTGCGCAAAGTCCCGTTAGAATTCCTCCCACCGCATGCCTAAACGGATGCCTGACTTTCATAATAACCTGAATGACAACAAGCAGCAAAAACACGCCGACAATGCACAGGGCAAGATATTCGTCCGGCAAAGAAAACCACCCCACTGCTTCCTTATTCTTGGAAGGCAGTGCAGCTGACCCCCTGCCGCTTGGCTCGATTCAGTAAATACCGGTAGCGCGCCTGCAATGCTTCCCTTTGGTATATGCAAGCATCAATCAGGTCGCTGTCGCATTCCTGCTGGAACCAGCACTCATTATAAACGATCATGCGAGAAACTTCCCGGATTTCTAAAAGCAGCCTTTTTTTTTCCGCCTCTGTCGCTTTTTTATCCGTGCAGTCCGTACGCTGCAGCAGTTTCAGTACAGATTCCATACTAACAACTCCGCCTTCCGCTTCATAATTATGTTAGTATGATGGGCATTTATTCCAGCAATATGCGGTTCTAAGAAAATTATTCTGCGGGACCTTCGTAGGCAAAATCGATCCGGCCGCTGGCAACATCGGCGGATACAACCCGTATCTGCATTGGACGCCCAATAGTCAGCCGGTTCCCCGTTTTGGCATCCACTTGAGAAAGTTTTCCGTCAAAACGGAAATCCCCCGGAACACTGTCCATAGGGACAAACCCCTCCGCCGTGTTTTCCAGTTCTACAAATACACCGCGCTGCGTAACGCCGCTGATTACACCGCGGCAAACGTCCCCAATATGCTGCGACATATATTCCGCCATATAGCAGTCGTCGGCACTGCGCTCCGCCGCCATAGCGCGCACCTCTGCCTCGGAAGACAGTTTGGCGGCCTCACCCGCAAAATCCGAATAGCGGTCTTTCAGATCACCGGCCTTTTTCTTCTTAACCAGAGCCGATAGAATTCGGTGAATCGCGGTATCCGGGTACCGACGTATCGGGGACGTAAAATGGCAGTAATCCGAAAGAGCAAGGCCAAAATGCCCCAAAGGGTTCACATCGTACCGAGCTTTGGCCATTGACCTCAGCAGCTGATGGGAAATGACCTTCTGGGCAGAATTACCCGACGCCTGCTTCAGAATATTCGAAAAGTCCTTCGGGGAAACTTTTCCGTCACGGTGCTTCAGCGGCCTGGAATCAAGGCCGGCAGCATCGACAACCTGGATCAGCGCGGCAACACGATCCGGATTCGGCTGCTCGTGGACACGGTAAACGAACGGGATGCCGGCCGATTCCGCAAACATTGCAGCCGCCCGGTTGGCGGTAATCATTAGATATTCAATCATCTGCTCCGCTTCTCCGCTTTTTCGCGGACGGATACCGATACAAACGCCTTCGTCATTCAGCAGAAACTCTGATTCCGTACTATCCAGATCAACAGCGCCGTTCCGGGCAAACTGCTCTTTTAAAATTCCGGCAAGATCTTTGGCAGCATGAAGCGAACGGATAACCGGTGAATATTTTTTGCGCAGATCATGGTCTGCCGTTCCGTCAAACAGACTGTTTACTTCGGAGTACACGCCCCGCACACGGGAACGTATGATGCTCTTCCTGAATTTATAAGATAAGATATTGGCTTCTTTGTCCAGTTCAATAATGGCGGAAAATGTCAGCTTGTCCTCCCCGGCGTTCAGGGAACAGGAACCGTTGGAAAGTGCCTCCGGCAGCATGGGCACAACGCGGTCGGCAAAATAAACGGATGTGCCCCGGCTTTTCGCTTCCTGATCCAGCGCCCCGTTCTCGGCGACATAGTGTGAAACATCCGCAATATGCACACCCAGCCGATAACCTTTCCGCGTCCGGCTGACGGATATGGCGTCATCCAGATCCTTTGCGTCCGCGCCGTCTATCGTGCAGATAGACAAGTTTCGAAGGTCAAGCCGGCCCTTGAGATCAGCCTCCGTAATTTTTTGCGAAGCGGCGGCTTCTGCTTCCGCCAGTGCTTCCGGCGGAAATTCAATGTGAATTCCGTTTTGATCCAGGATGGCGTCCGTACAGACCCTTGCGCTTCCTGCCGGGCCGTATGCCTTCACAATTTCCGCCTGCATTTCGGAAGAATGGGCTTTTCTGCGTATTCTGGCCTGGACTTTGCTGCCAGGTTTCTCCTCGGCAACATTTTTCCGGCTGACCGGGATATTGTACCGAATTGCAACATCCGGGTGAAGTTCCAGCACACCGTTCTGCTCAGCCAGCGTGCCGGTAACGAACCGGCTTCCCTTTTTCAGGATACTTCCGACATCGGCACTCGGCCCTTTTGGGCTCTGCCGAATATGGCAGAGAGACACCCGATCACCAATAAAGGCACTCTGGAGCCTGTCGGCATGAATAAATATATCCTCTCCCCCATCGGCCGGGCGGGCAAATGCAAAGCCCCTGGAAAGCGAAACAATTACCGCCTCCTGGGTAGGCTCTTTTTTCTTTGGGAGGCGGATACGGCCGTCTTTTGTCACCGAGATGCGGCTGTCACTTTTTAGGCTCTCCAGAGCCTGCACCAGGGCCTTTTTCTTTTTATCCTTAATCTTCAGTTCCTTTTGCAGCATACTCATTGAAATGCTGTGCTGCCTTTTCTCAAGAAGATGAACGATTTTATCTTCTAGCTCTCTCAATCTTGACCTCCATAATTATTTCTTTACAAGAAAAGCCCCGCTTCTGCAAGCGGGGCACAGGAAGCCCTTTTATTTTGCAAAAAAGAACATATAGGCGTTAATCAAAACGACGAGAACAAAAAAACCAATCATAAAGAATTTTGTCCAACGCGCTAAAAAAGAATCAATGGAACGCGCCTGATTCTTGGACAGAAACGTGTCCGCACCGCCCGTAATAACGCCAACGTTCTGTTCGTGGCCTTCCTGCATCAGGACCATTACCGTGATAATAACGGAAAACACCATCAAAATAATTCCTAAAACAACTTCCACCGCCGACATCTCTTAGGATACCTCCTAAACAACAATCTATGAATATTTTTGCCTGTTTATAGAAGAATCATATCACAGAAAAGGAAAATATGCAAGGATTCCTGAAAGATTTTTCCCCGTGGATCAATCCCCCGAAACCTCCCGATCCAGGAAAAACGAATACAGCAGACACTGTTTGACCCGGCGGCCCGTACACTGTTCCAGTGCAAAACGGTACAGTTCCAGCTGCCGCCGGTAATGCTCCCACAAATCGGCCGGATCCTGTACTCGGTCGGTTTTAAAATCGATCAGAACCAGCGCACCGTCCTCTTCAAAGACGCAGTCCGCCGCACCCTGAAGGACAACCGGCTCCCCGCTCAGCGGCGGCTGGAGATCCTCCTTTACACGGCCTGCCGGAATTTCCACCGTAAAGCGGAATTCACGCTCCACACGGGGGGAAGCAGAAATGCGCCCTGCAACCGGCGAAGCAAAAAAGGCAGATATTCGGTCCAGATCAATCGCCTGTGCCTGCGCTTCGGAAAGAAAGCCTTCCGAAACCAAGCGGTCCCGCTCTGCAGCCGGATCGCGCGCCGCCTTTCCGTAATCCGCAAACTGAAGAAAAGCGTGCAGTGCCGTGCCGCGTTCCGCCGGCGTAAGACCTTTTTCACTGAGGAACGCCGGGCGGGAAGACGCCGCAAACCGGGCAGAAAACGCACGCCCGGCCAGTTCGGAAGCCGCCACTTTTGCACAGACCCCGCCGAGATCTTCATACGGGTAGCGGTAATCCAATCCGTCGGCCAGCCGCTTTAAAAGCACAGGATCCGGCTTTTCCTGCGGGGTTGTTTCCGGCCGCGTTTCCGGTTCTTCCCCGCCTTGCGGCCGGATGACCCGGATATCCCATCTTTCCCGCGCAGGCAGGACGATCCCTTCCGGCGCACCGGCCAGATCCCGAAGCGGTTTTCCGTCCGGATGCCGGAGCGCGCAGAGAAGGAGCCAGTCCGCAATGCTGTTTGCGGAACGGACGGCATAAGGCTGGATCCGCGTCTCGCCTGTAAGGCGCGAAGCAAGCCTGCCCAGCGTTTTTTCTGCGTTTTTTAAAGAAGCCAGCATCACCAGCTTGTCTTTAGCCCGGGTCATGGCCACGTAAAGTACGCGCAGTTCCTCGCTCATTTCGTCGCGTTCCTGCTCCAGAGCAATGGCGGCGCGGGGCATCGTATTATAGCGAACACCGGTTTTTTCCCGCAGGCGGATGCCAAGCCCGAGTTCCGGGTGAAGAAGCACCGTGGAGGTTTCCCGGTTGAACCGGTGCGCGCATCCCGCTAAAATACACACCGGGAATTCCAGCCCTTTGGACCGGTGGATGCTCATGACGCGCACTACATCAGCCGACTCGCTGAGCGGCGAAGCCGCGGAAAGGTCCCCCCGGCTCTTCCGCATCCGGTCCAAAAAGCGCAGAAACCCGGAAAGCCCGTTGTATCCGGAGGCTTCGTACTTTTTAGCGTATTGAAGCAGCAGGCGCAGATTTGCCAGCCGAATTCCCCCGTTTGGCATTGCTTGAACCAGATTGGGAAAACCGGTTTTTTCAAAAACCGCCCGAATCAGCCGGTCGGACGGCATGGTCGCCGCCAGCATCCGGAACTGTTCCAGCTGTTCCAAAAATGCCGCCGCGCGGACATTCCCCTCTTTGGCGGCCCCCGCTACGGCGGGATACAGACGGCCGGAGCGCGCCCTCAGGCGGATTTTTGCCATCTCGTCCGGGGTAAAGCCGTAAATCGGACTCATCATAACTGACAGAAGCGGGATATCCTGCGCCGGGTTGTCAATCACCCGCAGCAGTGACAGAGCTATACCGATCTCGTACGCCTCGAAAAATCCGCCCGCCGTATCGGCCCACGCCGGTATCCCCAGCGAAGAAAGCTCCCGAACGTACTCGTGCGCAGGGCGGTTTGCGCTGCGCAGCAAGACGCAGAAATCCCGAAAGGAAGCCGGGCGCAGGACCCCGTTTTCTGCAATTCTGGGAACACCGTCCGTCATCCCATAAATTAGTTCGGCGATTCGGCGGCTTTCCTCCCGGACTGCGCCGGCGTCCTCACCGCAGCCGGAAAGATCCAGAACGTCCAGCTCCGCTGCCGGTTCCTCTGCCGGCGGAAACGGAGCGGCGGGAACCAGTTCCTCCGAAGCGGTGTAATCCATTTCCCCAGCCTGACGGCTCATCAGCTGGCGGAACACAAAATTGACGGCTTCCGTGACGCCCGGGCGGCTCCGGAAATTTTTACCCAGCGTGATACAGGCGGGATATTCGTCTTTCTCACGGTCGTAAGCAGGGAACGCTTCACGCTTTTTAAGAAAAATCTGCGGCATGGCCTGACGGAACCGGTAAATGCTCTGTTTAACATCGCCGACTAAGAACAGGTTTTTTCCGCCGCGCGAAACGGCCTGGAAAATCATATCCTGCGTTTCATTGGTATCCTGATATTCGTCCACCATGATCTCGTCGAACTGACTGGAAATCTCCGCCGCCTCCGGCGTACGCTCGAAGCCCGAACCAGCTTCGCGCACCAGAAGCCGGAGCGCCCAATGCTCCAGATCGCTGAAATCCGCGGCGCGCCGCTCGGCCTTTTTGCCCTCAAGAACCGCAGAATAACGCTCCGTAACCTGAAAGAGCATCTTGACAATCGGGCACAGGCGGCAGATATCCTCCGCGCACTGCTCCTCAGACGCACCGAAAAGGCCGCTGATTTTGCCAACGGTCTTTTTCACTTCATCCCGGGCAGCACAGACGCGGATTTTCACCGGATCGTCCCCCCGGCCGCGGAGAGGTTTCAGCTTTGGGCAGGTGAAGTTCCGGGCCAGGGAGGCGGCGCGGTCCCAGCCGCCTTCCCGCACAGCTTCACGCAGGGCCTGAAGACCGGCAAGGTCGGATCGGAACGCATCGCCGTAGGCGGCAGAGAGCGTTTCGTCGGAATCCATCAGGGCCAGCGAATCCTTCGTCATGGAGAGACAGTAATCGGCGGCATCGCCCGCAAAGGACAGGATCGTTTTTCCCCATACCGTCTCCGACGCCGGCCCCGGAGACTCATACATGGCGGCTTTTTCACGGAGCCAGCGCCCGGGAAACGGGTGCGAACGTACAAAATCGTACAGCTGGCCGACGGTGCGCGCAATGCCCGCGTCATCCCTGCCGGAAGCAAACGATTCGACAAACTCGAAAAATTCAGGATCACCTTTGCGGTAGAACTCCTCCAGCGTCTCGTCGGCAGCTTCTGACCGGAGGACTGCCGCTTCGCTGTCGTCCATCACCCGGAAATCCGGTGAAATGCCCAGTTTGTAAAAATTCCGGCGGACAAGTTCGGAGCAGAAGCTGTCGATCGTTCCGATATGCGCGCGCGAAAGAAGGATCTGCTGGCGCTGGAGCCGGGCATTATAGGGATCTTGTTCCAGCATCCGGGAAATCCCGTCCGCAATCCGGCCGCCCATCTCTGCCGCCGCCGCCTTGGTAAAAGTGACAACCAGCAGCCTGTCTGCATCCACAGGGTTTTCCGGATCGGTAATCTGCTCAAGGACACGCTGCACCAGCACGGCTGTTTTTCCGGAACCGGCCGCTGCCGACACCAGCACCGTGCCTCCCCTCGCCCGGATCGCGTCCAGCTGATTTTCTGTCCAGTTTCGGCTCACGGTTTCTTCTCCCCTTTCGCGTTTTCCAGCTCGGCCAGCGCGGCGTCACGATCCCAGTCCTGCATCGGGCGCACGGGATCGTCCCGCTCGTGCCCGCAGACGGCGGCATACGGGCACCATTCGCAGGCATTATACCGGCTGCCGTTCAGCGGGACGGCGGAGATCCCTCCGTTTTGAAGTTCTTCGGCCATTTCGGCAATCAGGGCTTTCAGGTAGTCCAGCACGGCTTCCAATTCGCGCGGGGAAACGACATGGTCTTTCCGATCCGGCGCGCCGTTTTTCAGCGCCACGGGTATGTAACGGCCCTTTGCCTCGCGGTCCATGCCGGATATTACGTCCGGATCGTCCAGCACCAGCCCGTCCATGCGGAGCTGCCGCTCTCCCTTCTTCTGAAGGGCGGAGCGCACGGCCCCGCGCTCTGCCGGAACGGAAGGCCGGTTTGCCGGCATATACAAAACACCTGCAGGCTGAAAATCGCCGTACCGGGACTGCCCGTTTTCGCACAGGGCGGCCAGATAAATCAGCATCTGCATGTTCATGCCATACAGGACGTCTGAAAGCCGGAAATCTTTTTTCCCCGTCTTGTAATCGACAACGCGCAGATACCGAACGCCGTTTTTGTCCATCAGATCCACCCGGTCGATTTTTCCGTCGATGCGCACTTCTCCGCCGTCCGGCAGAGGAACGACCAGCGGACCGACCGAAGGGGCAATTCCCAGCTCAAAATCCACAGGGCGGAATCCGCTCTGGGAAAGCTCCTTCGCGATATGGGAAGCCACCGCCTGGGCGGAATCGGCCACACGGGAAACAAGGTAGGAAAAGCGGGGTGTTTTGGTCTCCATCCCACCGAACTCCATTTGCACATACTCTTCCAGATACCGCAGGATCGTTTCCCGCAGTCCTTCCGGCTCCATGGCGGCAACGGCCCGGCTGCCGAGATTCTGGAACAGCCGCTGGAGGAGAAAATGCATCAGGCTCCCGTATTCCAGCGCATCCAGCTCGGCGGCGCGGCGCTCCTTCACATTCAGCCCATACCGGCAGAAATACTGGAAGCGGCAGAGCTGGAATTTTTCGATCTGTGTGGCAGAAACGGTCATATCCCGGCCGAAAAGGGCGCGGGCCGTATTTTTGTCAGCAAACGATGCCGGCACTTTGCGGGAAGCGCGCGCCACGGCAGAAAATTGATCCCCTTCGCCCCGCTCCCGGAACAGTTCCTTCAGCGTTGCGGACAGCGTGTCATTGGTATTCCATTTTTGCGCGGCAAGCTCCATGGCCGGAGAGCGCGCGCAGGCAAACCACTCCGGCTTCATCATCCATTCATTTTTCACGGGGATTTCTTTCAGCACGGAACGGGCCTCCGCCGGGATGGACGACGGTGACAGCGCGCCGCCCGAACCGTCGGAAAGCGGGTATGAGATATACAGCTTCTCCGAAGCGGCGCTCATGGCGGAATAGGCCAGAAAGCGTTCCTGAAGGACAACGCCTTCCATGGTGTCATTCAGCGGCAGCCCAAGGCGGATCAGTTCGCGCCGCTCTCTGTCGCTGAATACGCAGTCGCTCCCAGGCGTCATGGGGAATTCCCCCTGCGCCGCGCCTATGAGGAAAACCACTTTCGGCGCGGCGGCGCGGATCCGGTTCGCATCCCCCACGGTCACTTCGTCCAGCCCCTGCGGAATGCTGGCAATACTGCCCGAAAGAATGACCATGCGGAGCAGCTCGGCGTAGCGCGCGCGGGTGATTTCTGTTTTTCCGAGGACCAGCGCGGTCTGATCCAAAATCTGCATCAGCAGATCCCAAACGCGCAGTTCACGCTCGGCCAGCGCCGGGTTTCCCTCCTCCGAGAGACGGCGCGCGAAATCCCGCAGGTTTTTGGCCGCACTGATCCGGACAAGGAGTTGGTACGAGGCAGCGGCCATGCCCCGGCCGTCCGTGTTTTCCGTTTCCTCCGCAAATCGCTCCAGCGGTTCCGCTGCCATCCGCCGGCTGGCATTGACGCGCTGCAGCAGCTGTTTGCCGCCGTCGGACATCTCCTGCGCAAAGCCTTCCGGGTTATCCGTCCATTCTTCTTTCCATTTTTTGCCCGACAAATTCCAAGTAAATGTATAATTTTCGAGCTCCGAAATCTGGGTAGCGGTAAGGCCGGCCAGTCCAGTTTTCAAATAGAGGAAAACGTCGTCCGACCGAAAACCGTACTGGACAATTTTAAAAGCGGAAAGGAGCAGGCGCATCAGCGGCTCAGAGTCAATCGCCTCCGGCCGGTCCATAAAAAACGGGATCTCCCAGCGTTCCAGCGCCGAATCGAGAATCCCGTCATAGGGTTCGGTTGAACGGGCGATAACTGCAAAATCCCGGTAGCGGTACTGTCCCGTACGCACAAGGTTTCGGATAGCCGCCGCAACAAAAGCCGCCTCGCCGTACCGATCCGGCGCCTCATAAACGGCTACGCCTTCGCATGGGTCTGCATACGGCTTCCGGACAGGCCGGTACACGCCGGATTCCAGCGCGGCAAGAGCCGGATTCCGGAAGCGCGCCCCGCTTTTCAGAACCACAGGGGAAGCTATGGGAACGCTGTTCCGCTGTGTCAAGCGGATCAGCATCTTCGCCGTCTGACGTGCAATGGAAAACAGATCCGCACTGTTTGCCTGGCCGGATAAGCCCTCCGCGCAAAGGGTGACCACCACTTTGTCCGCCTGCCGCAGGATTTGTTCCAGCACGCCGTATTCCTGCACCGTAAAGCTCTGAAATGAATCAACCATAACGGTGTATCCCGCAAAAAAGCGGTGGCGCAGAAGCAATTTTTTCAGGCGGGTCAGGTCGTCAAGGGGATCGATGTAACTTTGGGCAACCAGCGCGTCATAAGCGGAGAGAATCAGTGAAATTTCCCTGATCTTCCTCCTCAGCGTGCCTTCCGGAAGATGGGCCGCCGTCTGTTCCAGATCCTTCGGGGAAACACCGCACATTTTAAATTCGGTGGAAATACCGAGCATCAGGCCGACCAGTTCCGTACTTTCGGCGTTCTTCCGGTAGATTTCCAAACCATCCTTTACCCGCTCAACGGCAAGGCTCATAAAAATCCGACGGCCGCCGTCATCCAGCCGCCGGCCGGCAAAACCGCCGTACTGCCGCTGCACCGTATCTACCAAACGGGAAAAACTGCTGACGGAAACGCGGCGCGCTTTCTCCGCCCCCAGCAGGCGCAGCATAGCGCGTTCGCTCTCAAATGAATACTGCTCCGGTACAATCAGCATCAGTTTTCCGGAGCCTGATTCCGCCAGATTTTTCAGGGCTGACCGCACAGCCCGCGTTTTTCCGCTACCGCATCGGCCAAATAAAAGCTGCAACATAAAAAATCCCCCCGCCGTATGGTTTCATTATACCATAACCCAGCGGAGGAAAACAGGATTCCTTATTTTTCGGCGGATATGCCGCGCCGTTCCAGCCAGTCCCGCAGCTGTTCATACATCTCGACGGACTTGAATTTTACCTCGTAGCCGCCGTTTTTACCCGTGACTATCTGCATTTCATTCCGGTTCAGCACGTCCTGAAGCTCGGCAGGGGCTTCCGCGGCGGGAAGGCACAGCGCCGGGAACAGAACGCACCACCAATTGTGGCCTTTTCCGGAGCCGATCGTCACGCGCAGCGCGTCGTATTCCCCGGCCGGAAGCGTCACATTTTCGTACCGGCGGGTGGTGAAATACATGTTGGTCAGCTCTGCACGGACGGGATACTGGTACCCCTGCCGCCGGATTTCATCCTCCGCGGCGCTTTGAATTTGGGGCAGTTCCGCCGCAACCGCCTGCTCGGCATCACTGCGGCTTTTCACTCCGTCCAGCATACCCGCGCAGATTGTGAGAATCCGGTCGCGCACTTTCAGTTTCAGCGCCTGATCTTCCTCCGAATTGGAATTGGCCAGCACATGCAGGCGCAGCACATGATTCGGAATATCTTCACATCCGGCATCCAGCCCTGTGAAACTGAACAGCACAGTCAGAATCAGGGACAGGCACAGAGATTTTTCCCACGTTTTCATTGGAACGATCCCCTTCCTGAAAGGATTACGCGGGAATTATTGGTTAAATTTTCCGGATTTATTCTTGATTCATTGAAAAACGGAATGTTTTTCGCTATAATGACAAAAGGTAAAATAAAAGAAATGAAAATTATTTTCGGAGGAGCGGATAACGTGTCCCAAATCATTGAAATGGTGCAAAAAAGTTTTCAGGCAAACAGCCTTTCGGCCCTGCCGGCTTCCACCGCGCTGACGGCGGCGGCAGCGGCTTATCTGTTCTGCTTGATCCTGTTTTTCCGGCGGAAAAGTTTTGGGCAGAACCTCTGCCTGCTGCTGCTGTTTTTGTATTCGGCCATGCTGTTTTCCCTGACCGTTCCCGTTGTTCTTCCGAAGAACTGGCATATTTCGAAGGCAGCTACCGAGTGGGTCCTGCGTTCCATCCAGTGGGTTCCCTTCGTCTCCGCGTCGCATATTTTTCAAAATGCTGCCGCAGCGGGCTCCCTGCAGCCCTTTATTCGCATTATCGGGGGCAATTTTCTCGCTTTGATGCCGCTCGGCATTTTAGTCCCCCTGATCGACAGAAATTTCCGTTTCGGCCGGATGTTCCTGCTGGCTGTTCTGGTGCCCGTCTGCATTGAAGGGCTCCAGCTTGCGGCAGACATCCTCGCGGGACAAGTCCTGCGGAATGTGGAAGTGGAAGACGTCATTCTGAACGCAGCCGGCTGCCTTCTGGCATACCTCATTCTGGCCGGCATCCGCCGCGCGTCGGCGCCCAAGCACCGCGCAAAGCACTACCGGCCCTGAAAAAGCAAAGCGGCGGCCCGGATCAAAGGGAAATGATTGATCCGGGCCGCCGTATGTTTGCTTATAGAAAAAATCAGTCCAGTGTGAGCTGTTCATTATTTTTTGCCTGATATTCCTTGGCAGCGGCAACCAGACCCTGGAACAGCGGATGGGGCCGGTTGGGGCGCGACTTGAACTCCGGGTGGAACTGCGAACCGATAAACCACGGATGCGCAGGCAGCTCCATCATTTCCACAATCCGGTCGTTCGGAGAGCGGCCGCTGAAAACAACACCTGCTTCCTCAAACTGCCGGCGGTAATCATTATTGACTTCAAAACGATGGCGGTGGCGCTCATAAATCAAGGGGACATTGCCGTAAAGAGCCGCGGCTTTGGTTCCGGGAACCAGCTTGCACGGATATTTGCCGAGGCGCATGGTTCCGCCGATCTGGACAACGTCCTTCTGCTCCGGCATCAGGTCGATGACATGGTTCCGGCTCTGCGGATCAAATTCCGCAGAATTGGCATCTGCCAGCCCAAGCACATTCCGGGCGTATTCCACCAGCGCTAGTTGCATCCCGAGGCAGATACCCAGGAAAGGAATTCTGCGGACACGCGCGTAATGGATTGCGGTAACCATTCCTTCGATCCCACGCTGGCCGAATCCCCCTGGCACCACCATCCCGTCGATATCCGCCAGGATCTCCCCGACATTCTGCTCTTCAATGGTTTCGGAATCGATCCATTTGATATGAACCTTGACCTTATTGCCGAGCCCCCCGTGCGTCAGGGCTTCCGCCACGCTGAGGTAGGCATCGTGCAGCTCGATATACTTGCCGACGAGAGCAATTGTAACGCTGTCGGTCAGTGACATGGCGGTATTCACCATTGAAATCCAGTCTCCGAGATCGGGGCCGGGCGTATCGAGCCCCAGCCGTTTGCAGACAATATCGTCCAGCCGTTCTTCCCGCAGGGCAAGGGGAACTTCATAGAGAAGGGGCATGTCCAGATTTTCAATCACGCAGTTTTCATTCACGTTGCAGAAAAGGGCAATTTTCTTCTTAATGTCCTCGCCGACTTCCCGCTCGGAGCGGAGGACAATGATATCGGGCTGAATTCCGATAGAAAGAAGCTCTTTCACGCTGTGCTGGGTCGGCTTGGATTTATGCTCATGAGAGCAGGCAAGATACGGAACGAGGGTCACATGGATAAACAGGCAGTTTGAGCGCCCTTCCTCCGTGGCGAACTGCCGGATCGCCTCCAGAAAAGGCTGGCTTTCAATGTCGCCGACCGTTCCGCCGATTTCAATAATGGCAACATCCACATTTTCTTTTCCGGCATAAATCCGATCCTTGATCTCGTTCGTGATATGGGGGATAACCTGCACGGTTCCGCCGCCGTAATCTCCGTTGCGCTCTTTTTGGATTACATTCCAGTAGACCCGGCCGGAAGTCACGTTGCTGTTCTGAGTCAGGTTCTCGTCAATAAACCGTTCATAGTGCCCCAAATCCAAATCCGTTTCGGCACCGTCGTCCGTTACAAAAACTTCCCCGTGCTGAAACGGGTTCATGGTTCCGGGATCCACATTCAGATACGGGTCGAACTTCTGCATGGTGATGCGCAGGCCTCTCGCTTTCAGCAGCCGGCCAAGGGAAGCTGCCGTGATTCCCTTGCCCAGGCCGGAAACAACCCCCCCGGTAACAAAAATATACTTTGCAGGCATATTGTCCTCCATCCTCAATCCTCAATCTATTATAATATTTGATTTAAAAACAATCCTAGAAATTATACCGCCCACAGCATGGCGTTGTCAAGCAAAGCCGGAACGGTCCCGCGGGCGGAAAGTAGAAAGAGACTGTCTCCAAATATTTGATAACATTATAAATATTTGCTATAATTAAAAATAAGACCGGAAAGATAGGACTGAGAGGGGATGCACCCTATGAACAGGAAAAAAAATCCGAAAGCGGCGGCGGTTATCGATATCGATTCCAACGCGCTGAAAATGCGGATATCTCAGCTGAAGAAAGATAAAATTGTCGATATTGACCGGCTGGAGTACCCCGTGCGTCTCGGCCATGAAGTCTTCACTTCCGGAAAAATCAGTTTTGAAAGTCTGCGGGAACTTTCCACACTCCTGCACGGCTACAGTGAAACCATGAAGGAATACGGCGTGGATCAGTGTGAAGTTGTGGCAACCACCGCCCTGCGCGAAGCCAAAAACCGCTCCTATGTTCTGGATCAGCTGAAAATCCAGAACAACATGACCGTACGGGTGCTGGAAGAAGATCAGGAAAAGACGCTGATCTATTCGAAAATTCTGGATCTTCTCAGGCAGACCGACGGCCAAAAAGACGAAAGCGCGCTGATTGCCTATATTGGGGCGGGGACCATCGGCCTTTCTGTCTACGACGGCTCCCACATGATTTTCTCCCAGAACATTCCGATTGGTTCCCTGAAGCTGCACGATATTCTCGGGAATATTCAAAACAGCACGGGGGATTTTTACACGGTTGTCGAAGAATACCTCAACACCGTTCTCGGACATATTTTAATTCCTTTCGGCGACGGACATGTCAACAATCTAATCCTGACCGGCAGCGGCGTCAAGCTGATTGCCTGCCTGTGCGGATACAAACCCGGCGAGGAATGTTTGGAAATCAGTGTGCAGAAACTGAAAGGGCTGTTTCATAAAATACGCTCCATGTCTCAGGAAAGAATCAGCATCCAGTTTAAAATATCAGAAGAGGCGGCGGAACTTCTGTACTCTTCTCTTGCCATTTCGCTGCGCCTGCTGAAGTTTGTTTCATCAGACAAAATTTTTTTCCCCCGCGCCGAACTCTGGGATACTCTGATGCAGCACATGCTGATCCCAAAAAGCAGGAACGAATACCTTGAGCAGGTTCGCACCAACGCGATTTTCTGCGCACAGAAAATTGCCGAATCCTATAACTGCAACAAGGAGCATTCCGAGTGCATCCGCCGGTTCGCGTGCAAAATTTTTGACAAGATGAAAGGGGCCCACGGCCTTGACCGCCGGAGAAGGCTCCTGCTGGAACTGGCTGCCATCCTCCACGAATGCGGCTATTATGTGACGGTCAAGCAGCATCTGATCAGTTCTTTCGACTTGATCAAAGACATGGACATCTACGGAATGACCGACGAAGAAATGCTTATCATCGCCTATGTGGCACGGTACAATGAATACGACGTACCAAACCTTGACAGTCCCGGATTTGGACCGCTGAGCAGTGAAAACCGGCTTGTCGTATCCAAGCTGGTGGCGATTTTCCGGCTTGCCAACGCGCTGGATAAATCCCAGAAGCAGAAGCTGAAAGATATCAAGGTGCGGCTGGACAAAAACCGGCTGCTGATTACCGCCCGAAGCGACGCGAACCTTCTGCTTGAAAAATGGGCTTTTCAGCAGTGCACACCCTTTTTTCAGGAAGTTTTCGGCTTCAATCCGGAACTTTCGATCAAATCCGATTTGCTGTAAATGCTTTTTCCTGTGGAATCACCTTTGGATTTAGGAGTGAATCAATTGAACGAAAAAAAGAGCCGGTGCCCTTACATCAACCGGGAACTCAGCTGGATGGATTTCAATATCCGCGTTCTGGAGGAAGCCTTTAAACGGGAAAATCCCATTATGGAGCGCATGCGCTTTCTTGGGATCACGGCTTCGAACCTGGACGAATTTTTTATGGTCCGTGTTGCCGGGGTTATGGAGCAGGTCGAGTCAAAATATCAGGCGCGGGATCCGTCGGGGCTTTCCCCCGCCGAACTTCTTCCCCTTCTGTCGCAGAAGATCCACGTCTTTGCGGAAAAACAATATTCCTGCCTGAACCGTTCCCTGTTCCCCGCCCTGAAGAGGATTGGGATCCGGTTTCTTCCGATCGAAAAGATGGATGAAAAGCAGAAGCAGTATGTGTCTGATTACTTTGATAAAGTGCTGTTCCCCGTGCTGACGCCGCTTGCGGTGGATCGAAGCCGCCCTTTTCCCCTTTTGGCCAACAAAAGCCTGAATATTGCCGTCCGGCTGAAAAGAAAGGGCGAATCCTATTTTGCCGTTGTTCAGGTTCCTTCCATTCTGTCCCGGTTCCTGAGGGTGCCGTCGGAAACCGGGATGGATTTCGTCCTGCTGGAAAACGTCATTGTTTACAAGCTGGACGCTCTGTTTGAACGGAGCGACATCCGCTCTGCCTGTACGTTCCGGATCACCCGGAACGCCGATCTGGATATTGACGAAGACACGGAAGATCTGCTGAGTGAAATTCAGAAATCCATTAAAAAAAGAAAGCGCGGAAAACCGGTTCGGCTCGAGCTTTCCCAAAGGCATGACCGTGAAACCGAATCATTCCTGAAAGAAATGCTGGAGATCGGCAGCGACGAGATTTACGCCATACCCGGTCCGCTGGATCTTACGTTCTGCACGCAGTTTGCCGCCCAGCCCCAGTTTGAAAACCTCTGTTTTCAGCCGATTCAGCCTGTTTACCCGCCCGCCGATTTCTGGGGGTATGACGACATCTTCCAGGCGATCCGCGAACGGGATCGGATGGTCCACCACCCGTATGAAAGTTTTGAAACCGTTGTAAATTTTGTGCGAACGGCTGCCGAAGACAAAAACGTCCTTGCCATTAAGCAGACCCTGTACCGGGTCAGCGGACACTCCCCCATTGTGGCTGCCCTGATCCGGGCGGCGGAAAACGGGAAGCAGGTCACCGTGCTTGTGGAACTGAAGGCACGCTTTGACGAGGAAAACAACCTGATGTGGGCCAAGAAGCTGGAAGAAGCGGGGTGCCACGTGATTTACGGACTGGCGGGGCTGAAAACCCACTGCAAAATCCTGCTTGTAGTCCGCAAAGACGAAGACGGAATCCGGCGGTATGTCCATATGGCCACCGGAAACTATAACGACTCCACGGCAAAGATCTACACTGATATCGGCCTGTTTACCTGCCGGGAGCCGTATGGGGCCGACGCCTCTTCCCTGTTCAACGTTCTGACTGGATACTCCCGGCCGCCGGAATACAACCGCTTTGTCGTTGCACCGGACGGGATGCGGCCGTTTTTCCGGCGGATGATCGAGCGGGAAACCGAAAACTCCAAAAAGGGCCTGCCCTGCGGAATCACGGTCAAGATCAATTCGCTCGTTGATCCGGAAATTATCCGGCTTCTGTATGATGCTTCCGGCGCAGGAGTCTCCATCCGGCTGCTTGTCCGAGGAATCTGCTGCCTGATCCCGGGCCTGCCGGAAATCAGCGAAAACATTACCGTCCACAGTATCGTCGGCCAGCTGCTGGAGCACAGCCGGATTTTCCGGTTTGAAAACGCCGGAAGCCCCAAGATCTATCTGGGCAGCGCCGACTGGATGCCGAGAAACCTCGACCGGCGTGTGGAACTGATTTTTCCTGTGGAGGACGAAACGCTCCGGCAGCGGGCTTTCCGGACTCTGGAACTGATGTGGAACGACAACATCAATACCCGGATCATGCGCCCGGACGGGACCTACGTTCATATTGACCGGCGTGGAAAAAGGCCGTGCAACTGTCAGCTTGAATTCTCCCGGCTGGCACAGAGTGCCCTCCGCACGCAGGAAGAACAGGGCAGATCAAAACTCTATGAACCGCTCCACAGCCCGGAAAGAGCACAAAAAGCGGAATCAAGCACACAGGATTGAGAAGAAAGGATCGTTCAACGTTGAAACGAATCGGAATTTTAACCAGCGGCGGCGACTGCCAGGGATTGAACGCCGCCATTCGGGGAATTGGAAAAGCCCTTTACTGCAAACTGGGCCAGAACGTTGAAATCTATGGAATCCATGACGGATACCTCGGACTGATCAATGGGTTTTATCACAAAATGAGCCCGGAGAACTTTTCAGGCATTCTCACTCTCGGCGGGACAATCCTCGGCACATCCCGCCAGCCCTACAAATCCATCCGCGCAACAAAGCAGAGCAGTCATGATAAGGTGCAGTGCATGAAGGATACTTACCACCGTATGCAGCTGGACTGCCTGATTATTTTAGGAGGAAACGGAACGCACAAAACAGCCAACCTGCTTTCAGAAGAGGGTCTGAACGTCATCACGCTGCCAAAAACAATTGACAACGATGTATGGGGAACGGATATGACATTTGGCTTTTCCAGCGCGGTGGAAATTGCAAGCCATGTCATCGACTGCATCCACACCACGGCAACTTCTCACGGGCGCGTGTTTATTGTGGAAACCATGGGCCACAAAGTGGGCTGGCTGACTCTTCACGCGGGCATTGCCGGGGGCGCCGATGTAATCCTCCTTCCGGAATTCCCCTATAATATTGAATCGGTCGCCGAAGCCCTTGAGCGCCGGAACCGGGCCGGAAAAAGGTTTTCCATCCTGGCAGTGGCGGAAGGCGCCATCTCCGGTGACGAGGCAAAACTGAGCAAAAAGCAGTTTAAAGCGGAACGCCAGAAAATGAAATATCCTTCTATTTCTTACCGTCTGGCGGATGAAATCGGAAAAATGACAGGGCAGGAAATACGGGTAACCGTGCCGGGGCATTTTCAGAGGGGCGGCAGTCCGTGCCCTTATGACCGAATTCTGGCAACCCGGTTTGGTGCAGCCGCGGCCAAACTGGTGGAAGAAGAAAAATATGGTTATATGGTCGCCCTGAAAAACGGCTCCATTCTCCCCGTTCCGTTGCACGATGTGGCCGGAAAACTGAAAAACGTTCCCAAAAACTGCGAGCTTGTGCGCACCGCGCAGGAAATCGGCATTAATTTCGGATGTGACTTTGATTAAGGAAGGGCTTTTATGAACACAGGAAAACACACCACTCGCCGGCGCACATCACCCGCAACCATGGCCATGGTTATCATCATTGCCCTTTTCTCTTACACGGCGGGAACGCGTTTTCCCGCTGCACAGGAAACCGGAGCCTTATCCAGCGCTGCATCTCCGATTCAGTCGGATTCTTCTCAGGCGGGCCGGATCTGCTGCTTTTTTCCGCGCGACGGGCAAAAGGCTCAAAATGAACTGATCCGCGTGATCCAGTCCGCCGACAAAAACTTGGACATTGCAATCTACAGCTTTACCGACCAGTCGGTTGCTGAAGAAATTGTTAAGGCTAAAAAAAGAGGCGTTTCCGTCCGACTGATTTCTGACCGGGAGCAGTCGGATGGGAAATACCAGAAATCCGTCCTGGAGAAACTGACCCAAGCAGGAATTCCCATCCGAACCGATTCCCACGCCGGAATTATGCATCTGAAAGTAACAATTGCGGACAGCAAGATTGCAACAACCGGCAGCTATAATTATACAAAGTCAGCAGAACAGAAAAACGATGAAGTATTTGTCACTCTCAATGATCCGAAGATTGCTTCCGGCTTTGAAAAGGAATTTAACCGCATGTGGAATGACCAGGACAACTTTGCGGACTACCGGCAATAGGACAAAAACCGCCCGGGGCCCGAAAAAAGATGGGGGCAGAGGAAAGCCCTTTTCTTGACAATTCTTTTCGGAATGATATAATTAATAGATAATTAAGAGGTGTATTTTCACCGAAGTATGGTGCAACTGACTCATGAACAGACGGAAAACGGTCGCTATTGTTCTTTTTGCAATTTTAATTCTTATTCTTGCCGCTCTTATTGCCATCTGGACCCATTTTGGGCAGCGGGAAAAGCGTTATGAATGTACCAATTATGCAATGGGTACTTATATTCAGCAAACCGTTTACGGCAAAAAAGCGCAGGAAGCGGCAAAAGAAGCTGCCGTGAAAATTCAGGAACTTGAAAATTTGATTTCCTGGAGAAAAAATGACTCCGATATCGGGCGGCTGAATCAGGTTGCTGGAACAAAGCCGGCTGTCATCCATGAAAAAACTGCCGCCCTGCTGCGGACAAGCCTGGAAATAGCGCAGAAATCAAATGGAGCGTATGATCCCACCATCCTGCCGATTTCCGATCTGTGGGGGTTCGAAAGCGACAATCCGTGCGTGCCGGACTCAAAAGATATCCAGAAATTCCTGCCGGACGTAAATTATAAAGATTTACAGGTCAGCACTGGAAGTTCTGGCAGTACTGCTTTGCTGAAACGGGCTATGATGGGGATCGATCTGGGCGGAATCGGCAAAGGAGCCGCCTGCGACGAAGCGGTTGCTGCATACCGCACCGCAGGAGCCGAGTGCGGTATTATCTCCGCAGGGGGAAGCAGCTTGGGCCTTTTTGGCACAAAAGCGGACGGGACTCCGTGGAAGATTGCGATCCGTGACCCGAATTCTTCGGATAACAGCGTTACGGAAATGGCTGAGCTGAACCTCGATTCCGGTTTCGTTTCCACTTCCGGGGTTTATGAAAAAAAGTTTACGCAGAACGGGATCACGTACCATCATTTGCTGAACCCCAAAACAGGTTACCCAGAAAATAACGGGTTGGTTTCGGTAACGGTTGTGACGCCGAACGGAGCGCTGAGTGACGGACTTTCGACTGCCTGTTTTGTTCTCGGTTTGGAAAAGGGTGAGGCACTGTTAAAACAATACCAGTGCGAAGGAGTTTTTATCGACCGGGCACGGAATGTTTATGTAACGGCCGGGTTAAAAAGCCGGCTGAAAATTATCAACAGTAAATATGTTATAAAGTCATAGGAATATACTATTGGTTTTACTTATTAGCCCCACCCGGGCGGGGGGATTTACATGTTCGAAAAAAAAGATCTTCTAATTATTGTCCCTTTTCTGATCATTGCCGCGGGAATATTCGCCTGGTTTAATCTGCGGTCTTCTGCCGGAGGCATCGCCGTTGTGGAAAAAAGCGGCGTGGAAATATGCCGAATTGACCTTAGCAAACAGACAAAAACAGAGATTCTTGATATCGGAGGCGATATGCACATAAAACTGAAAGTGGAACCCGGCGCAATATCGTTTTACCATTCCGACTGTCCCGATCAGATTTGTGTCCGGACGGGAAAACTGACAAAACCGGGACAGACTGCTGTATGCGTTCCCGGGAAAGTTTCGGTAAGGATTATACAGCGTTCGGGAGAAAAAAAATATGACGGTTATACAGGATGGCATCAATGAATCAAAAAAGGAAAGCAATCCCTACAAACATCAATATTGCTCCACGGTCGCTCAGCATAGCTTTGCTGGGCGTTTTAACAGCGCTGGCGCTGGTCCTTTCCGCTCTGGAATCTCTGCTGCCTCCCCTGCCCGTTCTTCCGCCGGGCGCGAAACTGGGGCTTTCCAATATCGTAACCATGTATACAGCGGGGGCGGAAGGGCTTCTTCCCGCTGTATGCATTGCGATTGTGAAAGGGTTGTTTTCCGGTATGCTGCGGGGGTTTACCGCCATGCTGATGAGCCTGTGCGGCGGGGTTGCAAGCACATTTGTCATGTGGCTTTTGCTGAAAATCCCCAAAAAGCCTTTTGGCCTCATTGGGCTTGGCGTGGGGGGAGCTCTGACGCACAATGCGGCTCAGTTGGTTGTTGCTATATTTCTGACTACTCCCGCAGTTGTGTATTACATACCCTGGCTGATCCTTTTTGGAATTCTGTCCGGAATTTTGACAGGGATGGTCCTGCGTATTATAATGCCATTGCTGAACAGAATTCCTTAAATCCGGTTTTCCAGTCCACGGATCCAATCCGGAGCCCCGACAATTAAACGGATTTTATTCGGACAGAAACCCTTAATCCGGGATTCTATAAGTGCTTGTAAGTTTGGAGGATGAAAAATGAACAAAGATTTTCCTACCGTGCCTTTCAAGACACACGGCGGAGCAGAGGTGCCCCACAGGAAAAACACTGCTCAGGCAGAATCCGTAGTATTACCCCCGCCGGAACAAGTTGTCCTTCCTATGCAGCAGCATGTCGGCCCGCCGCTGACGCCTACCGTAAAAGTCGGTGACCATGTGCTGATCGGGCAAAAAATAGCAGACAGCGACGCATTCGTCAGCGCTCCTATTCACGCCAGTATTTCAGGAAATGTAAGCGCTTTCAAAAAAGTTTCGCTTGCCGGCGGACAGGTGCAGAACGCCGTTGTGATTGATTCCGATGGAAAAATGGAGATTTCCCCGGAAGTTCAGCCGCCGAAAATCGAAAGCAAAGATGACTTTCTGAAAGCCGTTCATGCTTCGGGTCTCGTGGGGCTCGGCGGCGCGGGTTTCCCGACATACGTGAAACTGACGGTACCAAAAGGGAAAAATGTCGATACTCTGATTATCAACGTTGCGGAATGTGAACCTTATATTACTTCTGATAACCGCTGCGCGCTGGAAGACACTGAAAAAGCGTTTACAGGAATTCGCGCGGTGCAGAAATGGCTGGATATCCACCGCGTCATTATTGGAGTAGAAAGCAATAAACCGGATGTGATTGAAAAGCTGAACCAGGTGCTGGCAGAAAGCAAAGAGACACGTGACGGCGAAATCCACCTTCTGAAACTTCGTTCCCGTTACCCGCAGGGTGCTGAAAAAATTCTGATTCAGTCCTGTACCGGAAGAAGGGTTCCGATGGGAGGGCTGCCGGCGGATGTCGGCTGCATCGTTATGAACATTACCTCAGCGGCAAGGCTGGGCGATTACCTGACGACAGGGATGCCGCTCACAACCAAGCGCGTCACGATCGACGGTTCCGCCATACAGGAACCAAAGAACGTCATTGTCCCGATCGGCACCAATATCCGGACAATTATCGACTTCTGCGGCGGATATAAGGAACCGCCGAAAAAGATTCTGATGGGCGGACCAATGATGGGGATTTCTATTGCCAGCGACGAATTGCCCGTTGTAAAACAGAACAACGGGATTATCTGCCTCGGTGAGCAGGAAGCCCATAAAATGGAACCGACCGCCTGCATCCGCTGCGGGCGCTGCGTGTCCGGCTGCCCCATGAACCTCATGCCGACCCTGCTGGAAAAATACGCCGCTGCCAAACGGGTTGATATGCTGAAAAAGCTAAGCGTCATGGATTGTATGGAATGCGGGACCTGCGCGTTCAACTGTCCAGCCGGACGGCCTCTGGTTCAGGCGATCCGTCTTGGCAAAGCTATGGTAAAAGCGGAGGGAAAGAAGAAATGAAAGAAAAACTGATTGTCTCTTCCTCGCCCCATATCCATAATGGGACGACAACGCACAAAATCATGCTGGACGTTATCCTGGCACTTGTCCCTGCCGTGGTGGCCTCAGTCATTTTGTTTGGACCCCGCGCGCTCCTGCTGATTTTTGTGTCAATTGCTGCATGCGTTGTAAGTGAATACATATGCCGGAAAGTGATGAAGCGTGAAAACACCATTGGGGATTTAAGCGCCGTGGTCACGGGACTGCTGCTTGCGCTGAACCTTCCGGTTTCCATCAACCCACTGATTGCCGCATTCGGCGGCGTAATCGCCATCGTGGTCGTCAAGCAGATGTTCGGCGGCATTGGGCAGAATTTTGTCAACCCGGCTCTGGCCGCACGGATAATTCTGCTGAATTCTTTTCCAAAAGATATGACGACGTGGACACAGCCGTTTTCCTATAAATATGTGGATGCCATCACGACTGCCTCTCCTCTCGGTCTGCTGAAGCAGGGCGCTCCGGTTTCCCAGCTGCCCAGCCTGCTGAATATGTTCGTGGGCGACCGCGCCGGATGCCTGGGCGAAACCTGCACCCTGGCTCTTCTTCTGGGGGGAATTTATCTGGTTGCCCGCAAGGTAATTTCACCGGTAATTCCGCTGTGCTACCTTGGCACGGCTGCTGTCCTTTCCGCCTGCATGGGGCGCAACGTTCTGATTGATTTGCTTTCAGGCGGATTAATGCTGGGCGCCATCTTCATGGCAACCGATTACACTACATCCCCTATGACGGTAAAAGGCCAGATCATTTACGCCATCGGCTGCGGCGTGGTTACCATGCTGATCCGCAACTTTGGAAATCTTCCAGAAGGCGTTTCGTATGCGATTGTTCTCATGAATATTTTGGTTCCGCTGATTGATTCCGGTACACGGCCGGTCGCGTTTGGAAAGGAGCCTTCTAAAAATGAAACTTAATGTGAAAGAAATTCTGAAGCCGACTCTGATCCTCGTGGTGATCTGCGTGGTTGTCACAGCCTGCCTGGCCGTGACAAATGCGGCGACAAAAGATACCATCAAAGCACGTGATGCGGCAGATGCCAAGGCTTCACGCCAAATTGCTCTTCCGGGGGCAGATTCATTTGAACAGTCCGCGGATGAAAAAACCTGCTACATCGGAAAGAAAAACGGCAAGGAAATCGGCTGGGTATTTACCACTTCAACCGCCAGCTACGGCGGAGACATCAAAGTTATGACCGGCATTGACAACGACGGAAAAATAACGGGTGTCGTTCTGGTCAGCACGAGTGATACGCCGGGTCTTGGTTTGAATGCAAAAAAAGAATCCTTCCGCAACCAATACAAACAGCAAGTCCCCGACAAAGGCTTTGAAGTTGTAAAAAGCGGAAATGCCGGCAAAGGCCAGATTAACGCCCTTACAGGCGCTACAATCAGCAGCAAGGCCGTAACCAAAGCGGTAAATGAAGCGATTACGGAATACAACAAAGTAAAGGGAGGTGACTGAAATGGCAAGAGAAACAGCAAAAAAGCAAAATGGTCTGTGGCATGAATTTTCAAAAGGACTTATCACAGAAAACCCGGTCCTTCGGCTGGTATTAGGCTGCTGCTCAACCCTGGCCATTACTACTGCGGCAACCAATGCAATCGGCATGGGGCTTGCCACCACGTTTGTCCTGGTCTGCTCTAACGCCGTTATTTCACTGCTGCGGAAAGTAATTCCGAGCAAAGTCCGTATTCCCTGTTATATTGTAGTCATCGCTGGATTTGTAACCATCGTCCAGCTGCTTATGTCGGCTTATTTGCCCTCGCTGAAAGCGGCACTTGGAGTTTACCTGCCGCTGATCGTTGTTAACTGTATCATTTTTGGGCGTGCCGAAATGTTCGCAAGCAAGAACAAGGTTCTGCCGTCCATTCTGGATGGGCTTGGCATGGGCATCGGCTTTACGGCGGCCCTGCTGTGCATGGGCATCATTCGTGAACTGTTTGGAAGCGGGACACTTTTCGGCCTTCCAGTTCTTTCTTCGTTTATGCCTTCCATTGTAATCTTCCTGCTTCCTCCGGGTGGATTCTTTGTATTCGGCCTGCTGATGGCCATTGCCAACCGGCTTTCCGGTGAAGGCAAAGAGCCGGAGGAAATCGGCTGTGCCGGCCTAAAGGGCTGCGCTGGATGCGCACTGGCTGCAAACTGCTCGATTACAGGAAATAAAAACGGGGAGGCTGAAAAGAAATGAAGCAGATGCTGGCAATCTTTTTAACCGCAATTCTGACGGAAAACTATATTCTGGATAAATTTCTTGGGATTTGCCCTTTTCTGGGCGTATCCAAAAAGCGTGACAGCGCCGTTGGCATGAGTATTGCCGTAACGGTCGTCATGGTATTGGCTACAGCTGTTACATGGCCTATTTACTTCGGAATCCTGATACCTAAACATCTCGCTTATCTGGAAACGATCGTCTTTATTCTGGTGATAGCTGTTTTGGTACAGTTTATTGAAATTGTTCTGAAACGGTACATCCCGTCGCTGTACAATGCACTTGGCGTATATCTTCCGTTAATTACAACCAACTGCGCTGTTTTAGGTGTGACCATGCTGGTCCTTGATAAACAGGCCGCTAATCCTACCGCATATGGCTACGCACAGGCACTGATGAATGCGTTCGGCGCCGGCATTGGTTTTCTGGTGGCTATGGTCATTTTCTCCGGAGTGCGGGAACGTATTGAACTAAATGACGTTCCGAAGTTCTGGAAGGGCCTGCCGATCACATTGGTCGCCGCATCCCTTGTCTCCGTTTCCTTTCTTGGATTTCAGGGACTCGTTACCGGCATGCTGGGTTAGGAGGAAAAGATAAAGGATGAATGCTATATTATTCGCTGTTATTCTCGTAGCTGTAATCGGTCTTCTTTCCGGCTTGATCCTTGCTATCGCCTCTCTTATCATGGCGGTTCCAACGGATAAGAAAACAGAAGATATCCGGGCTATGCTGCCAGGTGCCAACTGCGGTGCCTGCGGATTTTCCGGCTGTGACGGCTACGCAAAGGCCCTTGCCAAAGGGGAAGCCAAACCAGGTCTCTGCACCGTTGGCGGCGCAAAAGTTTCAAATGCGATTGCTTCTTATTTAGGCGTTGCGGCAACCAGTGTCGAGCCGCATGTCTCTGTCGTGCATTGCCTTGGCAGCAACGACAACATGACGAATAAGGTGGAATATGAAGGAATCCAGACCTGCGCCGCCGCCGCTCAGCTGGCGGGCAGCCCAACCAGCTGCCGCTATGGCTGCATTGGTTTCGGCGACTGTGTCGCAGCCTGCAACTACAATGCGCTGAGCGTCCGCAACGGCGTGGCAATGGTTGATCCTGAAAACTGCGTGGCATGCGGAAAATGTATTGATGCGTGCCCGAAACACCTACTGTCTTTTATTCCCGTTAAAAAACAGGCCGTTGTTCTATGCAGCAGCTGCGACAAGGGAAATATCGTAAACAAAGTCTGTAAGGTTGGCTGTATCGGCTGTATGCGCTGTGAAAAGACATGCACGCATGATGCAATCCACGTAAAGAATTTTCTCGCTTCTGTCGATCCTGAAAAATGTGTCGGCTGCGGTGATTGTGTATCCGTATGCCCAAGGCATATTATTACAATGACCCATTAAAAGAAAAACCGTATGAAACCAAGGCCGGTGCTGTTGCTGAAATAGCGCCGGTTTTGGTTTATTTCGTTTTATAGTATATATTCCAATCTTTATTTCCATATGGTTTTATCCGTGAAAGGTTTTTGGTATATAATAGCTCTTGTTATATCTATAAAAACAAAAAGAACGGAGAGGATCCCGTATCATGGACTATGCTAAAGAATCCCTGAATCTGCATTATAAATGGAAAGGGAAAATCGAAATGACCTGCCGCGTTCCGCTGAAAACCAGCGATGATCTCTCACTGGCTTACACTCCCGGAGTAGCGCAGCCGTGCCTTGAAATCCACAATGATGTGAATAAAAGCTACGACCTGACCCGCCGGTCGAATCTCGTAGCCGTCGTAACCGATGGATCAGCCGTTTTGGGGCTCGGCGATATAGGACCGGAAGCAGGAATGCCCGTGATGGAAGGCAAATGCGCACTTTTTAAGGCTTTCGGCGGTGTGGACGCTGTCCCCCTCTGCATCCGCTCCCACAATGTCGACGAAATTGTCAATACTGTGCGGCTGCTTGCAGGCAGTTTCGGCGGCATTAACCTGGAGGATATTTCCGCCCCGCGCTGTTTTGAAATTGAGCGGAGGCTGAAAGCCTGCTGTGATATTCCGATTTTTCATGATGACCAGCACGGAACCGCCGTGGTTACACTGGCCGCCCTGCTCAACGCCCTAAAACTAACCGGTAAAAAGCTGGGGGAAATCCAGGTCGTTACCAGCGGAGCCGGAGCAGCCGGAATTGCCATTATCCGCCTGCTGATTGCACTCGGTCTGAAAAATGTAATTATGTGTGACCGCAAAGGAGCCATTTATGAAGGGCGCACTGGCCTGAATCCAGTCAAAACAGAGATGGCTTCTTTGACAAACCATGAAAAAAGGCGCGGTACTCTCGCTGACGTTTTAAAAGGTGCCGATGTTTTCATCGGTGTTTCCGGGCCAAACTGTGTCACGCCAGAAATGGTGAAAAGTATGGCTCATGACCCGATCCTGTTCCCAATGGCAAACCCGGTTCCGGAAATCATGCCGTATGACGCCGTCAAGGCCGGAGCGGCTGTTGTCGGCACCGGACGCAGCGATTTTCCGAACCAGATTAACAATGTGCTGGCATTCCCCGGCATTTTCCGCGGAGCACTGGACGTGCGTGCGTCTGATATCAATGATGAAATGAAAATTGCCGCAGCCCATGCCATCGCTTCTTTTGTACCGGAAGACAAGCTGGCACCCGATTTCATCATCCCCAGCGCCCTCGACAGGAATGTTGCCGGAGCTGTTGCCAAAGCCGTGGCACAAGCCGCTCGAAAATCCGGTGTAGCCAGAATAGAAGAAAAAACGTGCTGAACCTAAAAAAACAGCTGTACCCATTCAGGTACAGCTGTTTGCACACTGTAAAAGTTCTGTAACTCTTTAGAATTACAGAACACCAAGCAGCTTTAAATATTCATACGCAATAATTCCATGTCCGGTCTGGGTAGGATGTACACCGTCTTCCGTGATTTCGGCACAGGTATACTGGCGGACAGCCAGGGAAGCAAAGATGCCGTCAAGCGGCAAATAGTAATCAGCAAACTCGCTGGCCAGTTCCCTCACCACGTGGATTTTTGGATCAAGATCAACGCGCCACGCCGCACGGTCAGGTAAAGTAGGCAGGACAAAGGGCTCAATCAGCATAATTTTTGCCTGAGGAAGATCAGTCTTGCAGCGGGTCAGAAGCTCTCGGTAATTGGCTTCAAACTGCTGAGAAGTGGTTGGATCGTCTCTGTCGAATCTTCTCCACGTGTCATTAATTCCAATCAGAATGGAAATAAAATCCGGACAGACTTCCTTAAAATCCTTGTCGTAGCGTGTAAGAAGGTCACGGCTCCGGTTTCCGCTGACACCGCGGTTGATAAAAGTCACTCCATTCCCCGGAAAAAGAGCGCTGTAAATCTGCGCAATTTTTGATGCGTATCCGGGACCAAGAGACCCCGGATCCGTGTAATCTCTACCTGCGTCAGTCACGCTGTCTCCTTGGAATAAAACGGTTTGTCCTTTTTTAAAAACATTATGCAGCAATTACAAAACCTCCTATTAGTTCCTTACTACGGATAACCTATAAAATCTTATCCTATTATAGCCACCGTTCTGGCCGCAGATTTTTCGATCAGGAATATTAACCTTCCGCCTCCTTATTAATTGTTTTTTTACATATTCTGCGTTAAAGATTCTCAGAAATTTTTGATTTCTAATGAAAAAGACTTTGAAATACCTTATAATAATAGATATCATAGCTGAAAAAGGAGACCGAATGATGAAAAACGACCTTCCGCTTACTCCCAAATTCCCAAAGCTCCTGCATGGAGGCGATTACAACCCGGATCAATGGTTGAAATACCCGGATATTCTTGAAAAAGATATTCAACTGATGAAACAGGCCAATATAAATTGTGTTTCAATGGGCATCTTTTCCTGGATTAATCTTGAACCGGAAGAAGGAGTATACACTTTTGACTGGCTGACTAAAATCATTGACAATTTGTATGCAAACGGCATATACACGGTTCTGGCAACCCCAAGCGGGGCACGTCCGGCATGGATGGCCCAAAAATATCCGGAAGTGATGCGTGTCAACCAGGATGGTGTCAGGCTGAAATTCGGCGGTAGACACAATCACTGTTATTCTTCGCCTATCTACCGGGAAAAAGTACGGCAGATTGATACCCGCCTGGCTAAACAGTACGCTGGGCACCCGGGCGTAATTCTATGGCATATTTCCAATGAATTCAGCGGCGAATGTTACTGTCCGCTGTGCCAGGAAGCATTCCGAGAATGGCTGAAAAAGAAATACGGAACGCTGGAAAACCTGAATGACACCTGGTGGACAAATTTCTGGAGCCACCGGTATACAGACTGGGAACAAATTCAGCCGCCGCAGCCAACCGGAGAGCAGGATATTCACGGTCTGTCCCTTGACTGGAAACGTTTTGCAACGGATCGGACGCTGGACTTCTTTAAAATGGAAAAAGAAGCGGTTCATTCTGCCAATCCGGAGATCCCTGTCACAACAAACCTGATGGAATTTGGAGAGGGTTTAAATTACTTTAAATTTAAAAATGACCTTGATGTGGTTTCTTGGGATTCTTATCCGCTCTGGCACAATTCTCTGCAAAGCGATGCCAGAACTGCAGCAGACACCGCGCTTACCCACGACCTGATGCGTTCCTTGCTGCACCGCCCATTTCTGCTGATGGAAAGCACACCGAGCACCACCAACTGGCTGGACATCAGCAAACTGAAACGCCCGGGGATGCACATGCTTTCCTCAATGCAGGCTGTTGCCCTCGGTTCTAATTCTGTTCAGTATTTTCAGTGGCGCAAAGGACGCGGCTGTTCTGAAAAATTCCACGGGGCTGTCGTCGACCATTACGGCGGCAGCGACACGCGTGTCTTCCGGGATGTGGCGCAGGTCGGTGACCGTCTGAAAAAGCTGGATGAGAACACCGACTTGTACAACACCTGTGTCAGCCCGGAATGTGCCCTGATCTTCGACTGGGAAAACCGCTGGGCGGTAGAAGATGCCCGTGGACCGCGGAACCGTGGGATAAAATACAACGAAACCGTTCTGTCTTTCCACCGGTCTTTTTGGGATCTCGGGATCCCTGTGGATATCGCCGACATGGAATGCGATTTTTCCAGATACAAACTTGTTGTGGCTCCTATGCTCTACTTATACCGGGCTGACATTCAGAAAAAGCTGGCCGATTTTGTCAGGAACGGCGGCACACTTGTTGGAACTTACTGGAGCGGAATTGTTGACGAAAATGACCTGTGTTTTCTGGGCGGAACTCCCGGCGGGCTCATGGATGTGTTTGGAATCCGGAGCGAAGAAATTGACGCCCTTTGTGACGGGGAACACAACCGCCTGATGATGTGCGGAAATGTGCCGGAAGGTATGAAGAAAGAATATAGCATATCGGATCTGTGTGACCTGATCCACTGCAGTTCCGCAAAACCACTGGCAGAATACGGGGATGACTTTTACAAAGGCCGCCCGGCTCTCACCGTAAATTCCTACGGAAAAGGCCGCGCATACTATCTGGCGGCGCGTACGGAAGATCCATTTAACCGGGATCTGATTGCCGCGCTGGCAAAGCAGGCCGGCGTTCAGAAAAGCTTGGATACCTGCCTGCCGGACGGCGTAACAGCCAGCAGACGTTCCGGAAAACACGACTATATTTTTGTTGAAAACTTCAATTCCGTCCCCGTTAAAGTACAGCTGCCGGGTACTTTCCGGGATGCGGAAAGCGGTGAGTCTCTTTCCGCAGAACTCACGCTGGAAGGTTACGGCGTCCGAATTCTTACTGAAGCATAAAAGCGGCCATAAATTAAAATTTTCAGAAGGGACCCAGGTTCAATGGAATCATTTTTGATGCTGCAAGATAATCCGCTTCAAACACGGGATGATCTAAACCAGGCACTGGTAAAAATCTGCGCCGCGGTAAAACCCTATTACAGTAAGGGTTGCGCCCGGCTCCGGCTGGGAAGCAGCTCTGCCCATTACCCTTCCGGCATTGCTGAAATGGAAGGTTTTTCCCGCATACTCTGGGGGATTGTCCCCCAGCTTGCAGGCGGTTATTCCTCGGATCTGTGGGATATTTGCCTGGAGGGAATCCGGAACGGGACCGACCCACAGCATGAGGAATATTGGGGGAAAATAGGAAATTACGATCAGCGTATGGTGGAAATGGCTGCATTCGGGTATGCTCTTGCCATGATCCCGGATAAGATCTGGGATCCCCTAACAGAAAAAGAACGCCATAACTTGGCAGCATGGCTCGGCCAGATCAATCATTTTGAGACCTGCGACTGCAACTGGCATTTGTTCTGCACACTGGTCAACATGGGGCTGAAAAAAGTTGGGGCGCCCTACAGTGAGGAAAGGATGAACCAGAGCCTTGACCGAATCGACAGTTTTTACCTTTCCAATGGATGGTATTCTGACGGACAGGGCAGACACTGCGATTACTACACAGCGTTTGCCATCCACTTTTACTCCCTGCTTTACGCGAAAATAATGGGTAAAGAAGACCCGCACCGCGCAAGTCTGATTAAGGAACGTGCTGCAGTATTTGCCCGGGAATTTATTTACTGGTTCTCAGAAAACGGCGCGGCTCTTCCTTACGGAAGAAGCCTGACCTACCGGTTTGCGCAGGCGGCATTCTGGGGTGCGCTGGAATTTGCGGGAGCCAGTCCTTATCCTTCCGGAATTGCAAAAGGAATTCTTCTGCGAAATCTTCGCTGGTGGTTCCAAAAACCGATCTTCAGCTGCAATGGTATTTTAAAAGTCGGTTACGCTTACGAAAACCAGTTTATGACCGAAAGCTACAATTCCCCAGGTTCTCCTTACTGGGCCCTCAAGTCTTTCTTACCGCTGGCACTGGATGTGGAACATCCGTTCTGGAAATCGGAAGAACTTCCGCTTCCGCCGCTCGAAAACGTTCATGTGCAGCAGGAACCCCACTTTGTCATCTGCCGCGGCCATGGAAACATAACTGCTTTCACTTCCGGATACTCTTTTCACGACGACCATACCCATACCGTCCCAAAATACGAAAAATTTGCTTATTCTACAGCTTTCGGCTTCAGTGTTCCTAGAGGCCCCTATGGAGTGAAACAGGGCGCTTTTGACTCTACGCTAGCCCTAAGCGATGGGCAAAATCTATTCCGGCTGAAAGCAGAAAATGAAAGCTGCAAAATTGAGAACGGTCGGATTCTTATGCGGTGGAAACCTTGGGACGACGTTGAGGTGGAAACCTGCCTGATCCCCGGTACTCCATGGCACATACGGATTCACCGGATTTGCACCTGCCGAAAACTGACCGGAGCTGACGGCGGCTTTGCATTGCCGGTGGAAAACGGCGGAATTGATTACGATACACCTTCTGAAAAAGAGCTGAACAAAGGCCTTCTTCTGTCCAACAGTGCCGCAGCGTGCGGATCAATCTGCCTGCATGGAAAAGGAAGAGCCGAAAGTGTCTGGCCGCTTCCGGACACAAACCTTTTGTGCCAGCAAACAGTTATTCCCACGGTAAAACTGGATGTGGAACCGGGTGAACATCTTTACATAACAGCATTTTATGGCGAACCAGCCCCCTATATCTGGAAAGAAAATTCCATTCCCTGCGTGAAACGGGAAAACGGCTCCCTCAACGTCTATCTCGGTCAAAAGATGCTTGGTTCTGTTCCTCTGAAAGAGCAGGATAAATAGTAAATTAAACCTCGGATACAAAAAACAGGACATAAAAAAGCCGGAGCAGCCGATCCTTTTTCGGGATGGCTGCTCCGGCTTTTATCTTCAATTATCGGCTGGTTTTCTGGCCATAATAGGCGTTTGCGCCATGTTTCCGCAGAAAATGCTTATCCAGCAATTCCTGCTGCATAGGCACTGCCTGCTTGCCTGCCATAGCCTCCGTGTGCCATGCCATCATGGCAACTTCTTCTAAAACCGCTGCATGGTAAACAGCTTCGTCACAATCTTTTCCCCATGTAAACGGTCCATGCGAACGAACCAGCACAGCCGGAACATCTTCGGCCTTCTTACCGGCAAAAGTTTCAGCAATAACATTGCCGGTCTCTTTTTCATATTCCCCGCCGATTTCCTCCGGCGTCATAGCCCTTGTGCAGGGGACGGGCCCATAAAAATAATCCGCGTGTGTTGTTCCGTAAGCCGGAATTGGACGGCCCGCCTGAGCAAAAATAGTCGCCCACCGGGAATGGGTGTGCACCACGCCTCCAATGGAGGGAAACTGATTATACAGCACACAGTGCGTCGGCGTATCGGAAGATGGATTCAAACGGCCTTCCACTTTCTCGCCTTTCAAATTCACAACAACCATATCATCCGGTTTTAATTCCCCATACGGCACACCGGACGGCTTAATGACAAAAAGCCCTTTTTCGCGGTCAATGCCCGATACATTGCCCCACGTAAAAACAACCAGACCGAGTTTTGGCAACTGCAGGTTTGCCCGGCAAACCTTTTCTTTCAGCTGTTCCAGCAATCTATCTATCTCCTCTTTCCAGTGCCCAGCCCGCCACTCAGATGCTGGCCAGGCAATTATTTATCTGTTATTTTTTATAGGAACTTAGAATGTTCATCTTCATTTTTTTCAGGCGCTTCATCACGTCGTTGGCACCGCGGCCAAAATAATCGTGCAGCGTACGGTATTCGGCAAACAGCTGGTCGTACGTTTTCGCATTTTCCGGAATAGGCCGGTAAACAACATCTTTAACCTTCCCCATGGCACGTGCGGCTTCAAAAATAGAGTCATACCCTCCTGCCGCTTTCCCTGCGGCAACGGATGCGAAAATTGCCGAGCCGAGAGCCGGACCCTGCGCGGTTCCGGCGATTTTGACCGGCATGTTGATGACATCGGCATAAATCTGCATGGTCATGGGGTCTTTCTGAGAAATACCGCCGGACGCATAAAATTCATCGACCGGCACGTTATGTTCCCGATAGTTTTCAATGATCATACGGGTCCCATAAGCTGTTGCTTCAATCAGCGCCCGGTATATTTCCTCCGGTTTCGTCTGAAGCGTCATACCCAGCATCATCCCCGACAAATCCACATCTACCAGAACAGAGCGGTTTCCATTCCACCAATCAAGGGCCAGCAAGCCGCTTTCGCCTGGTTTCTGAGTCTGGGCTTTTTCACGCAGAAACTGGTGAATGTTTTTCTTTTCTTTTTGGGCCTGTTCATAATAGGACGCCGGCAGGCAATTATCAATAAACCAGGCAAAATGATCCCCTACACAGGACTGACCGGCTTCATACCCGAAATACCCGGGCAGGACACCGTCTTCCACAACGCCGCACATTCCCGGCACCTGGTGTTCCTGCGTGCCCATCATGATATGGCAGGTGGAAGTACCCATGATGGCAAGCATCTTCCCCGGGCCGTCAATACCGACGGCCGGGATACATACATGTGCGTCCACGTTGCCGACCGACACGGCCGTTCCAGGCAGAAGCCCGGTCAGCCTGGCAGCTTCCGGCGTAATCTCACCTGCTTTTCGGCCGAGCGGGGTAATGCGGCGGGAAAACTTTTCGTCCACAACATGTTCCAGTTTTGGGTCTAAAGCACGGAAGAAATCATCGGACGGAAAACCGGTCTTTTTGTTCCACATTTCTTTGTAGCCTGCCGTGCACGAATTGCGGACTTCTTTTCCACAGAGCTGCCAGACAATCCAGTCTGCCGCTTCAATGAAGCGATCCATGGAATCGTAAATCTCTGGATCTTCTTCGGCAATCTGCCAAATTTTGGGAACAGCCCATTCCGAGGAAATTTTTCCGCCGTAATTATTCAGCCATTTCTCGCCCCGTTCGGCAGCAATTGCATTCAGCCGATTTGCCTGATCCTGCGCCGCGTGATGTTTCCACAGTTTTACATAAGCGTGGGGACGGCTGCGAAACTGCGGCAAAAAACACAGGGGCGTCCCGTCTGCTTTGACGGGAAGCACCGTGCAGGCCGTGAAATCCGTCCCGATTCCAATCACGTCTTTTGGAGATACACTTGATTTCCGGAGCACTTCCGGCACGGCATGACCCAGCACGTCCAGATAATCCTGCGGATCCTGAAGCGCCCAGTCCGTCCCCAGAGGGGTACCGTCCGGCAAAGTTTTGTCCATTACAGCATGGGGATATTCATAAACGGAAGACGCCAGTTCTTCGCCGGTCCGGGCATCTGCAAGCAGAGCACGCCCGGACAGAGTCCCATAATCCACACCAACTACATATTTACGCATAATGTTCTTCCTTTCAGCCAGCTTCGAATATACCGCATCCGGAGATTGGAGAAATGCGGATTACCCTCTGTCAACAATAATTTCAGCGACGCTGCAGGTCGGGAGAGAGACCGTAAGTCCTTCCTGAGTGATGGACACCCCGTCAAAAGGCCGCGCGTATACTGCACTGGGATGGTCAAAATCATTTTTCGCGTCCATTGGACCCGACAGGATTCTAGCAGAGACACTCTTTGGCTTGCCGCCCAAAATCGTGCAATCCACGCAGGCGGAATTCTCCAGGGACAGATTGGCAAGTGTAAGGGTCAATTTTCCATCTGCTCCCAATGAAGCTGATTGGCTGATCTGTGGAATCGAATTGGTTTCCGTCCCAGTTTTTTCCGTCCGCAGCCAGCTGTCAACCAGCATAGCGTCTTGATGACGCTGATAAAGATCAAAGACATGATAGGTCGGCGTCAGAATCATTTTTTCGTCTTTCGTCAGAATCACAGATTGCAGAACATTCACCATCTGCGCCAAATTTGCCATGACAACACGGTCACAGTGCTGGTTGAAAATATTCAACGTGGCTGCGGCTACCATAGCATCGCGCATGGTATTCTGCTGGTACAGAAAACCTGGATTGGTGCCCGGTTCAACTGCATACCAGGTACCCCATTCGTCCACAACCAGCCCTACGCGGTGTTCCGGATCATATTTGTTCATAATCTGAGTGTGGTTGGAAATCAGCGTATCCATCAGCAGCGCTTTCTGCAGGGTTTCATAATAATCTTCCGCCGAGAAACCAGTCGCATGGTTTTTGTGGCTCCACGTACCGGGAACCGTGTAGTAATGCAGGGAAAGCCCATCCATATATCCCCCCGCAAGTTCCATGACCTTATCGGTCCAGCGGTAATCGCCGCCATTCGGACCGCAGGCTATCCGGAACAGGCGGCTGTCCCCATAAGTATGCAGGAATGTCTGGTACTGGCGGTAAACGTCCGAATAATATTCGGGACGCATATTTCCTCCTCCGCCCCAAGTTTCGTTCCCTACTCCGAAGTACTTTACGTTCCATGGCTTGTCATGCCCGTTTTTCCGGCGCAGCTCCGCCATGGGCGAAACCCCGTCAAAATTCAGGTATTCTACCCATTCGCTCATCTCCTGCACAGTGCCGCTGCCTACATTTCCATTGATATAGGGTTCGCAGCCAATTTGACGGCAAAGTTCCAGAAATTCATGGGTGCCAAAGCTGTTGTCTTCTACCGTACCTCCCCAATTTGTATTGACGATTTTTTTCCGGTTTTCCTTCGGCCCTATACCGTCTTTCCAGTGGTAGGTATCTGCAAAACACCCGCCGGGCCAGCGGAGAACCGGAACTTTTATTTTCTTCAGCGCTTCTACAACATCGGTGCGTATTCCATGGACATTGGGGACAGAGGAACCCTCGCCGACAAAAATTCCATCATAGATGCATCTTCCCAGATGTTCCGAAAAATGGCCGTAAATGTTTTTATTGATTTTGCTTTTGACGTTCTGGGGATTAATAACAAGCTTGTTCATTGATTTCTTCCTCCTGCTTGAGTTCATAATGATATTAGTACGTGAAAATAAAAAATTCACGGAATCCGGCTGAATTTTTTGAAAAATTTTAAAAAGTCCGCTATGCTTCGTGATATAATAAACTTAATCAGTTTTTCTTAATAAGCTAATGATACCTAAAATACAGATAAAAATCAAGGATCTATTTTGCACAATTATTTGTGTTTGTTCCTGTATTATCTGATTCTGAATCATGCAAAATTAATATTCGGAAACCGATTGACACAGACTGCGATTTCAATTATTATAATTATTATATTAATTAAAATCTTAATTAAAAAGGATGAAGACAAAGACTATGAAAGAATTGTTTCGGACGGAAGAGATTGTGAAACTGTGCCACGCGCTCAATTCCAAAATCCGTGTCGATATGCTGCAGGACATCTACCGAAACAAAGGCATTAGTCTGGCTGAACTGGCAGACCGGCTTCACATCAGCAAGGCTGCGGTAACACAAAATATCAAATTTTGGTCAAAGCGAATTTGATAGAGCTGAAAAACACACCGGGCAAACATGGACAGCGAAAAATCTGTTATCTGAAAGAAAATGGATTTATTATCCGGTTGAAATGGAATTTTGATCCGAACGACATGTATGAGGCCGAAATTCCCATCGGTCAATACACCGATTATAAAGTTCTGCCGACCTGCGGCATCGCAACGACAAAATCCATGATTGGCATTGAAGATGATCCCCGTTATTTTGATGCTCCTTCCCGCACGCAGGCTGGAATTCTCTGGATGCGGCAAGGATATGTAGAATACCGGCTCCCGAATTATCTGAAGGAAAACCAGCACCCGATTGAAATCCAACTTTCGATGGAACTGTCTTCCGAAGCTCCCGGCTTCTCGGAAAATTGGCCGAGCGATATTTATTTTTACCTGAATGGCACAGAACTGGGACACTGGACCAGTCCCGGTGATTTTGGAGCCACGCAGGGTCTGTATACGCCGCCGTGGTGGAACATCAACTGGAACCAATACGGCCTCTTGAAGCTGCTGAGCATCAATCAGCGCGGAACCTTTCTGGATGGGCTGATGATCTCTCCGGTGACAATTGATTCTCTGAAACTGCATTATAAAAGTGAACTGAAATTCCGACTGGCGATTCCGGACAACGCACGGAACAGAGGCGGCATGACAATCTTCGGCAATGGATTTGGAAATTATGACCAGGGAATCAAGCTGCGCGTTATTTACCGTGAAACTCCCGGTGAGCTGAAACACGGTTTGGAGCCGTCGGATTTTACGCCGAATATTTGAACGTCACCCAACAGAAAATGCAGAGAACCCAGGCGGTAAAAGCTGCACCGCCCGGGTTCTCTGCAAAAAGAACAACTCTTTCAGTCAATCGGCTATCCTTTCACACTTCCCAAAGAAACGCCTTGAACAATATATTTGGAAAGAAAAAGATAGACAATAATTACAGGTATAATAGCAATGCTGATCAGCATATAAACCTGACCCATATCAAATTTCAGGAAATCTGCACTCCGAAGCTGAGCTATCAGAATCGGCAACGTCTTTTTGTTCGCCGAATCCAGCAGGAGGGCCGGAATGAAATAATTATTCCAGGCCGCCACAAAAACGAAAATTGCTTGCACGGCGAGGGCTGGTTTCATAATAGGCAGAATAATCGTATTAAATGTGTTAAATTCTCCGCTGCCATCGATCCGTGCCGCCTCGATAATCTCAACTGGTAAGCTGCTGTCCATATACTGCTTCATAAAAAACACAACAATAGGGGCAGCTATCGACGGCAGAAACAGAGGAATAAGGGAATTCCGCAGATGCATTGCCTGCATCTGCGTCACAAATCCGACGGCAGAAATTTGCGTAGGCATGGTCATAATCAGCAGAATGATGGTGAAAGCTGCCTTCCGAAATTTAAAATTATATGCAAAAATTCCGTAGGCCGTCATGGTGGAAAAATAGATGGACAGAACCGCACTGAGTGCAGAGACAATCAGGCTGTTGATTATACCGCTGATAACAGGAATATCGGAATTATTCATCAGGTTTCTGAAATTGCTCCCGAACGAACGGCCCGGCAGAAAAGTAAAGCCCTTTTGGATCTGAAATGTGTTGTGAGTCGAATTGATAATCAGCATATAGAAGAAAAACAGGCAAAGAAAACAGAGGATCACCAAAACGACATAGCATCCAAACCGAGCAGGAGATTTTGCTTTTTTTCGTTTTTTCCCATTTTGAGAAGCTGCAACTGTATCTGTCATTTCACGACACCTCCTGATCCCGACTGCCCTTGGTCATAACAAAATACACAAGCAGGCAGAGGATGGCGCATAGAATAAACAGGACCGTAGATGTTGCCCCGGCCATGCCATAGTTTTTGCTGAACATGTGATTATTGATATACATCACCATTGTCATGGATGTCCTGTCTGGAGAACCCGTTCCATCCGTCAGAATCTGCGGTACATCAAACATCTGAAGGCCGCCGATCAGCGATGTGATCAGAACATAGGCCATAATCGGCCGGATAAGCGGCATGGTAATGTGCCAGAACATCTGATTCCCAGAAGCCCCGTCAATCTGAGCCGCCTCAAAAAGGCAGGGATTGATACCCATAATAGCCGCCATCAGCAAAATTGTCGTATTTCCGAACCACATCATGAAATTCATAAAGGCAATTAGTCCCCGAGTACCGGAAACACTCGCCAGGAAACGGATAGGCTGTTTAATCAATCCCATGGAAATCAGTGTACCATTGACGGGACCGTTGTCGGAAAATAGGGCAAAAAACAGCATGGAAAAAGCGGCCGCCATAATCAGGTTAGGCATATAAATTACGGTTTTGAAAAACCGCTGCCCGCGCAGATGCAGACGGGAACTGGTAAACCACGCAGCCAGAAGCAGAGAAAAAAAGATTTGCGGAATAAAGCCGACAACCCAAAGCAACAAGGTATTCTGAAAATATTTCGGTAAATCGGTTGCAAAAAGTTTCGCGTAATTCTGCATTCCTATGAAATTGGGCCCTACAATTTGTAACCCTTTCCGAAAATATTGAAAGAAGCTGTAGTAAACAGTAGAAATTAATGGGATAAGCTGAAAAATAACAAATACAACAAAAAACGGGAGAAGGAAAATATATCCCCATTTGGCGTAGCTAATACCCTTTTTTTTACTGCGTGCAGTTCCGCTATGTATCTTCATAGGAACCCCCTCTTTATAAAGCCGCACGACTACGGTCCGGAAAGCGCTCCGGACTGCGGCCGTGCGGTTAGACTAAAAACCGGTTTTCAGGAAGGCCATTTAACTTCGGTAAGATCCGGATACTTCTCTTTGATAGACTTTTCAAAGTTTTTCTTCGCGCCGGCAAGATCGACCGTCCCGTTGAAGTAATCATGAAAAGCCGCCTGGAACTCCTCATTGCAGCCCTGATCGTATGTACTTGTGTTTTTCAAATTGATTTTCGGGGCAACTTCTGCAAACAGTTTAATATGATTCTGCCCGCCAAGAAAATCAGATTTGTAATCACTGCTGGCAATCTCATCCATGGCCGCCTTATTGTTACAGTAATCCTGTGTATCTTTCGTAATTTTGCTTGCGATATCTTTATCGCAGGTGAGGGACTTCATAACCTTGCGGATCGTTCCGATATTATCCGATCCCTTGCAGCCGCAGATCCAAGTTCCGCCCCAATAATAGCTCTGGGGGCCTGCGCAGACGGCCCAGTCACCGTAAATGCCGTTGCCCTTTTGTTCCTTGCCGCCTTCGGATACCGGGGTCTTCAGAGAATTCCCTTCCAGTGTGAAGTTAATGCCCCATGTGGAATAGAAAAATCCAAATACCTTAGAGCTTGGTCCCTGATCGGCAGACCACTTGTCATCCCAAAGGGTCGTCTTGTTGTTATATCCTTTTTCTGTGAACTCTTTGGTCTGTTTGACCCACTTCATTATGTTCGGGTCAACCGTAACGGTTGTTCCGCTTGCCCACGGTGCAGACACGTTATTGGAAAAGACACGGTAGCTGTCGTCAAAGCCAGAAAGCATTTTATATCCGGAACTGTGCATCTTGGCTGCAACACTGCCGAATTTCTCCCAACTAGAAAGCTGTTCCTGGACTTTACTGGGATCATACGTTCCCAAAATCTTCTTGGCAATAGAACGGCGGTAAGCGAACAGACCAGGGGTTGCCTGCCACGTAACGGCCTTCAAAGCTCCATTCGAATCCGTTGCTATATCCTGTGTATACTTGTACTGCTGTGACAGATCATCATCCGTCAGACCGATATCTTTTTTCACGTTCAGCGTAAAATCACTGTTGACATATTTCAGCGCGTAATCGGCTTCAATCAGGAAAATATCAATCTTATCATCGGCAGCTGCAGATTCCTGACGGAACAAAGCCTGATCCAGTTTGTCCTGGTAATTGTTCCCTTTGTTCGGGTTAATGGTCCATTTGACTGTGGTGCCATCCTTCAGGGTTGTGGTGGACTTGTCTTTGGCCACAGTCTGAACATCCGGGTAGTAGTCATTGAAACGGCTTTGGAATTCGTCGTTCCAGCACCAGATATTAAGAACTTTTCCCTCGCTTTCGCTCTGGCTGGACGCCGTATTTTCCTCTGCCTGCGAACTCTGTGACTCAGCGGCTTCACCGGATAAAGAGGTTGCAGCCGCGCTGCTAGCTCCTCCGCCTCCCTGGCAACCAGCCAAAGAGATGGTCATCGCCGCAGCCAAAGCCATCGCAACCACTGCGTTTGTTCTTCTCTTCATACTAATTTCCTCCTTAACTTGCTGATACATATTTGTACATCGAACGGGAAACCCCGCCCGAAAGTATCACAGAATTCAGGCCTTTTACGCCCAACGATACGATACGGCCGCACCGGGTACAGCAAAATTCATTTTCCGGTAATATTGGCCACCGATTTTCCTTCAATCAGCTCTCCCTTGACCGTGATGTTTTCCATAATCGTCGTCAGGGGATCTTCAATCTGTTCAATCAGCATGCGTGCAGCCTCCCGGCCCATCTTTTCCGTATCCTGCCGAATGGTGGTAAGCTGAGGTCTCAGCATCTGAGAAAGAGGGATTCCATCGTAGCCTGCAATGGAAATATTCTCTGGAATTTTCAGTCCGCAGGATTCAATGGCTTCAATTCCGCCAAGCGCCGCATAGTCATCCGGCATTAAAATACAGGTTGGCGGATTCGGCAGACGGAGCAGATTCATGACGCACGATTTTGTTGTCTGCAAATCACGGTAAGCAGAAAGTTCAAGATACTCCTTTGGCACTTCCACATTTAAATCCCGCAGGGTACGGCAAAAACTGGTGATACGCTGTTCTGTAACCGCCGATTTTTTCCCGTGCACATACGCGATTTTTCGGTGCCCCATTTGATATATGTATCTCACAAGATCTTTCATACCAGCTACGTTAGCAGAGTTGATGCTGGTATGATTGTTGAAGATATGGTCGATAGTCACAACGGGAATATTGCTGTTGATCAGTTCCAAAACCTCTGGCTGCTGGAAATCCACACACGCAATGCATACTCCGTCAAAATTACGGTAGCGGCAATGCTCCAGATAAGTCATGGGATGATTCCGTACTGTCATATTATGATTGATAAATGTGATATCGTAGGATTGTTTTTCCGCCTCTGTTTTGAAAGCATCAAGCACTGCGGCAAAATACTCCTGTTTGAGCCCGCTCCGCGCTTCGTCGCTAAAGAGGACGCCCAGATTGCGTGTGTGGCTCACTTTCAGAGCACGTGCGAATGAATTTGGAAAATACCCACAGCTTTCGGCCACTCTCAGGACTTTTTGACGTGTAGCTTCACTGACGTCGCTGTAGCTGTTCAATGCCTTGCTGACTGTCGAAACCGACAGGCCGCATTTTGAGGCGATATCTTTAATTGTTGACACGTTGAAGACCTCGAATAATGGAAATATTAGTATCTAAATCGTTTTCGATTATTATTATAATACTCTTTGGCTAGTTTTTCAATACATAATTTAAAATTATTAATATTAATTTTATGAAAAATTTTATGAAAAAAGGCATGCACAAACAATTGTAGAAATTAATGGAATATTATTATTCCTTATATATTGTAATTTACTAAAGCGTTTTCGTTCTTAATATTCTTAAATTATATCTATTATGATGCTTTTTACCGCCGAACATGTTTAGTTCGACGAATTCACGGCTTTTCCAAGGAAGCTGTTTTGCTGAATTTCTAGCTATAATAGATAATTCTTTGTCTTAGAAATTCGCTTATTAATCGCTTTATTGTCATATTCTCTAAGATTTTATGAAATTATTAAAATGCCTTGATTTTATTACCAAACAAATATAAACTATAGATGTATGTAACTTTTAAATGCGATCCTTTTTTGTTTTCGAAATCGTTTTATGAAGCCAGACATTTTTCTGGCACGGGTTTGGAGGGATCCCTACGAAATACGGGACTTTTGACGATGAAAGAAAAGAATATGTTATTTTCCGGCCGGATACTCCGTATCCCTGGATCAATTATTTGGGGCATGAAAACTTTTTTTCCCTGATTTCCAATACGGCCGGCGGTTACTGTTTTTATAAAGATGCCCGGCTGCGCCGCCTGATTCGGTACCGCTATAACAATGTACCGACTGATGCCGGCGGGCGTTATTTCTATATCTGCGACGGCGGCCAGATCTGGAACCCAGGCTGGGCGCCGATGAAGACAAAACTGGATCGGTACCGCTGCCGGCATGGGCTCGGATACACGGTGATCGAATCTTCCCTGAATGGTTTGCAGGCCTCGCTTACCTCGTTTGTACCCATTGGATCAAACTGCGAAGTACACCGCCTTGTGCTGGGGAACCAGACGGACAATCCCAAAAAGATCAAATTGTTCTCCTTTGTGGAATTCTGCCTCTGGGACGCTGCCGATGATATGACCAATTTCCAGCGCAATTATAACATCGGCGAAGTGGAAATTGACGGCAGCACGATCTACCACAAAACCGAATACCGCGAACGCCGCAACCACTATGCGCTGTTCAGTGTGAATGCCCCCATTGACGGCTATGATACCGACCGCGAGTCTTTCCTTGGGCTTTACAATGGTTTTGACCACCCGGATGCCGTTCTGGAAGGGAAGCCCAGAAATTCCATGGCTAACGGCTGGTCCCCAATCGGATCCCATTACATAGAACTGACCATTCCGCCCCGCGGAACAAAAAGCCTGATCTTTGTGCTTGGATACTGCGAGAATCCGGATGATCAAAAATGGGAATCACCGGGTGTGATCAATAAAGCGCCTGCCCGAAAAATGCTTGCGCAATTTCAGACAGACGCTCAGGTGGATGATGCTTTGGCATGCTTAAAAAAATATTGGAGCGACACCTTATCCGTTTTCCATCTCAACAGTCAAGATCCTAAACTGGATCGGATGGTAAACATCTGGAATCCGTATCAGTGCATGGTAACTTTCAATATGTCGAGGTCGGCTTCCTATTTTGAATCCGGTGTTGGAAGAGGCATGGGATTCCGAGATTCCACGCAGGACTTGCTTGGGTTTGTTCATCTGGTTCCCGCCCGGGCCAGGGAGCGTATCTTGGATATTGCTGCCACCCAGCTGGAAGACGGCAGCGCTTACCACCAGTTTCAGCCCTTGACGAAACGCGGCAACCGAAAAGCCGGAAGCGGCTTTAACGACGACCCTTTATGGCTTATTTTCGGCACCGACGCCTATCTGCGGGAAACAGGCGACTGGAATATTCTGAACGAACAGGTTCCGTTTGACAACGATACTTCCAAAGTTGCTCCGCTGCTGGAACATTTGAAGTGTTCTTTTGAACATGTCCTGAATAACCTGGGACCTCACGGGCTGCCGCTGATCGGCCGGGCCGACTGGAACGACTGTCTGAATCTGAACTGTTTTTCCAAAACGCCGGGGGAATCTTTCCAAACAGTGGTTAATAAGGAAAGCGGCGTGGCCGAATCTGTTTTCATTGCGGCCATGTTCGTTTATATCGGCCCTAAATACGCCGAGATCTGCCGTAAATCCGGCAAAGAGGATGACGCTCTTCGTGCGGAGCTCGAAACCAAAAAGATGACTCAGGCTGTCATGAAATATGGATGGGACGGCGATTGGTTCCTGCGTGCTTATGATGCCGAAGGGAAAAAAGTTGGTTCTAAAGAATGCAGCGAAGGAAAAATATACATTGAGCCGCAGGGCTTCTGTGTCATGGCCGGTATCGGCATCCAGGAAGGGCTGGCGGAACGGGCGCTGAAATCTGTGCAGAAATATCTGGACACCCCTTACGGGATCGCTCTCCACTGGCCTCCGTACACATCGTACCGGTTGAATTTGGGAGAAATTTCGTCTTATCCCCCGGGCTGCAAAGAAAACGGCGGGATTTTCTGCCATAACAACCCGTGGATCTCCATTGCGGAAACCATGCTGGGGCATGGGAACCGGGCATTTGAAATATACCGCAAAATCTGTCCCGCCTACTTACAGGATATCAGTGAAATTCACCGGACAGAACCGTATGTATACTCACAGGTCACTGCAGGGCCAGCTTCTCCCCGTTTTGGAGAAGCCAAGAATTCCTGGCTGACCGGTACGGCGGCATGGTCCTTTTATAACATATCACAGTTTATCTTGGGGATCCGTCCTCAATACGATGGATTGCTGATTGACCCCTGCATTCCATCCAATATGAAAGGCTTTACTGTTGAGCGTCGGTTCCGCGGAGCTGATTACCGAATTGAAATTGACAACAGCGCCGGAGTAGAAAAGGGCATACATTCCCTAACCCTGGATGATAAACCGGTAAAAGGAAACGTTCTGCCTGTTTGCAGCGCTGGCAGCCGGCATTTTGTCCGGGCGGTCATGGGGTAAATTCATAAACCAAAACAAATGGAGCAACTGGCGCGTCACCGCGCAGCTGCTCCGTTTTTGTTGTTCCGAAACCGGGCAAATTCTTCTAGAGACCGGTCTTATAGAGCGGAATCACGTTGATGACCGGCACTTCATACGGGTGAACCGCTTTAACGGCCCGAATTGTTTCATCAACTTTATCCCGCCTGCAAAGGACTTCCACTTTGTATTCCGCTTCGGTGCAGATTTTATTTTCCGTCCCCAAAAATGGGCGGCTGCCTTTGAGGGGACGCCAGCAGCCGATTGTTTCGCTGTAGGAAAGGCAACAGTCGTAATTTCCCACATGACCCGCATCTACGTTTTGAAGCGCACGGCGAAGCGCTTCAAAATGGGTTTTGGGGATAAAAATCTCTATCTTGCAAAATTCAAAATCCATTTTTAGTCTCCCGGCCTTTCCCTGGAAATATTTACGCTGAACAGCTTCTGTGCATAGCGGACGGAACCCATTGCGTCTTTAGAATAGAAGTCGGCATGGATTTTTTTTGCATATTCCGGCGTCAGTACGGCGCCACCCACCATGACCTTGCACCCGGGCAAAGCCTGATGGACCTGCCGGATGGTTTCTTCCATACTGGCGACGGTTGTCGTCATCAGGGCACTGAGCCCAACCAGCCGGACATGCTGTGAGACTGCCGTTTCCACAACCTTCTCCGGCGTGACGTCGCGGCCAAGGTCCAGCACGTCGAACCCATAATTTTCCAGCAGGACCTTTACAATATTCTTTCCAATATCATGAATATCCCCTTTCACCGTAGCCAGAACAATCTTTCCGCCCCTGACGGTTTCGCCTTTCCCAGCCATGGAGCCGCGAAGGATCTCAAAAGCCGCCTTGGCGGCTTCCGCACTCATCAGAAGCTGGGGAAGGAACAGGGTTCCCTGCTCAAAATCTTTTCCGGCGCGGTCGAGAGCCGGAATCATCTGTGAATGGATAATATCCAGCGGAACTTCCGTTTTCAGCATCTCCCGGGCTTTTTCACGCGCGCTTTCCCTGAAGCCTTTCCAGATTGCCTCAGCCAGCGTGATGGAACCGGCAGATGGTTCTTCTTCCCTCTTCTGCCCGGAATGATGCCGGATATATGCACTGCACTGCCCGTCCTTTCCGCTTAAGGCGCCGAAAGCATAATATGCGTTCATGACAGCTTCGGAATTTGGATTGACAATCGCCGCATCCAAACCGGTCTGCAAGGCCATGGTGAAGAATGAGGCGTTGAGATTCTGTCTTTCCGGAAGTCCGAAAGAAACGTTGGAAATTCCAAGGGACGTGCATACCCCCAGCCTCTCTTTGACCAGGCGGAGCGAATCCAGGGTGACTGCCGCATTTTTTTGGCCGGTGCTGATCGTCATAACCAGCGTATCCACGATAATGTCTTTTTTTTCAATCCCATATTCCGCCGCGGCTGAAATGATTTTCTGTGCAACAGCAGCCCTTCCTTCCGCGGTAGCCGGGATACCGTTTTCATCCAGCGTTAAGGCGATGACCACACCGCCGTATTTTTTAACCAGCGGAAACACGGTTTCCATCGATTCTTTTTTTCCATTGACCGAATTGACAAGCGGCTTTCCGTTGTAAAGCCGCATAGCCGCTTCCATAGCAACGGGGCTGGAGGTGTCAATCTGCAGCGGCAGACCTGTAACGCTCTGAATTCCCTGCACAGCCCGGCTCAGGACGGTGGTTTCGTTAATTTCCGGAAGGCCGGTGTTTACATCGAGGACATGCGCCCCCTTTTCCTGCTGGGAAACCGCCCCGCGCATCAGATAGTCCATGTCTCCTTCACACAGGGCCTGCTTGAGCCGCGGTTTTCCAGTTGGATTGATTCGTTCTCCGATCAATACCGGCTTCTTCCCAAAGCGGACCGTCTGGGAATAGGAAGAAACAACCGTGAGATTTTTCTTGTGGATCGGCTTTGGGCTGATATTTTTGCAGCACCGTACCATTGCCCGTATATAAGCCGGCGTCGTCCCGCAGCACCCGCCGAGTATCCACGCCCCGCTTTCGGCGATCCGCTTCATATCGCGGGCAAACTGTTCCGCCGTGACGTCATATACAATGCTCCCGCTGTCTTCACGCGGAAGGCCGGCGTTCGGATTGATTATAATGGGAATCGAACAGCAGCTCTCCAAAACCGGGAAAAAGCGTTCCATCTGGCTGGGGCCGAACCCACAGTTAAGGCCCAGTGCATCCACGCCAAGGCTTTCCAGAAGGGCAACCGCAGAGGGAATGTCTCCGCCTGTCAGGAGCTTCCCCTGCTCGTCCACGACCACCGTTGCAAAAACGGGCAGAGAAGTATTCTCTTTTGCCGCCAGAACGGCCGCCTTGCATTCGTAGGTGTCACTCATGGTTTCAATTAAGATTATATCTGCACCTGCGCGTTCACCCGCTCTGGCCGCTTCCGCAAAAGCGGAAACGGCATCTTCGAATTCAAGGTCACCAAGCGGTTTCATCAGCTTGCCGGTCGGCCCAATATCCATGGCGACGAGCGCCCCTTTTTCGGCTGCGGCGTCTTTTGCCAGCCAGACACCCGCCGAAACGACTTCGCTGACGCTGTACCCGCTCTGCCCCAGTTTTATCCGGTTTGCCCCAAACGTGTTGGTTTTAAGAATATCAGCCCCTGCGGCAAGGTAGGCACGGTGAATATCTGAAACTGCTTTTGGATGCGTCAAATTCCACACTTCGGGCAATTCGCCTGCCTCCAGACCCATCCCCTGAAGCATTGTGCCCATAGCCCCGTCAAAAAAGATCAGCCGTTTTCCCAGTTCACTCCGCAGATCCATCGTTTGGCTCCTTTCTGAATGGGCATGCCGGCGAATCACACCGCGCACATTTGGAAACGGTGCCGTCCGGCCGGTCACGCGTCAGCCCGATTACGGCCGTCACAGATTTCGTCGGCACCAGCATATACCGCTCCGTCATGGACAGGCCGATACGCCGGGGGCAGTCCAGCACGGCAAGGATTCCGCGCTGGCATTCAATCGGAAAATCCCCGTACCCGGGACTGTACCTCGGCCGCAGAAAAAGATTCTTCCGGGAGGCTTTCTCCGCGATTTTCTGTTCGCATTCATCGCAGTACCTCTCGACCAGGGCAGCGGCGGACGCCTGATATACCGCCGCAAGGCCGATATCCATCCGGCTCATCCTTTCTAGAAGAAAATCGGCCTGTGCGCCGAGGGTTGCCGCAAAAAGGACCGCCTGCCCGCATCCGCGCAGGTGCTTCCGCAGGCTGTTCCCCGGAATCTCTAACGTTCCGATCTGGACTGAGCCGGTGCCCATCTCTAAAGGAAAACAGCGCCAAACGCTGCGAGGCGTACAGGCTTTCCGCAGATCCTGAAGGCTGTCAGAAATCCGGGTTTTCAGGCGGCTGTCCGCTGATTGTTCCGGGCAGCCAAGGTATCGCAATACTTCTTTTTCCAGCATATTTATTGTATAATCCCCGAAAGATTTTCCATAATTCTCTTTGCAACATCCGGTTTATTCATGGCATAAATATGAACCGCGCTGACACCGTTGGCAATCAGGTCAATAATTTGTTCTGTAGCATAGGCAATACCGGCCTGTTCCATTGCTTCCGGCCTGTCGGAAAAGCGGTCAACGATAGCCCGGAAACGGGCAGGGAGCACTGTGCCGGAAAGTGCGCAGATCCGTTTAATCTGCCTGCTGTTTGTTACAGGCATAATGCCCGCAACAACCGGGACAGTGATTCCTTTCGCCAGAACACGGCATAAGAAGCTGTAATAGACGCTGTTGTCAAAGAACATCTGAGTGATCAGAAAATCACACCCGCAGTCAACCTTTTCTTTTAAATAACTGATATCATCTTCCTTATGTTCGCATTCCACATGGCCGTCCGGATAACATGCCGCACCAACGCAAAACCCGCCGAACGATTTGATCTGCCGAACCAGTTCGCTGGCGTAATGATACTGATGAGGCGACGGAAAATTGCTTCCCTCCGGAATATCCCCGCGCAGAGCAAGGATATTTTCAATATGGTTTTCCCTGAGCTTACCGAGCAGAGACGTAATTTCTTCCCTCGTGGAAGACACGCAGGTCAGGTGCGCAAGAGCCGGAACCCCCCGTTTCTGGATCTCCGACGCAATGCGGATGGTATTGCGTGAAGTTCCTCCGCCTGCACCGTAAGTGACGCTTAAATAGGACGGCTTTAAATCTGCAATCTGGCGGACGGCCCGGCAGACCATCTCCCCGTCCGTTTCCTTTTTAGGAGGGAAAACTTCAAAGGAAACGGTAACTTTTCCCTGATTCAGGATCTCGCTGATTTTCATGGTAACCTCCCTTTGGTCCTCATAGTGCAGGAAAATAAAAAATCCCGCCTTCTTTTCAGAAGACGAGAGATTATCCCGTGCTGCCACTTCTATTCGTCCCGCCTTACGGCGAAAGACCTCTCAAGGTACGCAAAACGTTTGCCATACCCGTTTTCTATAACGGGAAATCCCGTCGCAGCCTACATGGAATTCATTTCGGTGCGCCACTCGGAAGCCATTTTCAACAAATCCTCCGCCTGTTCCCTTTCAGCCCGGTTTCCCGGAGAAACATCTCTGCTCGGCATTGGAAAAATTTACTTTCTTCGTCGCTGTGTTTCCAATATCTATAATTTATTATACTATAGCTTATGACAAAAGTCAATTCTTATTCTGACTTAACGATCCTTGTTTTTTATTCTTTATTCTGCGATAATGGAGAAAGATTTTGCAAAGGAGCGCCACTGAAATGAAATATAAAAAGAAAATCATTTTTTCCCTTGCCGCCGCTGCGGCTGCCATCCTGCTGATTGCAGGATACTTCGCCTGGTCGGCTCCAAAGACGCAGCAGGGGAATAAGTCGGTAACAATTCAAGTTGTAATCAGCAGCAAAGAAATCAATCAGACATTTCACTACCGGACAAACCAGGCCTACGTCTCCGGTCTTCTGAAAGACGAAAAAAACGACCTGAAAACAGAGATGCAAAAGGGCCAGTACGGCGAATTTGTCACGGGCCTTCTGGGGGTGAAGGCCGATTCCAAAAAAGAATACTTCAACATAAAAGTGGATGGAAAAGACGCAACCGTCGGTGTATCTCAGCTTCCGCTGGAAGACGGCAAAACGTATACGTTCACGCTGACGGCCTTATGAGCAAAGGGCATTTCTCCCTGCGGGAAGCGGCTTTGATCGGCGTTTGGGCCGCAATGACTTTTGCCGTGAAATTGGTGCTGGCCCCCCTTGCAAACGTGGAACTGGTATCTCTAATGCTTTGCGTTTTTACCGTGGCAATGGGATTCCGCTCAGGGCTGACAGCAGCTTTTGTGTTCACAATGCTGACCGTCTGTGAAAGTGCCTACTACGGAGCGGGAGACTGGATTGCCGCCTATTTCATAAACTGGCCTCTCCTGACTGTACTGACCTGGCTCTTTCTGAAAAACAAGGATCAGGAAATCAGGGCTGCGGCAGTATTAGGGCTGTTTGGTTTTTTCTTCGATCTTTCCTCTGCGGCAATCAAGCTGATTCTGTTCGGCCGTATTTACGCATTGACTTATCTGATCAGCGGAATCCCGTTCGATGCGATCCACGGAGCATCAAACTTCATAACCGGTTTGTTTTTATTCCGTCCTCTTTGCAGCCAGCTGGAAAAACTGCGGGATAAATTTTAACACCGAAACAGCAAAGAGGGTTCCCGAAAATAAATTCTGGGAACCCTTTTTAAATTCATCAACAAAAAACAGACGCAGTCGGTACAGAGTCTTCAGAAATTCTGAAGTTACCGAAGCTCTTCCGTCGGGATATCGTCCATATCGTCAAAAGCGCGGTTTTCTCCTGCCATAGCCCAGATGAATGCATAGTTGGAAGTGCCGCATCCCGCATGGATCGACCAGCTGGGATTAATGATCGCCTGCTCATTGTGCATAATCACATGGCGGGTTTCTTTGCCTTCGCCCATAAAATGGAACACTACATTGTCCTTTGGAACGTTGAAATACATGTAGACTTCCATCCGCCTTTCGTGCGTATGAACCGGCATGGTATTCCAGACGCTTCCGGGCTCCAGAATCGTGCAGCCCATGGAGAGCTGGCAGGTTTCCAAAACATCCGGATGGATGAACTGATTAATGGTACGCTTATTGCTGGTTTCATCAGCGCCGAGCTTGCGGTGAATCGCCTTTTCGAAAGGAATCAGCGTTGAAGGATACGCGCGGTGAGCCGGTGTAGAACACATATAGAATTTCGGGGGATCCTTGGGATCTTCTGCTTTGAACTCGACCGCCTTAGTTCCCATGGAAAGGTACAGCCCGCACAGATGGCCTACTGAATATGAGGTGCCGTCCGCCGTGACAACGCCGTTCCCGCCGATATTAATAATCCCAAGTTCGCGGCGTTCAAGGAAATAATGGACTCCGAAGTTTTTCCAGCAGTCTATATTTTTATCCAGTTTTACGGCTTTCTGAACCGGCATAATCCCCATTGTTACGATACGGTCGACATGAGAGTACACCGCTGTTGCATCATCGGGGACAAATAATTTTTCAATCAGAAATTCTTTCCGGATTTCATCGGTTGTATAATGCTTGAAATCCCTTTGATTAGCAGAATAACGAATATCCAAAACTGAAACCTCCTCTAAAAATTTTACGGCTGTTTGCCAATATAAGCCAAAATACCGCCGTCAACATACAGAACATGACCATTTACAAAATTAGATGCGTCAGAAGCAAGGAATACGGCCGGACCCATCAGGTCGTCGGTTTTACCCCAGCGGGCAGCCGGAGTTTTGGAAATAATAAATTTATTAAACGGATGATCGGGCGTACGAAGCGGTGCTGTTTGCGGAGTTTCAATATAGCCAGGCCCAATACCGTTGCACTGGATATTATACTGGCCGTACTCAGAAGCAATATTCCTTGTCAGCATTTTCAGCCCGCCTTTTGCTGCGGCATAAGCACTGACGGTCTCCCGTCCCAGTTCACTCATCATAGAGCAGATATTAATGATTTTGCCATGGCCTCTCTTTATCATCCCCGGAATAACCGCTTTGGATACAATAAACGGACCATTCAGATCGACATCAATGACCTGCCGGAATTCTTCCGCCTTCATTTCACACATAGGAATGCGCTTGATAATTCCTGCATTGTTCACAAGAATATCAATGCCGCCGAACTCGGATTCCAGTTTCTTAACAAAACTGTTGACCTGATCTTCCTTCGTAACATCACAGACATAGCCGTGAGCTTTAATTCCGGCTTCATCATAAGATTTGAGGCCCTTGTCCACCAGTTCCTGCTTGATATCGTTGAATACGATCGTCGCACCGGCCTGGGAGAATGCTTTCGCAATTGCCATTCCAATTCCGTAAGACGCCCCTGTTACAAGGGCAACCTTGCCTTTTAGAGAAAACTGATCCAAAATATTCATTTTGCTTCCTCCTAATATTTTATATTTCAGCAGAAAAGCGGCTGCTGCCACAGTTCTGCTAATGGGCTAAATTAAAATTTTGCTGCCAGCTGCGGATCCGTGGAACCGCGGATACAAAGTTTGCTTTCCAGCTCAATGTGAAGCGGCTCTGTCTGCTCCCCACCGGAAATCCGTTTCAGCAGAATTTCCGCCGCCCTCATTCCAATAGCATAGGAATCTTTTTGGATTGTGGTAATGCCCGGTGGAATCAAGGACGCCCACTCCCAGTTATCAAACCCGCAGATTCCGAAATTTCTGCCGATGGAACAGCGTTCCAGCCGCATGGCCTGCAACAGACGTATCAAGGTAACCCCGTTTACACAAAAAGCGGCAATCCTTTCCCCAGGGTTCTGCACGATAAACCGATTGAGAAGGACAGCGTAGCTTTCCGCCGTATCCCTGTCGCTTTGAAACGTATACCGGATTCCATTCAAATGATACAGGTCCCGCATAGCATCCAGATATGCCTGATACCGTTCCAGCCTGGGGCTGATTTTGCCGTTCCCAGGCGTAAAAAAAGCAACTTTTTGGTAACCGTTGTGGAACAAATGGCGAATACATTCATACGTAATATGATAGTTTTCTGCCGTAACGGTATCCAGCTTGTCTTTTTGCGAAATGCAGCGATCCGCCAGCACAATCGGCACACCGCGTTCCCGTAAATCGACCAAAAGACTATCGTTCTGACCTGTCGTATTGACAATCAGACCGTCCACCCGGCTGTTCAGGAGCTTTTGAATTGAGTTCCGCTCTTTTAGGGGGCCATTTTCTGAATCAGAAAATAAAACCTGGTACCCGCCCGCATCACAGACCTTGTTAATTCCCTTTAGAAGGATGGAAGAAAACGGGCTGCCGATATCCGCAATGACACAGCCAATGGATTTGCTGCTGCGGGATTTCAGGCTGCGTGCAATGTTGCTTGGATGGTAATTCATCTCTTTGATAACATCCGCGATCCGCTGTTTTGTTTCGGCCGACATATACTCAAATTTTCCATTCAGATATCTTGAAACAGTCGTCATGGATACATGGGCAGACGCGGCAACTTGGGAAATGGTTACATGGTTCTCATTGAATGTATTCATGCCCAGAGTCCTTACTATTCAAAAATGGGGCCAGACAAATAAAACAAAGATTGTCTATCTTGTAAACCGATTAACGAAATCGTTACACTAACTGTATTATAGGATCGTCTTTTTAAAATGTCAACCGGTTTATTTTTTGTTTTGTGTAAATAATAAATATTTACTGTGCAGGCATTGACAGATCCAGGATAAATATGATATGATAAGAATCGCACTGGGAAAACCGGTTGTGGAGAGGTGTCCGAGTGGTTTATGGAGCTAGTCTTGAAAACTAGTGATCCCGCGAGGGACCAAGAGTTCGAATCTCTTCCTCTCCGCCATTTTATCAAATTAGATTAAAGATTCACTTCATGGAGAAATACCCAAGTGGTGAAGGGGCTCCCCTGCTAAGGGAGTAGGTCGGGTAACCGGCGCGAGAGTTCAAATCTCTCTTTCTCCGCCAGAATTATAGCCCGCATGAGTGCTGAAAATCCAGTATTCATGCGGGATTTCTTTATTTCATATCACTTCAAATGAAATCAGAATAAGTCAGTAATATTCATTTTTAAGTAGGCGTTTTGGTAGGCGTTGTAGGCGCTTGATTTTATGGTACACATAAAATCCCCCGCCAGCCTCAGCCAGCGGGGTAAGTATCAGGCTTTCGGTTCCTGCCTGATCTCATCCTCAATCTTTTTCAGCTCCTCATAAATTTCCGCCTGGTTTTTTACTACCGTGTTCAGGTTGGCAATCATCCAGTCAAGCTCCTGCTTCAAGTCTTCGTCCATATTTTCACCCCTACAATAGAAACGGCTTTTCCGAAGCAATGTTACAGATAGTGATTAACTCTCACATAAAAATAGGGCGTACCGGAAATTAATCCGATACGCCCATAGTTTTAATTACTTGTTCGGTCCGTAATTATTATTTGCCAATATCGGATATAAAAACAAGCCCACCCATTTGCCGAAGCATCCGAGAGAGCCATATTAAGAGCCTTTATCCCCCTTTATTAAGGTCGTGCACAGCCTTAATTTTGTACTATAAAAGCTCTAATGTAATTATTATAACTATAAATTTAACGGATTTCAAGCAAAAAATAAGGGACACCCGGAATTAACCGGATGCCCCGACAGAAACAGGAAGAGTGCAACATCCGCCCCTGCGGCGGAATAGCCTCGATACGCTAAAGTTCACTAATTTCTGTTATTTTTAATTTCGTTTTTAATATCTGAAATTTCTTGTTCAATTTTTGCTTGTTCATCTTTGGAAGAATTTTTTATCTCCGATTGTAACAGTTTCAATTTTAAATCAAGTGTTTCTTTGGTTACACAATTATCCTGAAAAGTAGAAAGGCTATTCCTTAAATTTTCTATCTGATCATATATTACGGCCTCATTTTTTTGTGTATTAATTAAACTAGATGCTATCCAACTTAATATGCCCACTAAAACGGCTATAATAATCGATAATATGGTTTCGGCTATATGATCTTTTAGAAAATCGCTAATCTTAAATCTGATTCTCTTCGGAACAGGTTTATCATGCCGGGATATAGGTTCTGAGTTGAGCCCGATCTCATCGCTGCCCAGCAAATTTCTATTTTCTTCATATGTAGTAGTATTGCTTTGCGGCATTGGCTGTTTTAATGAATTTCTATACTGATTGGATTCAAAACGCGTTTTTATTGTTTTTATTCTTACTTTCGGCATTCTATTCCCCTGCACCATTGATGCCTGAAACAACATCTTTGCTAAATGCTGTTTTACCTTGTTCAAATACCTTATTAATTACATCTCGAATGTCAGCTTGTGGTGGAATAAAATGGTGCTGATAATCGTACGAAACTCCATTAATTTTATCGGTAATAGAACCAACGGTAATGATTTTATTAATAAAATCTTCCTTACCATGCCATATAGATGTGCGTGCTGGATATTTTTTAGAAAATCGAAAGTCCAAAATATTTTTAATTTCCGGTTTGAAATAAAGTGAAGAAAAATCTCTTATTTCTTGCTCACTTAATTTACAGATATAGACTATACCAATTCTTCTTACAACAAGATTATAATCTGATACAATATTCGGAACAAGACAATGAACTACTCTATCATGAAAAAGTTCATATTCTTTGTCAAATTTATTATTTATTTTTTGGCGAAAAATAATATTATTTTGATTAATTTTTATATAATCTTCCGTTTCTTCGTTGCGAATAATGTGTTCATTAGCATAATTAGAGCCTATATCTGTGAAAAATTTCTCTGGAAACTGCTCACTGTTATACAAAATATCATCAGCAATTTCGCCCCAATAATCGAGCAATTTAAATGATGGGTTAAATAAAATACCACAGGTTATGCTTTTAATATTCTCCTCTGTAATCATGTTGATGATCCTCCATTATCACAACTAACTCAAGATATGACAATATGATTTTAATACCATTTTGTTCTAAATTCAATACTAAATTATTCCTATTCTTGCCAGTATTACAAAAATTCGAAGCATGTCCTCTGTTATATTTATGGAACCATCTTTGCAGACTTCAAGTGCGCCAATATCTATAAGCCTCTTTATTACAGATTTACCATAATCTGGTATGTCGTTATATGTTTTATACATATAATCACTCCTTATTACTAAATATATTTTTCTATATCAATAAAATAACCCATGGAGAAAAATAAATTCTCCATGGGTTATAGATAAATATGTCCTTTTCAGTTTCGACACCTGTTACACCGCACCCGTGGTGTTAGACGCGACCGCCCCACTTTCGCCCGGCGCGTCTGTCTGCGGCACTTTATCCTGCGCGCCTGTAATTGTCGCGTCGCCGTTGATCGTAACCGATGCCCCTGCGCTTGCCGCGTCGATCATACCCTCGCCGACGATATAGGCTATCAGCGTCGCCCCGGCGGTAATAATGCCGGTCACCTGGGTAATCGTGGCCTGCGGCGCTGCAAAGGCGATCATCAGCGCAGTCACAAAACCGACGACGGCCGCCCAGAACTTCCGCGAAGTCAGTTTCTGCTTCCAATTGATTTTCTCCATAAGTATCACACTTTCTGCCGGGATTCCCCCGGCTGTTTTTATATCACGCCGTCGCTGCCTGCGGCGGCTCGGTTGGCATTTTCTTCACGCGCTCAAACAGTTCCGTGCCTGTCCCATTTCCACCCAGCGTATGATAGGGGCGGTACAGGTATTCCAGATTCCGGAGATCCTCTACGCTCGCATAGCCTTTTTTCTGGCACTCGGCATAGATTGCAAAAATCCGGTCGTGCATCAGGGCAAGCATACCTTCACGCATATTACTGACCTCTTCGTCCCGCGCCTGCTTCGCGGCTTTCTGCGCCGCCTCCTGGGCTTTCTGCTTGCTCCAAAGATGTTTGACTGCCGCCGTCAATCCCGCCACCAGTGTTGATACGACGGGCATCAGCACTACATTAATCCAGTTTGGCATGTGCTCTGCCCTCCCTCCCTCACTTCACGCGGACCATGAACTGTTTCGGCCCGCCGTTGATGTAGATGCCCA
>ENA-UOOR01000422-UOOR01000422.1-fermentation-metagenome-genome-assembly--contig:-NODE-422-length-60689-cov-7.484134_pt1 | contig 60689 bp, 38 predicted proteins | sample MGYA00245780_ERZ724029 | MGnify/ENA primary metagenome ERZ724029 (study PRJEB28704, sample SAMN03018315) | fermentation metagenome | biome: anthropogenic terrestrial biome; feature: soil; material...
GCAGCTCAGCTCGCGGGAACTCGCCTCCCAGGATCAGGATGGCATCCACTCCCTCTTGCCTCGCTGGACACACCATATCGACGTCTGATTCGCCCAAATGAATATGGCGAGCGGCCCCTTCAGGCCGTTATCGCGCGCGGAAGGTCAGGCGACCTGCTCGATCACCTCATTGATCTCGCAGTTCTGCTTCCAATGCTCGTTCCGAAATGAGGAACAGACCTTCCATCCAACGGAGGAGTCCATGTCAAACGGAACAACGCATCGCGCCCATTGGTACGGTGGTCGGAGGTGGCTACGCGCTCACGAAGGCCCAGCAGCAGACCCCCGAGTATTTCGTCCTCGAAGTGCTCGGGGGCCTGCTGGGCGGCAATCTCGGCGCACGATTGCCGGACGTCTTCGATCCGCCACTCTATCCAGGTCACCGAGCCCTCGCGCACGGCGTGGTCCCGGTCGTGGCAGCGGGACGGGCAGCGGTGGCTGCGCTGGGGGACTGGCAGGGCCATCTCCGCGCCGAAGCGGGACGTCAAGTCGCGCTCCGAGCCTCGGCTGGAACGCCGCTTGAGCGCTACTGGCATGCGCTGGTTGAGTTCCTATGCCGACTCGGAGCAGGAACTCTCGCGGGATTGCTCGCCGGCTACGGCTCGCACGTTGTGCTTGATGCGTTCACCCCAGCAGGTGTCCCGCTGGTCGCGTGACGTCGTCGAGTCCTGCACTGTTGAAGCTCGAGATGCAGGTGCGTTGAAGACCTCGTCGAGCTGTTCGCGCGTCGGCTTGCTCATACGTCACGCCCCAGGAGTCGAGAGTCATGGCACTACTTGGTCAAACTCCCAAGATAACGGACATCGGGCTGTTTGGAGCGCTATCAGACAGTCCATGATCTGATGCCGAATCCGGGATGCCTCACGTAGCTCGCCGCCCTTAGCGGTTCGGTCGCTGCCGACTCAGAACGTCCTCCAGAGAGTGAGCCACGACATACTCCGCCGGCGTCTCGCTCGCCCGCAGGGCTTCGAAGTGCGCCTTCCCGCATTCGACCTTGCCGCGCTCGATATCGCGCAGATCGTCGGCAAAGAGCCCGCCCTTGGTCTCCACAACGAAATAGAGCCGCTCGCCCTCTTCGGTATCGATCAAGACCGCCCAGTCCGGGTTGTACTTGCCGAGAGGCGTCGGGACCTCGAACCACCCGGGCAGCTTGGCATAGACCTTCACCGCTTCGTTCTTCTCCATCTGGTCGGCGAAGTGGGCCTCGGTGGGCGAGTCGTAGACCACGTCTTCGTAGACCGACTTCTTCGTCTCCACCAGCATGTTCTTCAGGTAGCCCGTCAGCTCCTTCTGCTCGAAGAGCTCCTGCGCGTAATACTCCTGGTCGCCGAGCCGCTGGTATTTGATTCCGTCGACGATCGCTAGGCGCTTGCATCGGTTGATCGCCTCGCCGACCAGCTCGATGAACTGCTGGGGATTGCGCTTGAAGTCGTCGAGTCGGCCGCACTTGGTGAGCACCTCGACTATCGTGCGCCGAGTGAGCTGAGTGCGATCCTGCAAGTCGGTGAGAAGGTCGGGTAGGGCGATGTCGCCCTCGTCGAGCACAACCGTACTCGCTCCTTCCCGTTCGGTGACCTCGACGCCAGCCTTTCCTATGGCCAGGTCAGCCTTGCGCCATTGCAGCCTTGTCTGGGTAATGGGCGGCGCCTCGCGCACTGCCTCGATGCAGTCCTGGACGAGTTTCTCGTTGTCGAATTGCACTCGGTAGGTGGTCTTGTGCTTGATGCGATCCCAAAGCGCCTTGAATTCGGGGCCGTGCAGGATGGCCTGCCGGGGGCGGACCGGCCGACGTTCGTCCGCGTTCTTGATTGCGAGCCGGCCGGCGAGCTTGCGCAGCACGTCACCGATCTTTTCGCGTTGGGCGCGCAGCTCGTCGGGAACGGAGAGCGTTCCGTCGTCGAGAGCGCGGCGCAGAGCATCCTGCACTCTTCCCTTGGCATCGATGTACTTCTTCTCCCGAAGGTGTTCCCAGACCATCCTCGAGCGCTCGAACCCCAGCGGCTCGGCCTCGCCGCTCTTCCCTGGAATCGAGATGGCCGCAAACTGGTGAAGCTCGACGACGCCGAAGCGAATCCCGGTCTCGGCCTCGATTTCCTTCTGCAGGCCTTCGGCAAACTGCTCGTAGCTTTCGGTGGCGACCACGGTGAGCGTATTGGTGTCGAATCCCCGGACCCGCTCGCCCTTCTGGTTGACACAAAGCCGCAGGCCACGGCCGATGGTCTGCCTTCGCTCGCGCTCGGTCCGGATGTCCCTCAAGGCGCAGATCTGGAAGACGTTGGGGTTGTCCCAGCCTTCGCGCAGCGCCGAGTGGGAGAAGATGAACTTGAGCGGGGTCTCGAGGCTGAGCAGCCGCTCCTTGTCTTTCATGATCAAGTTGTAGGTGTCCGCGTCGACTTTGGTGTCTCCACGGGTGTCCTTGAGCACCTCGATCGTCTTGCCGCCGACCTTTTTCTTGTCGATTGAGAAATAGCCGCCGTGAACCTCGCTCGCGGCGTGCCGCAGGTCGACTTCCTTGAAGAGCGTGTTGTAGGCCGGAAGCCGGACGGCCCGCTCGTATTCCTCTTCGAAGAGCTGTGCGTATTCGCCCTTCACCGGCAGGCCGTCGGCGTCGTAGCGGCGGTATTTCTCGACGCTGTCGATGAAGAAGAGACTGAGCACCTTGATGCCTTGGGGCCGCAGTCTCAGCTCTTTGTCGAGGTGCTCCTTTATCGTGCGGCGAATCATCTGCCGCTGTACTGCGAGCGGCTCGACGTCTCCGTAGGTTTCGCCGGGCTTGAGGTAGTGCTCGCCGCCGGGGACATGCAGCGCGACGCGCTCGGCGCCCTTCGCCGTCTGAATCTCGGTGAGCCTGCAGTCGCGGTAGAGCTCGCGCCCTGTCGTCTGCTCGAGGTCCTCGCTGACGCGGACAGCAACTTCCTTGCGCCGGGTCGTTCCGGAGGCACCTCTGACGTCGAGCTCGAGCTTGGCGCTGATCCCTCCGCGCCTGTTGCTCACCGAGAGCAGCCGCACGAAGGGCTTGTTGTGCGCGTTCTCGACCGTCGCGGAGGCGACCTCGATCTGCTTGACGAGCTTACGTTCGTAGGCATCGACGGCATCGAGCCGGTAGACCATGTGGTGCTTGTCGGCGTGCGTTGCCGAGTATCGAAGCGTGCAGAGGGGGTTCATCTTCCCAAGCGCTTCCTTGCCTCGTCCCTCGAGGCCTCCGTCGACGCTCTGCGGCTCGTCGACGATGAGGATAGGGCGCGTCGCGCGGATGAGGTCGATGGGCTTCTCGCCGCCGGTCTTCTCGCTGTCTTTGTAGAGGTTGTTCACGTCCTTCTTGTTGATCGCCCCGACGGTCACGACCATGACCTGGATGTTCGGGCTGGTCGCGAAGTTGCGCACCTGGCCGAGCTTGGCCGAATCGTAGAGGAAGTAGTCGAAGGGCACGTTTGCGTAGAGAGACCTGAAGTGGTCGGAGGTGATCTGGAGCGTCTTGTAGACTCCCTCCTTGATGGCGACCGAGGGGACGACCACGACGAACTTGGTGAAACCGTAGCGCCGGTTCAGCTCGAAGGCTGTGCGCAGGTAGACGTAGGTCTTTCCGGTACCGGTCTCCATTTCGACCGTAAAGTCGCCCGATGCGAGCACCGAGGTGGGCGCAAGTCCGTTCGCTAGCTGGATTTCGCCCAGGTTCTTCAACACCTCGTCGTCAAGCAGCGTCAAACGATTGCCGATGCCAAGCTCGTTCTGCGTAAAGGCCATGTTGCCCTGCGCGCCGAAATCGCGGCTGACCGTGAATTCGGTTCGGCAGATCTCCTGACCCCGAAAGAGGTCGCAGACCGCCTTGACGGCATCCTTCTGGTATTCGAGGTCGGATTCGAATTGCAGCTTCATATGGCGTCTCGCATTTGCGTGAGGTGGCCCGGCAATGAGCGCGGGCGAATCGATCGACCGAAGACGGCTCGCGAGTGATTAGTGATTAGAGCGCGCCTGCTCCTCGAGCCTCTCCTGGAACCAATCTCGGGTCGCATTCGAGCTGTCGCCGAGTAGCGCGGTCGGCTCCAAGCCTTCGGGAAGGGCGCCCAGCCGCTCTGCGCGCGCAAGGAGCGATGCGAACCCGTCGGCGCGCTCGAGTCGAACGGGAAGTCCGGCAGGCAGCTCGGGTACCGGAACCCGGTCCGCCTCCCATTCCTCGTCGCCCGCCTCGCCCAGGCCAGTCCCAAAAACCTCGCTCATCCAAGGCCAGGGAACTGGACGATTGTTGCAGTTGGCGACATGAGGAAAGCTCGCGTACGCGCTCAGCCCGAAGCTCATCGTGCGCATGACCGCGGTGCGATAGCCGTGGACGGTCTCGAGGGCCAGGTTTGCGGTCTCGGCTTGGACCGCCTGCCGAGGGGCAATGAAATAGGCGGCAAACGCGCGTGCGGCGCGCTCTTCGTCGCTGACCACCTCGCGCTCGGCTTCCGGCTGTGGGCCGCGGCAGAGTGTCGCGCCACGAAAGCGTGGCATGAGCGCGAGGATTCCCAGCGCCTGGGCAAGTGAGAATCGAACCAGTGAGCCTTTTCCCGCGCGGCGCGTATCCACATAGGACGCGGGAGCTATCGACCGGTCCGACACGTGGCAAGCGTCATAGCTTTCGCTGGGAAGGCAGGTCGCAAAGACCCGGAGCCCCAAGCTTCGCTCGAGGCTCTCCTTCAGCCGCGAGATCGTCGTCGGGCCGCGGGCGAAGCATTCGCGAACGAGCTTGGCTGCCTCTTCGCCCTTTCGCCAGGGAGCGAGCCAGGGTGCAAGCGTGACCGAGTTGAGCTGCGCCGCCGCGCGCCTCCAGATCTGCGAACGCGCCGTCTCTCCGATGGTCTGCTCCAACCTCGCCAGCAAACGCGCATGTCGGTAGTAGTCAGACTCTCGGGTGCGCGCCGAGAGCTGCGCGCGCAACTGCTCGAAGAACACCTCGTCCTGCGGCTTCTCGGCGTGGATGAAAGCGTCGAGGCTCTCGAGAAGCTCGGTCGGAGAGCTGCAGCCGAGCACTTTCGAGAGCCGTCCGATGGCCTGGTCGATGGCTGTTGGCTCACCGGAGGTGATTCTTGATAGGAGCAATGACGGCAAGCTCGCCAGTCGCATGAGCCCCCGCGTTCGTAACGCGAGTAGCAACCTGACCGCACGCTCGTCATACTCGCCTGGCACGGGCAAGAGCTCCTCGAGCGAAGGTGGGGTCGAGCATCTGTCCGCGGCAGTTCGAGCCGCGTAGTACCAGCGCTCGCGAAGGTCGCGATGGGGGAGCGCTTCCCATTCGAGCGATTCTCGGACTCGGTCGAGCTCTTGATACAGGGCCTCTTCGCAGAAGGACTCGACGGCTTCTTCGCGCCAAGGATCCGAGACCGGGAGGTCGTTGGCCAATCCGAGCCGGAAGACCGTCGAGACCGGCACCCTTTCTTCAGCCAGGCGGGCCCGCTCGAGGCTCTCTTCGGCGGCTTCCCAGTCGCCGGCCGCGGCTGCCTCGAGCGTCTCGGCGAGCTTGGCCTTCCAGAGACGGCCACGCTCGAGGGCGACCTCGTCCTCGGAACGCACCGAATACTCTCCGGGCTGGGCGCAAACGAGCACCTGGCCGGGTTTCAAAGGAAACGGCGCCCTTAGTCTTGTCGCGAGGCCTTCCTCGACATGGCGCTCGAAAACCGATTCAGGGGCATCAAAACCCTCCATTCGCGCTCGTGTCGCGCAGTTGGGCCAGAAGTGATGCCCGGGCTGCCAGCCAATCTGGAATACCAGCGGGACCGACCGCCATGGCACGGGCGGCGAGTCGGCTTCAGCCACGCCTATTGCGACGAGCTCGGAAAGCATTCGCCTGGTCATGCGCCACCTCGCGACATCAACAGCTCGTTCGTCTTGCGGACGACCACTTGCTGCATGGTCTCCTGGTTGTCGAGCTCGGTGAGGGCGACTTCGTTGGCGCGGCACCACCTCCTGAGCGTGAGCAACTCCTTGCTCATCGTGGCTCCCCACAGCGCCAGCGGATCAAGCACGATGGCGTCGAGCTCCTGAGCGAAGGGCAGCGGTTTGTGAATTCGCGCCTCGAAGGTGTAGGCGGGAGTCTCTTCGTATGAGGCCGTGCTCGTGAAGGGGATGCAGTTGCGTCCCGGAAAGCAGGAAAGAGGTCGGTCTCCAGCGACATAGGCGGAGGAGCCTGCACTCGAATAGCAGCAAGCGAGGACATCGCTGAGGAATTGGCGTGCCTCGAAGGGTGGAAGCGAATAGCGCGCGACCTCTGCTCTGGCCTCCGGGGGCTCCAGCCTGCGCCCGAGCGCTTGATGGCGGAGGAGCCCTTTCGTGTCCCAAGGCGCGACCAGACAGGCGTCGGCGTTGCGCTCGTCAAAACCATCGCGAAAGAACAACACCAACGGGGGCGCCAAATACCTGGATGGCCCCAACCAAAGGAAGACACAGCCGTCGGTCCCGAGCTCTTTCCGCGCAGCGTCGTGTTCAGGCTGGAGAGTTGCACGGGCGGCTACGATCTCTGCCAGGAGCTCCTTTGGCCTGCCCGACCGATGGCTCAGGGGGATCTTCTCCGCCGCGCGCACCAAGCTTGCCGAGGCGGTCAGCGGTTCCTCGCCCGTAACCTTCTGGTAGTCCGCGCGCAACTGCTCCTGCACGTCGTTCAAGTTGCCCATTGCCGCCTCTAGACGGGCAGAAAGCCTTCTTCCCTACGAGCGGTTGCTCGTCTCTTCCTCATCTGGTGTGGCTCCGTTCAACTACGCAGGAGTCGCTCGCTCCTGCGGCTCTCGTGCGCTCAAATGCTCCGCACCTTTGCGATCCCGTGCTGCTCGAGGACGGCGGTGAGGTTGGTCTTTGCGACATCGTTGGCGAAGGCGCTGTCGCGAAAGACGCAAGTTGATTCGCCCGCGGGTGCCAGCGCATCGCGCCACTCGGCGATCCCCAGGGCGAGCGGCTCGGCGTCCTTTACAGCGACCTTGTCGCCGAGGCAGGCGAAGAGCACGCCCGCGCCGATGCTGTGCACGGTCTTGCCGGCTATCGGCTTCTTCTCGATGGGCACACAGAGGTCGAGCCCCAGTTTGAGGAGCAATTCGTAGAGCAGGTCCTGCTCTGCTCGACCGGACTTGATGTGTTCGAGGTTCTCGAGCAGCGTTTGGCCGAGAGCCTCGCGAACCGGCTCCCAGGCGCGGATGTTCGAAGAGTCGAGCTTGAAGACCCGGAAGCCGAGGTCTATCGACCGGTTGAGCGGGGCCGCGTTGCGAATCTCCTCGGACGCCTTGGCGAGGCGCCGCTCGGTCATCTGCGCGAGGTGCTCGAAGTCCTTCGCCTCGGTCGGCTCGGGGAGCTGAACGAGGATGAAGCGGCGCTTGCCGCCGTCCTGCGCGTTGAGCTGCATGACCGCATGGCCCGTCGTCCCCGAGCCGGCGAAGAAGTCGAGCACCAGCGCGTCCTTGTCGGCGATTCCGACTATTCGCTCCATGAAGGCGAGCTGCTTCGGATTGTCGAACGGCACGCTGTAGCGCTTCAGCAGGCCGTGGTCCGGACGCTGGTCGTCGCTCATGATGCTCTTCGGACGCGAAGTCAGGTTCTCCTTGAGATAGCGCTTGATGGTCGGGAGGCTTCCATCGGTGTGGAAGTGAACCCGGCCATCGGCGATGAGCTCGGCGAGCTTCTTCGAATCGAAGCGAAAGCCGCCCGGCGGGACTGGATCCGGCTTGCCGGTCAAGGGGTTCATGAGCGGCGTCATATTGCCGTTCTTGACCCCGCCGAGATCGCCTTTGCGGTAGACGCCGCGCTCGGGGTGGTCGTCGAAGTTCCAGTAGTTCACGAAGTCGATGAAGCGCGGTCGCTTCACGAGCTCCTTGAGCTCCTCGGTCATCTCCTCGGGTGACAGCCCGGCAGCGCGAAGCTGGTCGAGTTGCTTCAGGAACGCATCGAGGTTGTTCTTGCGGACTTCCCAAGGCCCACAGGCCTGCGCCTTCGCCCCCAGGGCCTCGATGTCGCGGGCATAGAACAGCGCGTAGTCGTGGCTGACGGAGAGGAACTGGCTCTGGTTTTTCGAGCTATTCGTGTTGCGCACGACCGGGCCGATGAAGTTCTCGCCTCCAAAGATCTCGTCGCAGACAATGCGCAGGTTGCCGAGCTCCACGTCGTCGATGGAGATGACGATGAAGCCGTCAGGGGCGAGCAGGCTCCGGGCGAGCTTGAGCCTCGGGTACATCAGATTGAGCCAGTCGGTGTGGAACCGGCCTGAGGCCTCGGTATTGGTGGAGAGCTTGCGGCCGGCCACGTCGACCTGCCCCGTGACGGACAGGTAGTTCTTGATGTTGTCGTGATAGTCGTCCGGATAGACGAAGTCGTTGCCCGTGTTGTACGGCGGGTCGATGTAAATGAGCGTGACCTTCCCCGCGTAGCTCTTCTGGAGCAGCTTGAGGACTTCGAGGTTGTCACCCTCGATCATCAGGTTCTGCGTGCGCTCCCAGTCGAGGCTCTGCTCCGGACAAGGGCGAAGCGTCCCCGTCGAAGGCGCGAGGGCGAGCTGACGCGCATTCTTCTTTCCGTGCCAGCCGAGGCCGTACTTCTCCTCGCCCGGCGCCACGCAGTGTCCGACCAATTGACCAAGCGCTTCGAGATCGAGCTTCCCCTCCACGAAAGCGTCCGGAAAGAGCTTGCGCAGGGCTTCGAGGTTGGAAAACGCGACGTCGGCGGAACGGCTTTCAGGCGCTCCGGCAGTAATCTTCTTCAAGGCAGTCTTTCCTGTAATCGAGGAAGCGGTCGTCGAGTGAGCGGAAAGCTCGGACGTCTAGAGGCTCCGCACCTTTTCGATTCCGTGCTGCTCGAGAATCGCGGCGAGGTTGGTCTTGGCCACGTCGTTGGCAAAGGCGCTGTCGCGAAGCACGCAGGTGGACTCACCCGCGGGCGCGAGCGCCTTGCGCCATTCAACGATCCCGAGAGCGAGGGGCTCGACGTCTTTCACGCCGATCTTGTCGCCGAGGCAGGCGAACAGCACGCCGCCGCCGATGCTGTGTACCGTCTTGCCGGCGATGGATTTCTGCTCGATCGGCACGCAGAGATCGAGGCCGAGCTTGAGAAGCAGCTCGTAGAGGATGTCCTGCTCGGTTCTCCCGGACTTCAGGTGCTCGAGGTTGTCGATGAGCGTCTGGCCGAGGTCGTCACGCCTCGGCTCCCAGGTGCGGATGTTCGAGGAGTCGAGCTTGAAGACGCGGAAGCCAAGGTCGCCGGCGAATAATGGATTGTCTATGCGAACCTTTCTTGCTGCGCGTCGAAGGCGTTCCTTAGTTAGTTCAGAAATGAGCCGCGGCAATCCATGGCTATTGCAAAAATCTGCTGCAGCCCTGGTGGCTTCGTCGTCAAGAGACAAAGGCTCTGGAAGCTGGACGCAGATGAAGCATCTTGGTTTCTGATCCGTAGCCGTTTGTGCCATCACCGCGTGACCGGTGGTTCCGGAGCCAGCAAAAAAATCGAGAACGATGCCCTCGGGTGACGCAAGCCGGAGCATCTGTGCGATCAGTTCAGTTGGCTTTGGTGTGTCGAAAACGGCGATGCCATCGAAGAGCGCCTTGAGGTCGTTCTTGGCGCTTTCGTTGGTGGATGTTTGCTCAGCAAACCAAATGCTTTCAGCGTTTAGGCCTCTCTCCTTGCTTGTAAGATAGGTCTTGATTCGTGGAACATTGTTTCCATCCTCGCCAAACCAGATTCGGCCTTCCGCAATTGCGGTCTTCATCGCATCTGCTGAATAAAGCCAGCATCTGCCGCTCGGAGGCTCGTGCTTTCTTCCATTTGGAGCGATTAGTGTGTAGAACTGGCTCTTTGTCGCATGGCCAGCCTGTGCCGTCGCTGGGTCTGATTTCCACAGTCCTCGAGGATCGTTGTCTGGATTCTTATAGCGGGCAAGTGCGTCGTCGGTCATCGGAAGCAGTGCAAGCGCGGAGGGATTGCTCGAGGCGTTCTTGCAGAAGCACAAGACATAATCGTGGCGCGACGAAACAAGCTTCCTGTTTTCCCTGTTTGTGCGCTTCTCCCAAATGAATGTCGCGACGTGGTTGTCCTCGCCAAAAATGTCTTCGGTGATTGACTTGAGCGAGTGTAGTTCGTTATCGCCGATCGTGATGAAGATGATTCCATCTTCGCGCAAGAGGTTCCGTGCCAGCTTGAGTCGCGGATACATCATATTCAGCCAGTCGGTATGAAACCGACCCGAGGCCTCGGTGTTTGTCGAGAGCGTTCTCCCTTCGCCGTCGACCTGCCCGGTAATCTCTAGGTAGTTGCGGATGTTGTCCTGGAAGTCGTCCGGGTAAACGAAGTCCTTTCCGGTGTTGTAGGGCGGGTCGATGTAGATGAGCTTCACCTTTCCCGCGTAGCTCTTCTGCAGCAGCTTGAGGACCTCGAGGTTATCGCCTTCGATCATCAGGTTCTGGGTGGTCTCCCAGTCCACGCTCTCTTCGGGGCACGGCCTCAGGGTTCCGGTCGAAGGCGTCAGCGCGAGCTGACGCGCCCGCCGTTTCCCATGCCAATTGAGCCCGAACTTCTCTTCACGCTCGTCCACTTGCCCGCCGAGAAGCTGCTTGAGCACGTCGAAGTCGACCTTCCCCTCGACCAACGCCTCGGGGAAGAGCGCCTTGAGCGTCTCTACGTTCTCGCCCACCAGGTCGGCGGATTGGGTCTCCGGCGCGCCGGCGGTGATCTTCTTGAGCGTCATCGGGCTTCTCCGTTGCTGCTACAGCCTGGCGCGCGCGGCGTCGCGTGCGGTGTTCAGGCGCTTGATCTCGAGGTTGAGCTCGACCTGGCGAGCTATCTGCTTCTCACGGGAGGCAGTCGCTCGCAGGGTGGCGATTTCGTTCTCCAAGCGGAAGCATTCGCGCAGCGCCTCACGGCGTATCGCCGCATGCTCGGCACCCTGCGCGGGGCAATAGTGACCGGTGATCGCGGCTATCTGCAGCGCGCCCAGGGCATCCATCCAGCCTTGGTAGAGCGCGTGGAGCGAGGTTCCAGGCAGCCGGTCCAGCGCGACCGAATCGAGGAAGGGACGAGCGATTTCGGAGGCGAACGCTTCGTCTTGCAGCTCGACGGCGACAGGGTCTTCTTCGAGCACGGTACGCGTCGCGTCATTCTGGGCCCGGCGCTTGTGCGCCAAGGAGAGACTGAGCGCGGCCGCTTGGCTCGTGAGGAGGACGACGGGGTAGGGAATGGCGCGGTGCACCAGCTCAACCAGTCTCGAGGCGCGAGCCGCTGGGCGAAGGCTCAGGCTCAAAACGGCTATTTCCAGGTACTCGCGAGCGTCGTCTCGGAACTCGGGAACGCCAACCGCCGCCGGCTTGAGCATGGCAATCCAGAGCAGTTCCTCGACGCCTTCGTTGATTTGGCGCTTGTCCGACGCGGTGGGCGCGCCCTTGTCGACGAGTACCTTTTTCGGCACGCGCCTATTGACCCGCGTCGCCGGCGGCAAGGCCAGCGCGGTGATGACCTCCAGCGGGGTCATGCCTCGTCGCCCGGTTGCACGATGAGGAAGGCCACGACCTCGAAGTCGGCGTTTCCGGCGAATTCGCCCTTCATCGCGTGAGTGCCCCCCGGGGAGAAGAGGCTCTCGACCGCGCGTTCCTCGCTCTTTCCGGCGACGCTGGCTATCGCCGCTGAGAGGCAGCGCTGCGCCGCGCGCATCTCCTCACCGTAGCGGGTCGCCTTGTCGAACCGGGCGCAAGCCTGGGCATCGGGGAGCTCACGTCCGACGCAGATGCGCTTGAGTCGGTCGAGGATCTTCTTGGCCTGCACGTGCGCCAACAGCACGGCGCCATCCTCGCCGACATGCACGAGGAAGTGCGGCGCCAGCGGGTAACCAGGCTCTCGGGTTCTCTCGGGGGCCTCGGCCTCCGCACGCAAGCAGAAGATGACGCCAGGCGAGATCTCGGCCTCTGGAGTGGTCGTGACCGCATAGGCACCCAACGGAAGCGTCTCGAGCGCGCCGGGATGTGCCTTGGCGTAGTCGGCGAGGTCGATGCGAAAGTCGGTGAGCGTCAGGTCGGCGATCGAGACGCCGCTCGAGAGGTCCTCGAGGTCAATGACCGCGTCCTGCAGCTTGAGAAGCTGTTTACGCCGGTACTCCAGATCGTTCATCTGGTTGCCGGACTGTCTCTCGATGAGGTTCTCCTCGCCGGTCGCCGAGATGTCGAGCAGCACCATCTTGCCGCTCACCCGCTGCTCGAGGTTGATGTACTCCTCGAGCTCCATGTTGGGCCAGAAGTTGACGAGTTGGATGCGCTCGTTGGGCGAGCCGATGCGGTCGATGCGCCCGAACCGCTGGATTATCCGCACCGGATTCCAGTGGATGTCGTAGTTGATGAGGGTGTCGCAGTCCTGCAGGTTCTGGCCCTCGGAGATGCAGTCGGTGGCGATGAGCAGGTCGAGCTCGCCTTCACCTAAGAGATCCTCGGGCCGCTCCTTTGCCCGTGGCGCGAAGGCGGTGAGGATGGTGCCGAGGTCCTTGCGCAGGTCGGGCAGCGTGCTCTGGTTGCGGCCGCTGCCGGTCACCAGCGCGGTCTCTACGCCCAGCCTCCGCTTCGCCCAGGGCGCGAGCTGCGCGTAGAGATATTCCGCGGTGTCCGCGAAGGCTGTGAAGACGATGGCCTTGCGGTTGCCGGAATTGATCGGGTGGCGACATTTGTGCTCGAGCATCCGGCGAAGCTCGGCGAGCTTGGCGTCGCGCTCAGGGCTCACTTCACGCGCGGCCGCCAGCAGCGTCGCCAGCCGGTTGCGGTCCTCAATCAAGTCCTGCTTCCAGCGGATGAGGTCCACGTCCTGCAGCAGGACCTTGACCTTGCGGCCGACGACGAGCGACTCGAAAGCGGGGTCTTCCAGGTCGAGGTCGGCGAGGTCGAGTTGCTCGATCTCGCCCTTGTCGCCGCTCATCGCCTCGATGCGTGCGAGCAGCCGCTCGACGTCGTTGAGCTGACGTTCGAGCGTCAGCGCGAACGAGTGGATCCCACTCTCGAGCCGCTTGAGGACATTGATCCGCAGCAGATGGATCAGGCTCTCTTCACGATCGGCTTGGCGGAAATAGCCCTCGCCGCCGCGAATCTCGGTGCTGTATTTCGTGTCATAAGCCGCCTGCCGGTGTGGCACCACGTAGCGCAGGGGAGCGTAGGCCGCCAGGTTGAGCCGTCGAATCTCGTGGTTGATTTCTCGGATGGACCGAAAACCACCGCTCAGATCGATGTCCGGCTTCAGGTTCATCGGTGCGAGCCGGTCGGGGAACCGGCCGGTTTCGACGGTGCCGTAGTACTTCTCGATGTGCTTACGCGAGCGGGCGATGGTGAGGTGATCAAGCAGGGTGAAGTAGTCGAACCCGAGCATCTCGATGAGCCGGGTCGGCGTGCGCTCGGCCTCTTCGAGCTCGAGCCAGCGGTTGAACTGCTTCTGCGCGAGACGGGTCGTGCTGTCGATGCTGGCGATGCCGTGGGCGCTCAGAGCGGTGTCGTCACCCTCAGTAGCGAAAGCGATCTGGTTGCGCAGGTCAGCCATTCGGTTGTTGACCGGAGTGGCAGAGAGCATCAAGACGCGGGTCTTGACGCCTTCCCGGATGATTTGCCGCATCAGCCGGTCGTACCGGGTCTCGCTGCCCGCGCGGGGGGTCTTCTTGTTGCGGAAGTTGTGCGACTCGTCGATGACCACGAGGTCGTAGTTGCCCCAGTTGACGTGCGCGAGGTCGATGTCGCCCGAAAGCCCCTCGTCACGTGACAGATCGGTGTGGTTGAGGACGTCGTAATTGAAGCGGTCGCGGGCGAGCGGGTTGCGGCGGTCGTTGCCCTTGTAGAGCGTCCAGTTGTCGCGCAGCCGCTTCGGGCAGAGGACCAGAACGCGGTCGTTGCGAAGCTCGTGGTACTTGACGACGGCGAGCGCCTCGAAGGTCTTTCCGAGGCCGACGCTGTCGGCCACGATGCAGCCGCCGAAGCGGTTCAGCTTGTCGATGGCGCCGACGACCCCGTCCCGCTGGAACTTGAAGAGCTTCTTCCAAACCAACGTGTTGCGAATGCCGGTCGCCGGGTTGACGACTCGATCTTCGTCGAGCTGCTGCCCGCTGGCGCCGAAGAGGTGATGGAGGATGAGGGCATAGATGCTCGCCGGCGCTCGGTGAGCGGCCAGGTCGTCGAGCGCTGTGAGCAGCCCACTGGGATCTCCGGGGCTTGCTGCCTGCGCCGCCCATTGAGTGTCGAACCAAGCACAAAGCCGGTTGGCTTCTTCTGCCGATTCGCTCGCTTGGATGAGAGCAAGCGGGTTGCCAGGCGCAACGCCGAGACCCTGAGTTGTCAGTGCGAGCGAGCCAAGGACGGCAAGGCGTCCAGCGTCGCTTCCATCGCGTACCAAGAGGGCGCCCTGGGGGATGGTCGCTTGTGAAGCGCGCAGCTCGGCCCTTTCGCGAAGCCAGCGCGCACACCGTCCCGCCAGCCAACGTGTCTGCAGGCGGTTGCGCGCAGCACGGTCTTTGGGGCCGCCCAGAAGACCGAGATCAGCTCCGGGGCCGGGAAGCACGAGGCGGGTGCGCTCGGTGCGCGCCAGTCCATCGGCGAGTGCGCTGAAGGCGAAGAGGGAGAACGAGGGGCTCACTCCGTCGAGCCGCGCTCCGGGGAGGAGCGCCGCGCTGACGAGGTCGATGACCCGCTCGGTTCCTGTGTTGCCAAGCAGCCTCATGAGCGCCCCTCGGTCGCCTGCGCGGTAGCCGCCGAGATTGGCCACCAGCTTGTCAGGAATAGCACATCGAGAGGGGCTGCTTGTCGTGTTCCTCGACGGGCGGATTGCGACTTGACGGCAGTAGACTTCGGCGCGTTCTTCCTCTGCAGGCCAGTCGGAAGCCTTCAGGCCTCGTCGGGCCCTAGGTGAGACTGAGCGTGCACATGAGGGTAGGCGAGGGGTACGAGGAATCAGGTGAGGTGCGGAGGTGCCGGCGATTGAGCTCCTCGAGCGTTCAGGACCTTCCAAATGCGAGAGGCCCGGTTCCACAGGGGGAAAGCCAACCAACGCTCCTTCGGCCAGAGCACAGGAACCAAGGGCCCCAGGCAAAAGCCCCAGGGCCCTCCAAACCGCTCCCAATCACCTGAGGCGCAGCCCGCCGCCACCGCCTGCCGCCGTCTTACGCGCCGATCGGACCGCCCCCCGTCCCATCGACGGGCGCCTCCTCCTTCTCCTTGCTCTTGCGCTTCCTCTGCCGGGCGAGGAGCGGCGGCACCCGCTTATCGACCTCCTCGGGCCAGAGCCAGGCGCCGATGCGCCGCAGCTCCCGGTGGCGGCGCTGGAGCAGGGTCCAGAGCCGGTCGCGGACCTCAGTGGTCTCGTTCTTCTTGCCGCTGTCGAGCTTGGGCGACACGCTCGGCTCGACGGTCTGGCGCAGCCAACGCCCGAGCTCCTGGCCCTCGGTGAGCATCTCCGGGGTCACCGACAACCTGCCGCCCAAGACCGGCTCGTACTTCTCCAGCAGGGCAACGCTGTCGATCAGGTCGTTGGCGACGTCGAGGATGCCGTTGCCCTTGCGCATCTTGGCGAGCTCTTCCCTGGCGATCTCACCGGTCCCGATGAAGGTCTCGATCTGGCTGAAGAGGACCTTGCGAACCTTGCGGCCCCGGACCGTCTTCGTGACCAGCTCCTCCGACTTCGGCTGCGCCGTCACGTTGCGGGCGGCGAAGGCGACGGTCTCGCCCAGCCGGTCGAGCTCGAGCAGCGGGCCGAGGTCGGCGGTCGGCAGCTCGACGCGAATGCGCGCGAGGACGTCTTCCTGCGCGATGGAGTTGACTCCCCGGCGGACGTTCGACGCCACCAGGTCGGTGTCGGCGCGGCAGACGCGGATGTCCTTGGGGTCGATGTCGGCGGCGGAGGCCAGGAAGAAGGTGGTCTCGGCAGAGAAGTCGACACCTTTCGTGGGCGTGGTCGATGCGGTCTCTTGAGGGTCGCCAGCGGTGGTCGTCGTCGGATTGGTGGATTCGGGCATTTGCTCACCTTGTTTCGGCATTTGGCCGGGTTGGTTGGGATTGCGGCTGCCCGAAGACGCGGATGCGTTGCTTATAGATTGTTTCCTGGTCCCCTTCAGCCGGGTGCAATTCGGCCATGGATGGAAAACAATGTCCACGGCTCTTATGGGGGGCAAAAATGAGTTCAAGATCGGTCAAATGGCCGTCATTTTTCACCGGCGAGGGACGAGGATTGGCTTCGGAGATGAGTCTAGGGTTCCGGGATCTGGACGTTTGGGTCCCGAAATGAGTTGCAAGTCGCGCGAAGGAGGGTCGGATGCTTCCCTGCGGAAGAATAAGCAGCCGAGGGAAGCTTCGATCGCTTCCTGGCGGACAAGAAAGTTTGGTGGGGAGGTGCTTTTAGTCGGACGGCGGTTCTTTTTGTCCGAAATGAAGCAACTCAGTGTCCGGTTGCGAAGAAAAGATTCTCCGCGGACGCTCAGATGCTCCCCGGGGCGATGACGCGATTCGGAACCTGACCTGGGAGTTCAGCCTCGACCTTCGCGAAGTCAGCGAGGGACGCGAGGATCGCCTCTCTTCGCTGGGGATGAGCGGAAGGCTGACTTGGCTTGTGCTCGACCCCGCGAATCCCTCGACTTCGAGGCTCCCGCTGCCCCCTCGACTTCGCCTGCCCCGAGCCTGTCGAGGGGCTCGGGGTGACCGGGCGTGGGCTCGGGATGAGCGGGGAGCTCAGGCGCGCGAAACTCGAGCAACCCTCGCCCCGCTCAGGCGGCGAGAGAGAGCCTCGCGAAGGTCTTCTCGGTGCGCACGACGCCTACGTGCCCGAGCACGGTGCGCAGCTTCGGGAAGTCGCCGAGCAGCTCGAGCAGGCACTCGCGGCGGATGCAGAGCAGGTCGGACTGCTTCTCGACGGTCACCGTGGCGGTGCGCAGCCCGTTGGTCAGCGCGGCCATCTCGCCGAAGAACTGGCCGGCGTGCAGCCTGGCGACGCGGCGCGGGGTGCCGAAGTCGTCCACCGAGACGCTCACGGTGCCGCTGAGGAGGACGAAGAGCTCGGTGCCGACCTCGCCCTCGCGGCAGACCGTCTCGCCGGGCTGCAGGGTGCGGCGGACCGAGCCCGCCAGCAGGCGGCTGCGGCCGTTGACGTCGAGCAGTCCGAACAACCGGGCGGCCTTGCTCATCGATTCGGGCTTCGGGGTCTCGTAGCGCTTCATGGCGCCCTCGCTTGCGCCTTTCGGCCTCTGGCGCCTCGTCGGTACGCCGCTTCGACCGGGGCCCGCGCGGCGAGATTCACCGGGCGCTCGCCCGGCGGGGCACACGGCGGCAAGCCTCATGATCGGCGCGACGGGGTTGGCGCGAGGAGGTCTGCGTGCTTTCTTGTTCGTTCCACGGCCGCAACGAGGTTCGCCATGCTCGCTCACGTCCTTCTCGTCCTGCTCTCCGCCGCTCCTCCCGCCGCCGAGGCAGCGAAGCTCGCCGAGGCCAAGGCCTGGGACGATCTCTACTTGAAGTACTCGGCGGTTGACCCGGCGCAGTACGCGGCGAAGGACAGGGAGTCCATCGGCAAGGCCCTGCTGGCGGCCGGGCACGGTCTCGAGGGGAGCGACCCGGTGCTCGCCCTCTCGCTGGCAGAGCGGTCGGCCGCATTTCACGAGACGTCGGCCGCGTGGCTGCTCGCCGGAGAGCTCGGCCAGAAGCTCGACCAGAACGCCGCTGCCGCCAAGGCGCTCGAGAGGGCCGTCGTCCTCGATCCCGCCAACGACAAGGCCAAGATGCTGCGGGCCGACCTCGCCTTCAAAGAGGGCGATCTGCTGCTCGCCGAGAACCTCTACGAGAGCGTCCCGGAGGGTAGCCCTCATCGGGCCGCGGCTCAGTCGGGCGTGGAGAGAGCAAAGCAGGCGAGGGCGGCCGATACCGAGCGGCTCGCCGAGCTCCACAAGATCGAGCGCGACCTCCAACAGAAGCGCACGCAGGCGGACAAGGAGGTCGATGCGCGGCCGCTGACACTCCTCGACGTCTGCCGCGTCCATGCGGTGGCCACCTGCGAGGCGATCAAGCGCTGCCAGCCGGCGCTCGCCGGAGATGTTTCCGACTGCTCCCAGTTCACCTCGGCCTGCATGGGCATCACCGGGAATGCGCCCTTCTCGCGGGGCGAATTGGAGAACTGCCGGGTCGCGCTCGGCAAGGCCGACTGCTCGAAGGTCCAGGTCGGCACGCTGCCGACACCGGGGCGCATCGCCAAGGAGTGCGAGATCTTCGAGCGGATCCCGAGCGGAAAGCTGGGCCCGCTCGCTCCTTGAGCCGCCGAGGAACCAGGGGGCAGCCGAGATTGGCCTCGAGGGGTGTCGCGAAAGCTCCCTGAGCTCGGCCGGCCGCCCTCCGGTCACCTCGAGCGAAGTCGCGAGGATCGGGCCCTGGTCCCCCCGAGCCTCTCGCCGGGGCTTTGCCCGATGAGTCCTGGGTGAGAACAACCGGCGCGCAGAACGACGGACGGAGGGTCCGAATCAAGGACAGTGGTGGCGAACGCCGAGTCCGCGGGCCCGCGGGGCAGAGCTCGGCTTTGCTTCACCATCTCTCGCTCGTCGTTTTGGGCCTGGTGCTGAGCGGCGACTCGTACCAGCAGGCGGGCATCGTTCTGGCGCGAGGTCCGAGGCGATGCTGCCCACCCCCAAGCCGGCCGAGCCGGAACCAAGAGGAATCCGGGAGATCGGGGGCGGCCGTCAGGCCCCAGACGTCAGACTTCAGGCCGCAGATTCTTGCCAATCTGGTCAAACTTTGCCGGTAGGTCCTCAAACCCCCTCTCCCTCGGGCGCGCGAACGCCACTTGTGCTCGTCTCGACCTCATCAGCGCGCCCGAGGGGAGCGGGCTTTCACGGTAGGGCGCGCGTTCAAGGAAGAGGCAGACCGACGGGCAGACCGAAGAGGGGAGGGGCTTTCACGGCAGGGCGCGCGTTCTTCTCGACGGCCGCCCGCCTGCTCAGCCTGTAGCCGGCGCGCTCGTCGGTCCTGCGGCCTCTTGCGCTCTCCGGCGGCTCTCGACGTCGAGCCAGCGGCGCCCGAGCACGAGGGTCACTGGCGAGACGAGCGTCGAAGCGCCGATGATGATCCACATCAACTCGGTGTTGCGCGCGCCTTCGGCCGGGCAAAGCTGCGCGAGCAGGAGACCCGAAGCCGGTCCCGCGCCGACCTTGGCGAAGAACATGGGCACCTTCGAGAGCGCCATGTACGACGCCTCCTTGCCCTTGGGCGCGATGGACGCGGTGTAGTCGTACAGCCGCGGCGACCAGAGCGCCTCGCCCAGCGAGAGCATGACCTGGAAGAGCACGATGAGCGCGATGCTCTCGCCGAGCCCGAGGAAGAAGACCGAGCCCGCGCTCACGAAGGTCCCCAGCAGGATGACGTTGTAGGACTTCATCTTCGACGTCGCCGCGGTGACCACCGGCACGAGCAGGATGATGAGCGCGGGGTTGATGGCGTACAGCTTGCCCGTCCACGTCTTCAGGCCGATTCGCTCCATGTAAACGGGGTAGAGCGAGTGGTTGTACTGAAAGATCATCTTCACGAGGACGAGCAGGAAGATGAAGGCGATGAAGATCCAGAAGACCTTCTCGGTGGTCACCTCCTTCATGATCGTGAAGGCGGACTTGCGCTCCTCGGGTTGAGCCTTGGCCCCGCCCTCGCTCTTGGCCGCGGGCGCAGGCTCCTCTTCGAGCTCTTCGGCCGGGATCTTGGAGCGTACGAAGAAGGTCACGAGCGTCAGCGAAACGAGGGTGGCGGCGACGCCGACGAGGAAGACGACCTGCAGCGGCCTTATCGAGACGCTCGCCCCGAGCAGGGTGAGCTGGATGGGCTGGGTGAAGAAGGCGCGCAGAGAATCGAGCGTCAGGCCCGCGATGAGCGAGCCGACGTTCATGACCACGTAGTACCAGGAGTAAGCGAACTTCTGCGCCTTCTTGGTGGAGAAGAGCTTCACCGACGCCGCGATGAGCGGAATCATGTAGGCGAAGCCGACCGAGAGGAAGAAGAGCCCGGGGTAGACTATCCAGGGGCTCGTCGAGAAGCTGATGGCGACCCGGCCGACCAGGGCGATGACCAGGCCGGTCAGCAGCGCCTTCTTGATCCCCAGCGAGTCGGCGACAAAGCCGACGAACAGCGAGAAGAAGGACATCGAGGCCGAGAAGATTCCGAAGACCGTGCCCGCCTTTACGTCGCCCATGCCCATGTCGGCGATGAGGAAGGGCATCAGGACGAGCACCGACGAGAAGTAGCAGAGGGCTTCCAGCACCTTGATCGCGTAGGCGATCCAGATCTCGCGGGGACAGCGCTTGAGGTGCTTGAGGCCGTCGCGGTATTCGCGGGCGGTGTCGACGACCGCTCGGCCGATGCGGGCCGGCAGGTTCGGGGCAGCTTCGTTCGCGGTGGTCATGAGGCCGTCGATGCTGCCAGAGGGGGGCGGGCAGGGCCACAAATCACCGGCGCGGGGGCGAGGTTGGCTTGGTTGCCCGAGCGGCAGGCGAGGGACGTGTAAAGAGTCGCCCGCGTATCAGGCGCTCGATGAGCGCGCCGTCGAACGAAGCTGGACAGCCGCTCCAGCATCGAGTCTTGGCGGGCTGCCGGCGCAGCGGCGCCAGGCCGCGACCGCGTCATGCGAGGGGAATGGAAGCGGGCCCCAAGCCCGCTGGCGAGCACGGTTTTCGGAACATTCGGCCCACCGCAAACGTCCTCGATCCGGAGGAGCGGCGTCGGTCTTCGCTGGTAGCGGAGCCGGTCGGTCCAGCGTGTGCTCGGGCGGTGTGGCAGGCGGGTGCATGGACCAAGCGGGCGCCAGAGACCAACAGGACAGTCGGGAGGCCGAAGCGACAAGCCTCGGTCGCCAAGGGCGCTGCCGAGCTCGACGGCGGCGCGGATTTCGGGGTTTCGGATGGCGAGGAGCGAGATAGGCACTATCGAAACGGCGCGGCTGGTGGGGCGGCCGTTGCGCCCGGGCGACGAGCCGCTCCTCGCGGCGGTCCTGCAGGACGAACAGGCCTCGAGCACCGTCGGCGGCCTTCGCACCGATGACGAGGTGCGCACACTCCTCGGCCGGATGCTGGACCATTCGGAGGCCCACGGCTTTGGCACCTGGGGCTTCTTCGAGCGCGAGTCCGGCCGGTATGTCGGCTACGGCGGGCTGCTGAGGACGAAGGCCGGCGGGGAGCTGAATGTCGAGATCATGTATGCGCTCGTGCCGGCCTTCTGGGGCCGCGCCCTCGCCACTGAGATCGCCGAGCAGCTCGTCCGAGTCGGCTTCGAGACCCTCGGGTTCGCGAGGCTCGTCTCGTACACCGTCCCCGAGAACCGACCGTCGCGACGGGTCATGGAGAAGTGTGGCTTCGTCTTCGAGCGCGAGATCGTCTACGCGAGCACGCCACACGTGCTCTACAGGCTGGATGCTTGCTCGCAGCAAGAGCTGCGGCGCACGGCTTGAAGATCCGTCGAGCTCCTCGACGGGCGCATCCCTACCAACCAGCGGCCGGTGTATCGCGCGAGGCGGGGAGCGCCGCCGCCGTTTGAGTCGGGGAGGGCCGCCGTCGATTGAGGCGGGGAGCGCCGCCGTCGATTGAGGCGGGCAGGGCCGCCGTCGATTGAGGCGGGCAGGGCCGCCGTCTCGGCGGCCTGTGTGCCGGCCGTCGGGAACCCTCGAATCGGCACGCGCCTCTGCCCGATTCCTCGACGGGCGCATCACTATGCGCCCCGACCAACCAGCGGCCGATGAAACGAAGAGCCCCGAGGCCGTCGCCGGCCCCGAGGCTCTTGCGCCTTCTCGTCTCGGATGGACGCCGAGGCTCAGACGAGATCCAGCGCCTTCCTGAGATCCTCGACGAGGTCGTCGACGTCCTCGAGGCCGACCGAGATGCGGATCATGTTCTCGGTGATGCCGGCGCGGGCCTGCTCGTCCTTGGTCATGTCCGAGTGCGTCATCGTGCCCGGGTGCTCGATGAGCGTCTCGACGCCGCCCAGGCTCACGGCGAGCTTGAACTCGCGGACCGCGTCGAGCACGCGGAAGGCCTCGGCCTCCCCGCCCTTGACGCAGAAGCTGATGAGGCTGCCCGGACCGGTCGACTGCTTGCGGAAGAGCTCGACCTGCCGCTCGCCCATCTCCGGCAGACCGGGGTAGGCGACGCGCTCGACCTTCGGGTGCTCGCGCAGCAAATCGACGATCTTGCGGGCGTTCTCCTGCTGCTTCTCCATGCGGATCTGCAGCGTCCCCAGGCTGCGCAGGATGAGCCAGGCGGTCTCCGGGTCCGAGTTGGAGCCGAGCAGGGTGCGGGTCACCTTGATCTGATCGATGAGCTGCTGCGAGCCCATCGCCACGCCCGCGACGAGGTCGGAGTGGCCGCCGATGAACTTGGTCGCCGAGTAGAGCACCACGTCGGCGCCGAACTTCTTGGGCTGCGAGAAGATCGGGCCCATGAACGTGTTGTCGACCATCAAGAGCACCTTGCGCTCCGGCGTCGAGAGCGCGTCGGCCACCTCGCGGCCTGCCTGCAAGTCGTTGAGGACGATGGTCGGGTTGGCCGGGCTCTCCATGTAGACCACGCGGACGTTGCGCTGATCGGAGGCGAGCTTCTCGATTTCGGCCTTGGTCGCGCCCGCGGCGAAGGGCACGGTCTTGATCTGGAACTGCGGCAGCACGTGGCGGAAGAGCGCCTCGGTGCCGCCGTAGACCGGGTCGGAGAAGAGCAGCGTGTCGCCCGGCCGCAGGAAGGTGAGGCAGGTCGAGGCGATGGCGCCCATGCCCGAGGCGAAGAGCGCTGCGGACTCCATCCCGTCCCAGGCGACCACGCGGTCCTCGACCATCTCGACGTTGGGGTTGTTGACGCGGGTGTAGATGAGCGCCGGGATCTCGCCCTCTTTCTTCGGCGAGAGGCCGTAGGCGATCTCGAAGGCACGCTTGCCCTCCTGCGCGTTCTTGAACAGGAAGGTGGAGGTGCGGAAGACCGGCGGAAACGCCGCGCCTTCGGAGAGGTGGGGGTCGTAGCCTTTGGAGAAGATCAGGGTCTGCGGCTTGATGCTCTTGGACATGGGGGCCTCGCGCGTCACGGCCGGCGTGGTCGGCGAGAAATTCGAGTGGGGCGCCGGCGGAAGAAGGCCGGTAGGGTATCGCATCGGACGGCGTTCGGTAATGGGGATGGTGACACGGGCTGTGCGGGGGCGGCCGCTCTTGCCCGCCTTGCCCTTTCACTCAGGCCCGGGCTCGGCATTGCCCGCTCGAGCTCGCCGGCGCGGGTCGGAGCCAAAGGGCGCTAAGTGCCGGAATTCCCGCCCGCTCAGCAGCCTTGGAACCGAGCGGCAGCGCGCCAGATCGTTTCCTCATGAGGATCGTTCAATAGCGCAATCAACCGCCGCGCTCGCCGCGGCCTCGACCTTCGAGGAATCGTCATGATTGCACGCTGTGTGACAGTTGGGCTCGCACTCGTGTTGCTCTCCGGTTGCACCAAATCGTCGTCGTTCGCCTCCGATGCGGCCGTGTCCGAGCCTACAGACGCCGGGTCGCAGGCTCTCCCAGCGCCAGACTCCGGGGCTCCCGCGGCCAGCGGCGTCGCGGTCGACTCCGATGACGGGCGCGAAGCGTTCGCCGTGGGCTCCAGCCCCGAGCTCAAGGGGCAGAAGGTCGAGCGGACCACCGACGGGCCCTGGGAGCTTCGCCGCGCCGGAGGGGGCAATGCCGGCATCAAGGCGATGGGCGCCGTCCCGTCCTCGGCAGGGGCGGTGCGCAGGTCGAGGGCGCTTCTCGACAGCGTCGGAATGGCCGCGGCGCCGTCCGCGCCGGCGCCGATGGCCGAGGGGCGAGTGGGCGTTGCGTCGAGGGCCAAGAGGTTCGCCGAAGGTGCGCCGGCCGCGAACCCGCTGCGGGCCGGCTCGACCGACGACAACGCGGACTTCGACGCCTTCCTCCGCTTCCTTTCGACCTGGTCGGACAAGCCAAACCTCGCCCAATCCTGCGACCTGGTAGGCGTGCGCGACCGGCGCTGGCTCAAGGTCGTCGACTCGTCGGGCAAGCCGGTACCTGCCGCTCTCGTGCAGGTGGTCGACCTCGAGCACGACAAGCTGCTGTGGGCCGGCACGACCTATGGCGATGGCCGGCTGCCCTTCTATTCGCGGGCCGCGGCGGCCCGGCTCGGCGCGACGCAGCTCTCGGAGCGCCTCGTGGTGCAGGTGGCGCAGGGCGAGGCGCGGGCACGCGCTGACTGGACCGGCGCGGCCGATCTCGTCGTGGCGCTCCCGACCGAGCGCGGCTCGAGCAGGCTCGCCCTCGACGTCGTCTTCGCCATCGACACGACCGGGTCGATGGGCGACGAGATCCAGCGCATCAAGGAGACGCTCGCGGCGGTGACCCGGAAGCTCGTCGGGCTCGACCAGGAGTTCGACCTGCGCTACGGCGCGGTGCTCTTTCGCGACCTCGGCGACCTCTACGTCACCAGCACCCATCCGTTCACCTCCGACCTCGAGGCGTTCGGCAAGGCGTTGCAGCAGGTCGGCGCCGCCGGCGCCGCCGGCGGCGGCGACGGCCCCGAATCGGTCAACCAGGCGCTCGCCGAGCTGACGCGGCTCGACTGGCGCGAGGGGGCGGCGAAGGTGGCCTTCCTCATCGGCGACGCGCCTCCGCACATGGACTACGAGGGCGACGTGCCCTACGGGCAGAGCGCGCTGGCCGCCCTGGCGCAAGGCATCCGCATCCACTCGGTGGCCGCCAGCGGCCTCGACGGGCTTGGGACCTTGGTCTTTCGCCAGGTCGCACAGCTCACCCGCGGCAAGTTCATCTTCATCGAGTACGGCTCGACCGCGGCGAGCGCCGAACGCCACGGCGTGACCGGCTCGGTGTCGAGCAACAACCTCGACGACATCATCTTTGCCCAGATACGCGACGAGATTGCCCACTGGGGCCGGGAGGCCCCTCCCGCGATGGTCAGCGAGAAGTAGCGAGGCAGGGTTTCGGAGGGCCGGCCTTTCGGGAAGGCCGGCTTCCGCGATCGCCGGCCTCCGCGATCGCCGGCGCATCTGCCCGATTCGTGGACGGGCGCATTGCCATGCGCCCCTACCAACGATCGCCGGCGCATCTGCCCGGTTCGTCGACGGGCGCATTGCCATGCGCCCCTACCAACCTGCGACCTATCGCGTAGGTCCCGGGCGAAGCCGTCGACCCTCGACCGTCGCTCAGCGCTGCAGCACCGTCCCGTTCGTCCTCCAGACGCAGGAGCCCGGGCCGGTGAACTCGACTTCGCCGAGGACCACGAGGTCCTTCACGCTGCCGGTGTTCGTCAGCTCGGTGTGGATGAGCTGCCCGGCGCAGTAGACGTTGGTGGTCACCGCGACGCTCGGGTGCTGGTTCGCGTTCGAGTACCAGTGGACTCCGACCGAGTAGCGATGACCGGCCACGGGCGCGTCGATGCGGATGTTCTCGGGCCCGGTCCCGGGGATGTCGTCGCGATCGAGGCTCGGGTCGTCGGCGGTCCCCGCCCCGTCCCAGGACGGGGTCATGTTGCTGTAGTAGCAGTCCCAGGGGCGGCTCATCCACGAGGAGGAGAGGTTCGGATCGCCGCCGCTCGGATGCAGCAGGTGCAGGTCGATGTCGCCGGGCAGATCCCAGTACGTCTCGACCCAGAGGCCGCCGTAGGGTTGCGCCTCTATCGGCGTGGCGCAGACCGCGGTGCGCCCGTTCTCGTCGGTCACCAGCAGCTCGAGCAGGTAGTCCCCGACGATGTCCGGGATGAAGGTCGTGGTGCAGGAGTTCGCCGGCCTCGGAGTCTCCGAGGAGCCGGTCGGCCGCCCGACCACCGACCACTCACAGGTCACCGGCATCCCGCTCGGATGTGACCCGGCGCCGGCCAGCCTGACCGAGTTGTTGACCGTCACGACCTGCGGTCCGGGACAGGTGGCAACCGGCGGCTCGCAAAGCTCACCGCACGGGCCGTCGATGGCCTCGCCGACCGCGTCGACGAGCAGCGCCTCCGGTAGCGACTCGAACCAGACCTCGACCTGCCCGCGGTGAACCCCGAGGCTCGTCGGCGAGTAGAGGATGCGAAACTTCCTGGCCTGGCCGGGACCGAGCGGGCCGCCGGTGGGCGAATAGAAGAAGGTGATCTCCGGGGCTGAATCCAGGCTGAAGCTCAGGCGCTCGATGACGACGCCGGCGCCGCCGCGGTTGCGCACCTCGAAGGAGCGCATCGGCGCGAAGCCGAGGGGTGCCTGGCCGAAGTCGACCGGGTTGGGAACCGCCACGAGCAGGGCCGAGCTCGCCAGGGCGCTCAGCCGCACCGTTCTCGCCTCCTCGACTCCGCCGCGATAGACGAGCGCTCCTTCGACCAGCGACGGGGTGGCGTACTCGGAACGGAACGCGACCTCGACCTCGAGCGCTTCGCCGGGGGCGAGGAGTGCCGACTGCGGCGGGTTCGGCAGGCTGAAGAGCTGCGAGAGAGTGGGGTGGATGCCAAGGTCCCAGACCAGGCACGGGGTCGCGCCGACGTTCACCAGCTCGGCCCGCCGCTCGTAGGTGATCAGCGTCTGGACCAGGCCAAAGCGTAGGTGTTCGGGTCTCGCCTCGAGCGCGCAGGGCGTAGGCACGACCGTCTCGGCGCTCAAGGCGACCTTGAGCTCGGGCGTGTCGCTGTCGGTCGAGACGACGATCAGCTCGGCCGCGAAGCTGCCCGTGCTCGGCGCGGTGAACCCGACCTCGATGGCCAGGTCCCACAGGCGCACATCGGCGGGCAGCGAGCCTTGCGGCTCCGCGCTGAAACGGCCGGCGTCAGGGCCCTCGATGCGCACCGAGAGGACGTCGACCTCGTCCCGGTCGCCGAGGTTCGAGACGTGAGCCAACCGCGTCGCCGTCGCGCCCGCCGGCACCACGCCGAAGTCGATCGCGCCCGGACTGACGACCAGATCCGGACCGCCGCCACGGCCCGTCAGCGGCACGTCGAACAAGGGCTCGCCCGAGAGACCGAAGACGCGCACCTCTCCGGTCTGCGGAGGGCGCGCCTGGCCGGGCGAGAACGAGACCTCGAGCGCCACCGCTTCGCCGGCGGGCACCTCGCGCGGGAGCGCGCTGGCCCCCAGCGAGAATCCCGGGCCTGCTCCCTCGAGCAGATCGGCCGAGCCGAGGAACGCCGGGACGTCGCCGACGTTCTCGAGCAGCAGCGGGAGGGTGCGCGTGCGCCCCAGCGAAACGAGCCCGAAGTCGACCGCGTCGGGGTTGGCCCGAACCAGCACGACGGCGCCGACTCCGGTGAGCCTGACGCGGATCCGCGGACAGGTCGGGCAGGTCTCGAGAACCAGCTCGGCTTCGTAGCGCGCGCGGATGGGCGGGTTGAAGGTCACGGCCAGCCTGCCGGACTCGCGGACCGGAAGCTCGAGGCTCGCCGGCTCGACTCGAAACGCGAAGCCGTCCTCACCGCCGGGCGCCGCCACCACGCTGAGCGGCAGGTCCACGGCGTTGGCGACAGTCAGCTCGAGGGTGCGGGTGTCGCCGACGAAGACCGGGCCGAAGTCGAGCTCCTCAAGGACGTCGAGCGCCTTGGCGACGCCCTCGCCGTCGAGCCTAATCTCGATGAGCTCCGCGCCGCCGGAGAGCTTGGCGATGCCCGCGTGCTCGCCGAGTCGCTGCGGCTCGAAGAGGAAGGTGAGGTGGGCGGTGTCTCCGGGCTCGACGACGAGCTTGGCCGGTTCGGCGCGAAAGCTCGGGGAGATCTCGTCGACGATTACCTGGAGCTGGGCGCGCCCCTGGTTGACGACCGGCACCTCGAGCCGATGCCGTCCACCGACGAAGACCCGGCCGAAGTCGAGGGACTCGGTGTCGATGGCGGCCGATGCCGAGCGCAACAGCGGCTGCTCGCAGAAGCAGCCGGTCAGCGCCACCGAGAGAATCACCCACAGGCGCGTGCGCATGTCCCTCTTCCTTCTTCGCAGGCTGGTGTTCGGGTCAGCCGTCGCCTGCTGCCGCTGACCCCGGCCCGTCGATGGCCCTGCTTGGCCGCTTCATCGCCTACCCTCGCGCTAAGGCAGCGCCATCGCAAGCCGGTATTCGTGCGTGCGAGCGGGCGGCGAAACCTTTCACGTCGAAAGGGTCTGCAGAGCTGTCGTCGCCGCCGCCCGCGTCCTGCCCCAAGCCTGCGCTCACCCTCGAGCGCAGCTCCCGCTCGCTGCGGGAGCTGTCAAGAGTCGTCGGGATTCTCCTGCGGAGTATCGCGCGAGGCGGGGACCACCGCCGTCTCGGCGGTCTTCGGGCGGGCATGAAGAAGAGGGGCTGAAGGAAGGCTGAGGAGGATTCCTCGACGGATCGTCAGAGGCCCGCTGGGCAACTCTCGGCGCTCTCAGTGGATAATGTGCGTGTTGCGACTACCAAGCGGCACCCAGCGCCGCCCCGGGGGAGGCCAGATGACGAAGATCAATCGGCAGAGCTACGTCGACGCCCACGCCAACCAGAGCCTGAGCCTCGACAAGCTGCGCAAGGACGAGGGTGCCAAGCAGCAGCTCGCGGCCGCGGGCTCGAGCGTCGACAAGGTGGCCAAGGCCGACCTGAACGGCGACGGCAAGGTCTCGGGGCGCGGGGAGCTGGAGGCGCTGTTTCGCCACGCCGACAACTTTGATCGCGACGGCTCGGCGCGCAGCCTCATCGACCTCGACGCCTCGGGCAAGCGGACCGCCGCCGGCAGCGTGCTGGCCGCCGTGGAGGCCTCGTTCCAGAGCACGACCAAGGGGCCGACGGGCGAGGAGATCGCCGAGGCCGCGCTCGAGCGCATCGATCGGCTCGGCCAGAGCTACGGGGTCGAGGGCTCTTGGAAGAGCTGCAACCCGGGAATCCCAGGCAACAGCAGGCCCGACGACCGCAGCCTCGGCGCAAAGGGACGCTGGAAGTGCAACCTCTTCGCGATGGACGTGCTCTATCAGGCCGGTTTCCAGCCGGCGACCTACAGCGGGGACGGCAAGGGCTGGTATCCGGTCGCGGTCGATCTGCCGAAGTACGCGAAGGGCGCCAAGCGCTTCTTCGACAACCTCGGCGAGGTGAAGCTCGAGGGGCTCGACTACGATGCGAAGAAGGCGGCCATCGAGGACATCATGCGCCGGGCTGAGCCCGGCGACCTGATCATCGTCAACCACCAGGGCCCCGACGTCGCCGACGGCGGGCACTGCCGGGTGGTGACCGAGAACAACTTCGAGACGGACGGAACCGTAGACTGCGCCCAGGCCTCGCACGACGCGGCGAAGGTGAAGCAGGAGAGCGTCTCGAGCTTCATGGGCGAGGAGATCGTCTACCTGCTGCGGCCCTGCAGGACGCGCGCGGCGGGCTAAGTCTCGGAGCGCTGGCCGCCCCCCGGTCACCCCGAGCGTAGGCCGAGCTTGCGAGGCCGAAGTCGAGGGGCCTCTCGACTTCGCCTCCCTCGTTCCTCGGGAGGGAACGCCCGCACGACGCCGGCACGAAGGCCGGCGCTCCGGGCCGTTACCGCTTCGCCTGGAACCTCGGCTTGCCGAGCACGCCGGAGACGCTGCCGCCGTAGAAGCCCTTGTTGTCCTTGGACATCGCGAAGTTCAGGCCGGTCTGGATGAGTGAGTTGCGGCGCAGGAACTCCTCGGCCGGCTTGAACTGAAGCTGCAGCTTGAGCTGCGAGAGCATCGCCTTGGCCGCCAGGGTGATCTCGCCCTCGAGGCTCGCCTCGAGGTCCTTGCCGTTGACGCGGAAGGTCGCGACGTTCGCCTTGCCCCCCTCGAGCTTCAACTCGGCCTCGAGCCTGCCCAAGTCGACCTTCGGCAGGTCGTAGTGCGCGACGGTGCCGCCGTTGACGGCCAGGCCGTCACCGAGCAGGGCGATGCGGCCCTCGGTCTTCGAGTGGTCGGCCGGATTGACCTTCAGGTCGACCACCGCGTTGAGCGTGCCGTCGAGGTCGAGGCCGATCGCCTCCTTGGCGTTGCTGCGCAGGAGGTTGAGGCCCTTGGCGCGCAGCTTGACCTTCGGCGCGCCGAGCATGCCGTAGTTGCCCTCGAGCGAGCCGCCGAAGAGCGCGGCGCTGAACTTGGCGCCCACCGGCAGCAGCGAGGGCCGCACGCTCACCGAGTCGATGAAGAGCGGCTCGGGCTCCTTGGTCTGCTCGGGCTGCTTGGGCATCTTCAACGAGATGCGGCTCGCCTTGAAGCCCAGGAGGCCGGGGCCAAGCTTGCCTATCTCGAGCTCGATGCCCGCCTCCTTGGCCTGCGAGCGGGCAGTCTGCGTCAGCGCGTCGTACGGGAAGGTCAGGTAGAGCATCAGCAGCAAGGCGAACGCGAAGAACGCCGGGTAGCCGATGAGCTTCTTGAGTCGGTTGCGGGTCGTGGGGTTCATCGGGCCTTACGATTCGTGCGAATAGGTGGCAACGACGAGCCAGGCGTCGATCACCGGCTGATCCGTGCGGGGCCTTATCTGCAGCTTGGTCACCTTGACGAGCCCGGTCTGGCCCTCGACCGCGCTGATGAACTTGATGAGCTTGTCGAGCGTGGTGCGGGTGAAGGTCACCTCCACCGCGGACTCGACGATCTTGCCCGCCAGTGGCTGGGTGCCCTTGTCGGTGATGCCGCCGATCTCCACGCCGAGCTTCTTCGACAGCTCGTCGACATGGGTGAAGAGCCGGGTGTTGTTGGCCTTGAGGCGCCGCTCGAGATCCGCGCGCTGGGTCTCGGCCTGCCGGTAGGTGGCCGTCAGGGCGCTGGCCTCCTGGAGCTGCCCGATCTTGGTCTTGATGCGCGAGTTGCGCGCGGAGACGGCCTTGGAGAACGAGAAGCTGCTGACGAAGACGGCAAAGGCGAGCACCGCGCCGATGGCCAAGGCCACCAGCGTGCGCTCGCGCGCCGAGAGCCGCCCGAAGGCGTTGGTGGCCTCGGAGAGGAGCTGTCGGATGCGGTTCATGGGTTATGCACCCTCCTGCGGCGCCGCCGTCTTCGCGCAGTTGACGTGGATGTCCAGGTCGAACTCGACCTTGGTGCCGTCCCGGCTCTTCTGCACGCGGCCGCGCTTGATCTCGTCGAAGCACGGGTACTCGCCCAGGGCGCCGACGAGCTGATCGACCCCGTCGAAGCTCTCGGTCTCGCCCCTCAGGCGGATGCGCTCGAGCTGGACCTCGACCTCGTTGACCTTGACCTTGGTCTTCTCGGCCCGGTTGGTCAGCTCGGCGAACAGGTCGAGCGCCGAGAGGGCCGGCAGCGAGGCGGCCGCCGAGCCGGTGCCCTTGAGCATGTTGAGCGCGACCTCGTACTGGCGCTGGCACTGGCCGAGCACCCGCGTCGTCATCTCGCACATCGCGTCGTCGAGCGCCTTCTCGCGCTTGCCGAGCACGTGGAGCTGGCTGAACGCAAAGCCGCCGGCGAGCAGCGCGAGGACCGCGGCGAAGGCGGCCAGGCGCGAGACCTTGCCGCGCAGGTAGTCGAGGTCGCCCTTGAAGGCGAACTCGCCCTTGCGCAGGTTGAAGCGGCCCGCGCGCGCCATGCCGTGGCCGCGCATCGCCAGCGCGAAGGCCTGCCCGGCGGTCGCCCGCGACTCGGCGGGCACCGGCGAGCCTCCGTTGCCGGGCAGGGCGTCGAGCTCGCGGACCTCGACCCCTAGCTCGCGCGACAAGAGCGCCGCGAGCCCCTTGAGCCGGGAGGTGCCGCCGGTGAGCCAGCAGCCGGTGAGCGGCTTGCGGAACCGGGCTTGGTGGGCGCGCAGGGTCGAGCGGATCTCGCGGATGATCGGGGCGAGCCCGCGCAAGAGGGCCGCGGCCGCCCGCTCCATCTCCGGGGCGGTGTCCGGGCCCAAGGTCACGTCGCCCTCGGTCTCCTTCCAGACCTCGGCGTCGGTGAGCGAGACCTTGAACTCGTTGGCGACCGCGCGGGTCAGCTCGCGCCCGCCGCCGCCGAAGGTGCGCGCGTACTCGAGGCCGCCGCCCGCGTGGCCGATGCAGACCGAGGTGCGCTCGTGGCCCAGGTCGATGATCGCCTCGACGCCCTCGGCCGCGCCGCTCGCGCCGGGCGCGCTCGCCGAGCCGGGCGAAGAGGCAGCGCCGTGGCCGGCGGCGAAGACGTTCTGGTAGACGATGGCCGGGGTGGTCACCACGCGCGGATCGACGCCCGCCTCGCGCAGGGTCTCAAGCAGCTCGGTCAGCACCTCTTTGCGCACGGTGCCGACGAGCACCTCGGTCTTGCCGTCCTTCGAGCTCAAGGGCTGGTAGTCGAAGACGACCTCCGACAGGTCGTAAGGGAGCTGGCCCTCGACCTCGAAGCCGATGGTCGCCTCGATGCGCCGCGCGTCGGCGAAGGGCAGGGTGAGCACCTGCGTGGCGACCCCGCAGCCGGGGACCGCGACGACGACCTGGTCGGCGGCCAAATGCTTGTTGGCCTGCAGCGAGGCGAGCGCGCCCTTGAGCCCGGTCTCTTCGTCGAGGCGGGCTTCGGTGAAGGAGCGCACCGTGAAGCCGCGGAAGGTCGATTCCAGCAGGAGCGCTTTGACCGAGCGGGCGCCGATGTCCAATCCGAGGATGCGTGCCATGCGTCGTTTTCTTTCCTGGCCTCCGTGGGCCGTCGCGGGCTGAAGCGCCCGCCTACTCCTGGCGGAAGTAGAGGACCTTGCCGAGGGCGTTGTCGTGCCGGACGACCGCGGTGACCGTCTTCTCCACGTTGCCGGCCTGGCCCATCGCCTTGATGGTGAACGTCTCGCTCTTGTCGCTAATCCATTTGTTGTTCTTGGCCCCGCCCGCCTTGATCTCGTCCTTCACCGCGATGCCGTTCTTCTCGATGATCTGGAGGAACTGCGTGGTGCTCAGGCCGAAGAAGCTGAACGACTTGGCCAGCGCTATCTCGCTGAGGATGAGCGGCAGGGTGATGCCGTCGTAGAGCTTGGGGTCGTTGGGGATGGCGGTGACCGCGGCGATGTTGGCGACCATCTGCCGGGTGTCGTTGGTGTTGATGTTGAGCAGCTTGTTCTTGTCCGGGTAGACGGTCAGCCGGTCGCGGAAGGCGGCCATGAACAGGTCCGAGACCCCGTCGACCTGGTAGAGCTCGTCGAGGGTGTCGAAGGGCGCGTTCTTGGCCTTGTAGCGGTGCGGATAGCTCGACGAGTAGTGGCGGTTCTCGTCGCCGAAGCCGTCGGGGAAGGCCTCGATGGTCATCCCGCCCACGTCGAGCGTCGCCTGGGTGTCGCGCTCGTCGATCCAGTCGTGCAGGGCGATGAGCACCTCCTGCGAGGTCATCTTCACCCCGTGGGCGTCGGTCTTGTCGAAGACGAACTCGAAGCGCGGGTCGGCCAGCGCCGCGAGCGCCTGCTCCATCGGAGGCCGGCTGGAGAGGCCGGGCATGTTGAGGCGGTTGACATTGAGCTTGCTCTCTTCGTCCTCGATGGTCGCGTTGCAGCCGCCGGGGAAGTCGCCGAACAGCGGCAGGGCGACCGGCTCGCCATTCTCGCCGTAGACCGGCGCGGGCGGGGCGCTTGGCTGCGCGGCGCCGAGGATCATCGTGAGCAGGCCGCAGTCGACCGGCACTATCTCCCAGAGCCGGATGTTGAGCCCGCCGCCCCCGCCGCCCAGGCCGAGCTGCTCGAGCATCGGGCCGGCCAGGTTCGCCTGGCCGTCGAGCTGCTTCTGGAAGACGAGGACCAGGCGCGAGATGTTGACCGCGGAGCGGGCCAGGTACTCGGCGCGCAGCTCGTCGCGGGCGTTGGCCGCGAGCTGCAGGTCGACGCTGGAGTTGTATTGGAAGTCGACCGCGACGGCGGTGAGGATGGCGATGGAGGTGATGACCAGCAGCATCGCCACGCCGCGCTCGCGCGCGCGCTTCTTCGGCGAGGTCGAGCCGAAGACCGGGCGTCGCAGCGCCTTCTTTATCGACTCGAGGCTCATCTACATCCCCAGGGGCGTCACCAGGTTGATGCGCGCCTGCGTGACGAACTTCTGCGGCTTGCCCAGCTCGTTCTTCTTGGTCACCTCGATGAGCACGCGGTCGGGGAGCTGGTTCGGGTGGTCGTTGCCGCGGGTGCTCCACTCGTTGACCCACTCGTTGCGCTTGTTGTCCCAGTACCGGAGCTCGAGCTTCTCGACGTCGCTGAGCAGCGTCTCCCAGCCCTCGCACTGGTCCGGCTCGTCGTCGATGACCGGCTTCTCGCAGCGGCGCAGCGACTCGACGCCCTTCTCGTCCGGGTCGCGCTCGACCCTGTAGAAGACGATCGACTGGTCGGACTCCTTGGCGTCGCGGGTCAGGCGCTGGTGGCCGAGCATCGAGAAGGAGATCTCGTCGGACTGGCCGTCGAAGAAGGTCGGGCGGTCCTGGTTGTCGCGAAAGCGCTCGGGGTCGTAGTTGGCGGAGATGAAGGCCATCGAGATCTCGCGCACCAGCCGGCCCATCCCCACCCGCAGCTCGCGATAGATCTCGGCCTCGGCCTCGACCATCTCCTTGGCCTTGAAGCCCGAGGCGAAGCTGGTCCAGACGAGCGAGCCGATCATCGCGGTGACCGCGACGGCGATCATCACCTCGGCGAGGGTGAAGCCACGGGAGGCTCTCATTTCCTGCCTCCGATTCGGCCGGGCCCACCGGGCAGACCGCCGCCTCTGAGGCCGGGCGGGAGCTGGCCCGGGCGGCTGCCCGAGTTGCCGCCGAGGTTCTTAAGAAACGGATTGCCGCCCGTGGGCCCGCCGGACCGCGGAAAGCCGGTCGTCCCGGGCATGATCGGCAGGTTGCCGGTCCCGCCCTGCGCCGCCTCCTCCAAGGCCTTGGCCGCCTGCTGGGCGACGACGTCGGACTGGGCCTGGTCGGTCCCCGCGCCGAGGCTGACGACGTGGGAGACCACGGTGAACTGATCGATGTTCTCCCCCTCGCCCCAGGAGACGGTCAGGCGCACCTCGCGCATCGACTTGCCCAGATCGTCGAGCATGCGCTGGAGCTGCGACTGCATCACGCCGCCGAGCATGTCGCCCGCGCCCGCGGCAGCGCCGGCGAGCCCGGCGGCGCCGGCCGCGCCCCCGGTCAGTGAGCCGAGCGTGCCGCTGAGCGCGGACGGATCGCCGACGAACTGCTCGGCGAGCGCGCCGAGCGAGCCCAAGGGATCGCCCCCGCCCTCCGCGTCGCCGCCGGTGAGCCCCATCCCGGTCATCGCCATCAGGTTGTCGACGCTGATCTCCTCGGTCTTCGGGCGGATGATCTGCGCCTGCCAGCGGAACTGCGGATAGCCCTCTTCCTCGAAGTTGCCCTCCTCGAGGTCGTCGTCGGTCGGCAGGCCCTCGGACTGGAGCTTCTGCTCGAGGTCGGCCATCTTCCCGCGGGCGAGCATCGTCGCCACGGTCAGGCGCTTGGCGTACGAGTGCATGTTCATCGCGCCCGAGTTGATGCCCGCCAGCGCGACCAGCGAGACCGAGAGGATCGCCATGGCGATCATCACCTCGAGCAGGGTGAAGCCGCCGGGCGCACCCCGGGCCGCGCGGTCGGTGCTGCGGCTCTTGGAGTCGAGGCGGTTCATGCTTTTCACCGGCGCGGGTCGTCGAGCTCCTCGGGGACGACCTTGACCTTGCCGTTGAGGGGCGAGACGACCAGCGTGTAGACGTCGTCGCCGTCGCTCTTGACGTAGATGTGCGCCTTCTCGGTGTGGCCCTGCGGGAAGAAGTAGAGGTAGGCCTTGCCCGAGGTGTAGCGCTCGGTCTGGTGCGAGACCCAGACCTCGAGGTTGGCGCCGTTGGGCAGGCTGCGCTGCTCGACCTCGTCGCTCTTGAAGCTGGAGAACTCGGCCTCCTTCTCTATCTCGGCCTGCAGCGCCTTGCCCTCGTCGATGAGGCTGGCGCTGGTGTTCGCCGTCCAGGTCCGCGGCCGGGTCTCTTCGACGACGGGCTTGCCGTCGCGCGAGCGCTCCGGCTCGGCCCCGACGGTGAAGCGGTCCTGCGTGCACTCGGCCCACCAGGCGCGGCCGTCGATGTCGAAGACGAGCCGGCAGACCTTCCCGATGAGCGCGGAGTGCCCGTACATGTAGCGGACCGCGCCCGAGATGCGGCCGGCCTCCTCGCGGGCGCGCACCCCGGCGAGCGCTTCGATGGAGGGGACGGCGACGAAGACGAGCAGGCCGACGATGAGCAGGGCGATCGTGATCTCGATGAGCGTCAGCCCCCGCTCGGCCGCACGCCTGCCGGCCCGCGCGCGCGGAGCGCGGCGGGGGCGGGGGCGAAGGGCTGGCGAGGGTCTGAGCAAGGTCGATCTCGATCGGGGTTTGCGCGCGGGTTCGGGGCAGGGCGCGCTGCCCTGCGCGCCTACTTCTTCTCGTTCATGGTGTCGCTGCTGATGTCGGCGTCGTCGGCGTCGCCGCCGGGCGCGCCGTCGGCGCCGTAGCTGACGATTTTGTATTTGCTGCCCTCGTTCAGATAGACGAAGTCGTTGCCCCAGCCGTCCTTGGGCACCTGGTCGAGCATGCGCTCGGTGACCAGGATCTGCAGGCCCGAGCCGGTGTCGGGGTATTTGCCGTGGCGCGTGTAGTAGAGCTTGAGCGCCGGCTCGACGCCGCCGCGGATGCTGTTCTTGGTGGTGTCGATCTTCGCCTGGTTGAGCTGCGGGATGACGGCGACGGCCACCGCGCCCATCACCACTCCGATGATGGTGATGGTCACCATGATCTCGAGCAGGGTCATGCCGCGCCGCGCGGCGCGGGAGGCCATCTTCCGGGAACGGCTGAACATGGTCATCGGATGCTCCTTTAGCGGACCGAAGAGTCCGTCCATTCAGACTGCGAATCCAAAGCTGCAGCGGCGTTGGCGGGTCCGGCCGCCGCGGTCGCGGGTCGATAGAGGGAGAGGCCGAGCAGGAGCAGGGCGAGCGCGAGCGAGAGCAGCGCCGCGAGCGCGCCGCCGCGCACCAGCCGGTCGGAAGACGATGAGAGCGTCGTGGCGCTCATCCGTGCACCATCGTGTTCATCTGCAGGATCGGCATGAGGATCGAGAAGACGATGAAGGCGACCGCCCCGCCCATGCCGACGATCATCACCGGCTCGAGCAGCGCGGTCAGGGCGCTCACGCTCACCTCGACCTGGTCGTCGTAGGCGTCGGCGACGCTGACCAGCATCTCCTCGAGCTGCCCGGAGCGCTCGCCGATGGCGATCATGTGGTAGACGAGCGGCGGGAACTCACCCGAGCGCTTGAGCGGCGCGGCGATCGACTCGCCCTCGCGGATAGAGTCGCGCGAGGAGTCGATCACCTCGGAGAGCACCGTGTTGTTGACGATGTTCTTGACGATGTCGAGCGCGCCGAGCAGCGGCACGCCGCTCTTCAAGAGCGTGGCCAGGGTGCGCGAGAAGCGCGCGACGGCGATCATCCGCACCAGCTTGCCGAAGACCGGCGCCTTGAGCAGCAGGCGGTCCCACTTGGCGCGGCCCTTGGGCGTCTTCTTCCACGCGAAGAAGGCCCAGACCGCCACCACGAGCCCCAGCAGCAGCAGCCACCAGTAATGGCTGGCGAAATTCGAGATGGCGATGAGCATCCGGGTCATCACCGGCAGCGTCATCTTGTTGTTCTCGAAGATCTTGGTGACGTTCGGCACCACCACGGTGAAGAGCACCGCCATGATCAGGATGCCGACGACGAGCATCAGCGCCGGGTAGATCATGGTGCCGACGATCTTGTTGCGCAGCCGCGCCTGGCTCTCGGTGAAGTCGGCCAGGCGCACCAGCACCACGTCGAGCGCGCCCGAGTGCTCGCCGGCGCGGATCATGTTCACGTAGAGCGTCGAGAAGACCTTCGGGTGCAGGGCCATCGCGTCGGCGAGCGAGGCGCCCTCGTTCACCCGGGTCTTCACCTGGCTGACGATGAGCTTGAGCCGGTCGTGGTCGACCTGCTCCTGCAGGGCGCTGAGCGCCTCGACCAGGGCGACCCCGGCGCCGACGAGCACGGCGAGCTGCCGGGTCATCACCGCGACGTCCGAGGAGCTGATGCGCCCGCCGACCAGCTTCTTGACGTTGACCTCGCGCCCCTTGATGGCCGAGCTGGCCGCGCCGCCGGCCGCCTCCTTCTCGGCGACCACCTCGGTGAGGAAGATGCCTTCCTTGCGCAGCAGCGCGCGCAGGGTCTTGGGGCTGTCCGCGTCGCGCACGCCGCGGATGTTCTTGCCGGCCTCCGTCAGGCCTTTGTATTCGAAGACTGGCATCGCTTCGGCTTCACCCTTCGCGCCCCGCGCTCAACGCGCCGGCCGGGCGCTGTTGCCCCTAGCCCACGTCCTGCTGGGCGACCCAGAGGACCTCGGAGGTGGTCGTCAGGCCCTGGGCCACCTTGCGCGCGCCGTCCTGGATCAGCGTGCGCATGCCGTGCTCCATCGCCTTCTTCTTGATGGTGTTCGAGTCCACGTTCTTGAGGATGAGCTGGCGCACCTCGTCGTCGATGTGCATCAGCTCGTAGATGGCGGTGCGGCCCTTGTAGCCGGTCTGCTCGCACAGCTCGCAGCCCTCGCCGGCCTTGTAGATGTGCCGGGTGCCCGTCGCGTGCAGCTCGCGCAGCGTGAAGCCGATCTCGCCCATCTCCTCCTCCGACGGCTCGTAGGCCACCCGGCACGTCGGGCAGACCTGGCGCACCAGGCGCTGGGCGAGGATGCCGACCAGGGAGCTGGCGACCAGGAAGGGCTCGACGCCCATGTCGACCAGGCGGGTGATCGCCCCGGGGGCGTCGTTGGTGTGCACGGTCGAGAAGACCAGGTGGCCGGTGAGCGAGGCCTGGATGGCGATCTCCGCGGTCTCCAGGTCGCGGATCTCGCCGACCATGATCACGTCGGGGTCCTGGCGCAGGAACGAGCGGAGCGCCGAGGCGAAGGTGAGGCCGATCTTCGCGTTGACCGGAGTCTGGCCGATGCCCTGGAGCTGGTACTCGACCGGGTCCTCGGCGGTGAGGATGTTCAGGTCGGGGGTGTTGATGCGCGAGAGCGCCGCGTAGAGCGTGGTCGTCTTGCCCGAGCCGGTCGGGCCGGTGACCAGCAGGATGCCGTGGCTCTTGTTGATGAGCCCCTCCATCGCCTTGAGCTGCCGGCCCTCGAACCCCAAGTCCTCGAGGTTGAGCAGCACCGCGCTCTTGTCGAGCAGACGCATCACGATGCGCTCGCCGTGCGCGGTCGGGATGGTCGAGAGGCGGATGTCGATGTCCTTGCCGGCGATCTTGATGCGGATGCGGCCGTCCTGCGGCAGGCGCGTCTCGGCGATGTTGAGCTGGCCCATGATCTTGACGCGGCTCGCAATCGCCTTCTGGTAGCGCTTGGGCGGCTTGATGATCTCGTGGAGCACGCCGTCCTTGCGAAAGCGCACCACCACCTCGCGCTCATAGGGCTCGATGTGGATGTCGCTGACCCGCTCCTTGACCGCCCGCTTCAGAAGCGAGTTGACCAGCTTGATGATCGGCGCCTCGTCGCCGGTGGTGTCGATGAGGTCGGGCAGCTCCTCGAGCTCGTGCGCGAGGTCGTCGCCCGCGCTCTCGTCGAGGTTCTCGAGCATCTTGCCGCCCTCTTGCAGGGCACGGTCGTAGGCGGCGTTGATCGCGTCGATGAGCACCGTCTCGGTCGCCAGGCGCGGCTCGACCGGCGCGCCGAGCAGCGCGCGGGCGTAGTCGAGCGCCGCGGTGTCGAGCGGGTCGTTGATGGCCACGGCGGCCAATTCGCCCTCGAGCCGCAGCGGCAGCAGGCGGGCCTGCTTGGCGAAGTTGATGGGGACCTTGCGCACCAGCTCGAGGTCGAGCTGCTCGCCGCGGATCTCGCGCAGCAACGGCAGGTCGAGCTGGGCGCCGAGCGCCTCGAGCACCTGCTCCTCGGTGACCGCCTTGAGGCCGACCAGCACGGCGCCGAGCCGGCCGCCCTTCTCCTTCTGAATCTGGAGCGCCTCCTCGATCTTCTCGGGGGTGGTGTGCCCGAGGTGGACGAGGATCTCGCCGACCGGACGGCCGCACAGGTAGGCGGGCGCGTTCGAGACGAGCATCGTGCGCTCGCGGGGCTGGCCGCTCTCGAGGAGGGGATCTGTAGAGTCGAGTGCCATCTTGTTCCCAACGGCCGCAGCCTCAAAGGGCCCGACCCGATGCGTGCGCGCGTGCCGGGAGGTGCTAGTCGGCGTCGGCCGGCGGCTCGTGGACCTCGGGGGGCGCAGGGGTCTCGAAAGGAGCGGGCGAGGGGCCTTCGTCCCCGCCGGGCACCGGGGTGGACGGGGCGGCCTGCCCGGGGCCGTCGCCGCCTTCGGCGCCGCCCTCGGAGCCCTCGGAGCCCTCGGAGCCCTCGGAGCCCTCGGAGCCCTCGGAGCCCTCGGAGCCGCGGGTCGGGCGCGAGCCCGGGAGGATGAGCCTCTCGTCCGGGGCGCCGGGGCCGCCGTTCTCGGCCTTGCGCTTGGCCTCGTCCTGCGCCTTGAACATCGTGGCGAGCGGGCCGGCCTTGCGGGCGTAGTCGATGGGGACGTTGTAGCCGGGCTGGCGGCCGTAGAACTGCTCGACGAACTCCTGGCGCTCCTTGAGCTTGCGCTCGAAGATGCGCCGGAAGTCGGCCTGGTCGCGCACGATGTACGGGGTGAGGAAGAGCAGCAGGTTGGTCTTCATCTTCTCGGTGCTCGTCGAGCGGAACAGCCGGCCGACGACCGGGATGTCGCCGAGCAGCGGGGTCTTCTCGACCGACTTGACCGTGCGCTCCTGGATCAGGCCGCCGATGACCACGGTCTGCTGGTCGCGGGCGACGATGGTGGTCTTGGCCGAGCGCTTGGCGGTGGTCGGCCCAAGCTGCGGGTCGCGCTCGGCGATCTCCTCGGTCTGCTCCTCGATCTGCAGGCGGATGAAGTCGCTCTCGTTGATCTGCGGCTTGATCTTCAGCTTCAGCTCGACGTTGGTGCGCTGGATGGGCGCGATGAGCCCGCCGTAGCCGCCGAGCAGCCCGCCGAGGGCCGCGGAGTTCAAGCCGGCCGCGCCCGCGGCGGTCGAGCCGAGCCCCGAGCCGAGCAGCGAGGAGGTGACGCCGGCCTGGAAGGGCACGTTCTGGCCCACGGTGATCTCCGCCTCCTCGTTGTCGCTGGTCAAAATGTGCGGGGTGGAGAGCACGTTGACGTCCGAGCTCTTCTGCAGCGCCTGCATCACGATGGAGAAGGCCGGGATGGGGAAGCTCTCGAGCAGCGGGCCCTGCAGGCCGGCCAAGAAGCCGCCGAGCTGGGCGAGCGAGAGGATGCCGGAGAGCGAGCGGCTGTTGCCGATCTGGCTGCCGAGCACCGCGACCGACTCGTCGCCGGCCTCACCGTCGAGCGAGGCGGGCGCGCCACCGTGCAGCGAGATGCCGAAGTCGTTGGTGTTCTTGAGGTTGACCTCCATGATCACCGCCTCGACGAAGACCTGGCGGCGGGCGATGTCGAGCTGCTCGATCACCTTGACCAAGTTTCGGTAGTCGGTGTTGTTGGCGACGATGACCAGGGAGTTGGTGCCCTTGTCGGCGGTGATCTTCATCTCGCCCGAGAACAGGTCGGCCACCGTCGGCGGGGTCTTGGCCCCGGCGGCAGCCGGGGTCGGCGGACGCGGGCCGGAGGGGCGGTTGATGCCCTGGGTGAGCGAGGCGAGGGTCGAGGCGAGCTCCTCGGCGTTGGCGTTCTCGAGGTAGTAGACGTGCACCTGGCCCTCGCCGGGCACCGGGGTGTCGAGGTGCGTCAGCAGCATCTCGATGCGCTCGAAGGCCTTGTCGTTGGCGACGATGATCAGCTTGTTGGTGCGCTCGTCGGCGATGAGCTGCGAGAGGCTGGCCGGGTCCTCGCTCGACTTGGCGTTGGCCGACCCGGCGGAGGGGGCGGCGGGGGGGGCCTTGGGGTTCGGGCGCCGGCCGGCGATGGCCGCCCCGGAGCGCTGGCCGGGCTGGCGCTGCTTCTCCTCGAAGACCGAGCGGATCTTCTCGGCGACGTCGGTGGCGGCCGCGTACTGGATCTGCACCACGCGGATCTCGTTGGACGAGGCGGGCTGGTCGAGCCGCGCGATGATGCGCTCGAGCCGGTGCATGTTCAGGCCGATGTCGTTGACGATGATCGCGTCGGGCGGGAAGGCGATGGTGTCGCCGTCGCGGGAGACGAGCTGCTGGATGACCGCGCGCACCGGCTCGGCCTCGACGTAGTTGAGGCGAAACAGCTTGGTCATCATCTGCTCGTTGAGGGTGTAGGGCTCGCCCTCCTCGAGCATCGTCGGGATGTTCGACTGCTTGCCGGCGCGCTTCTCGACGATCTTCATGTACTTGCCGGCCGGGTAGAGCGTCAGGCCGTTGGAGTCGAGGGCCGACAGGAAGGCCGCGTAGGCCTCCTCGGCGGTGACCCCCACCTTGCCGTGCTCGGGGCCGATGATGGTGATCTTGCCGCGGATGTTGTCCGGGAGGATGAACAGCTTGCCGGTCATGTCCGAGATGGTCTGGACGAGCTTGTCGATGTCGACCTTGTCGAAGTCGAGCATGAAGCGGCCCTTCGACTTGAGGCTCTTGCGGTCGAGGCCCTGCTTGTCCTCGACCTTCAACTCGGCGGGCGGCTCGCGCTGGGTCTGCGGCGCGCCCTTGGGCAGCTTGACCTTGACGGGCTGGGCCAGTGCGGTGCCCGAGAGGAGAGCCGCGGCGAGCGCGGCGGCGAGGGTCGATCGAAGCGAAAGGTGCATGGTCTTGGGGTTCACTGGGGCGGCGCGACGTGCCTCTAGTGGCGCGCGCTACCGCACGTTGTAGGTCTTGCGGACGGGACTGCCGCCGCGCTCGAGCTCGATCTCGATGCGGCTCGATTCCTTGAGCTTGGAGTAGACCTCGAGGGCCTTGTCCGGGCTGTTGATCTCGTAGCCGTTGATGCGGCGAATCACGTCGCCGTTCTGGATGCCGATCTTCGAGTAGAGCGAGTTGGGCCGGATGGAGAAGAGCTTGAACCCGGTGGCCTGCCCGTCCTTGAAGGCCGGCACGATGCGCGCCTGCATGGCGATGTCGTTGAGGTTGGACATCGCCTTGGTGATCTCGTCCTTGGGGACCTCGAAGGTGTCGTCGCTCAGCGCGCGGATGCCGCTGCCCACGGTCGAGGAGGGCGGGGCCGAGGTGTTGGCGGCGACCGCGGTGTGCTTGGCCGCCGAGGCGACCGGCAGCGGGCTCGAGCCGTCGCCGGCCTCGTTGTCGATGTACTCCTTGCGCCCGTTGTTGTTGATGAAAACCCGCCAGCGCTCGATGGCGATGATCTCGGCGCTCTGGATGGTGTCGCCGATCATGTAGACGGTGGTCGTGTTGGCCGTCAGGTCCTCGATGTTCGCCATCGACCACTCGGGCAGGTTGGCGACCATCGTGCCGGTCAGCCGCACCCTGAGGCCGGTCTTGACCGGGTCCTGGCTGTCGAGGTCGGGCAGGGCGGGCTTGTCGTCGATCCCCTCGACGACCTCGGGCTCGGGCTTGGGCAACTCGAGCCCGGTCAGCTTGGAGAGCGCCTCGGGCGACAGCCGCGCCCTCTGAGCCTGGCGGGCCGAGTGGCTCGAGGACCTCTGCTGCCCGAGAGCCGGAGGCGGGGTGAGCCGGCCGGCGACGAAGACGTTGACCGTCTTGGCCAACAGCCAGGCGGCCAGCAGCAGGAACGTCAGGTTCACCACCCAGAAGTATTTGCGGAAGAGCAGTTCCATCTGTTGTCGCGCTCCGCTGCTTGCGTGCCTGCCACCTGTTCGACGACCGCCCGCCGCTGCCGGCAGTCACTCGTCGGCCCGGACCAACCGTCGAGAGGGCCGAAACATCCCCGAAAACGTCCTTGCTCCCCGAGCGGGCGCGTCCGGTTGTTCGCTTTCGAAACCATGTCAGGCAAGAGCCGTGCCGAGAAGGGGCGCGCCGTTGCTGAACTGCAAGTCGGGGAAAACACGGGGGAAAATGAGTGGGGTCGGCGCGGGTTCCACACGCTTCGCGCGCTCTCGGACATTTTGTCAAAGGCGCGGGAGGGTCGAGGGACAAAGCGACGAAGCAGAAGCGCGCAGCAGCCCTCGCGCTCGAAGCCCCGCGCGGTCCCGGCGGGGCGGCGCGTGGACGCGGCAAAAAAGGGACGCAAATCAAGCTGTTGCGAGGCACGAGACGAGGCGCTCCAGAGCGGCCCCTCAGGCGCTGTCCCGGGCCTCAGGAGGCCGTCACGCCGAGCGAGCCGATTAGGGCAAGCCTGACGGGCCAGAATCGCTCCACGGGCCGCGCAGGGGCCTTCCCGGGCCGATCGGGCTCGAAACGAGCGCCGAATCGAGCGCTCCAGCGGCCCGGCGGGCGGGCCCCAGAGTTCGTGCAAGGTCCAGGTCAGGAGTTGGCAACCACGCGAAATCGAAGCGTTTGCAGCCAAGCCTCGATTTCGCGGCCGATTTGGGATCTGCGGCAACTCACCGAGATGGCCTTACCCGCGCGTGCCTCGACTCCGAGGCTCCCGCTGGTCGCCTCTACGCTCGGGACGACCGGGGGGCGGCGGCCTGGCCCAAATCGCTCGAAGAGACTCGCAGGAAGTCTGGGGCCCGGGCTCCTGGCCAACTTGCGACCGTCGCAAGTTGGCGGGCGACGCGCCGCGCGCCTTGCGACCTTACCCGTCGCCGTCCTACTCCTGGCGACCGAGCTTGCGGTAGATCGTCCGCGCGGCGATTCCGAGCAGCTTCGCCGCGAGGGTCTTATCGCCCTTGGTGTGCCGCAGCGTCTCGTGAATGACCTTCAGCTCGATCTCCTCCATCGGCGTGCCCACCGGGATGAGGATGTGCCGGTCGGAGCCGAGCGGGCCTCCGCGAACGCTCTCGGGAAGGTCGTCGAGCTCGATCGTCGAGCTGCGCGAGAGCACGACCGCGCGCTCGACTGCGTTCTCGAGCTCGCGCACGTTGCCCGGCCAGGCGTAGCCCTCCAGCCTGTCGAGCGCCGCGTGGGAGAAGCCGGCCATCGGCTTCTGGTTCTTGCCGGCGTACATACGCAGGAAGTGGTCGGCGAGCAGCGGGATGTCCTCGCGCCGCTCGCGCAGCGACGGCAGCGAGATCTGCACGACGTTGAGCCGGTAGTAGAGGTCGTCGCGGAAGCGGCCCTCGTCGACCAACTTGCGCAGGTCCTTGTTGGTGCCGGCGACTATCCGCACGTCGACCTTGATGGGCCCGTTGCCGCCCAGCCGCTCGATCTCGCCCTCCTGCAGCACGCGCAAGAGCTTCACCTGCACCGACGGGCTCATCTCCCCGACCTCGTCGAGGAACAGCGTGCCGCCGCTGGCGCGCTCGAAGCGGCCCTCTTTGCGCGCGATGGCGCCGGTGAAGGCCCCGCGCTCGTAGCCGAACAGCTCGCTCTCGAGGATGGTCTCGGGGATGGCCGCGCAGTTGATGGGGACGAAGGCGCCGCAGGCGCGGCTCGAGCTCTCGTGCAGCGCGCGGGCGAACAGCTCCTTGCCCGTGCCGCTCTCGCCCAGCAGAAGCACGGTCGCCGTCGAGGGCGCGGCCTGCAGCAGCGTGTCCATCACCGCCCGGAAGGCGGGGCTCTGGCCGATGATCGCCCGCCGGCCACCAGCCGAGAACTCGGCCAGCCGAGCCTTGAGGGCCCGGTTCTCGGCGACCAGCGAATAGCGCTCGAGCGCCTGGCGCACGACCTTGACGATGGCGTGGCGCTTGAGCGGCTTGGTGATGAAGTCGTAGGCGCCCTCCTTCATCGCCTCGACCGCGGCCTCGACGGTGCCGTAGGCGGTGATGAGCACGACCTCGGTCTCGGGCGAGACGGTCTTGGCGGCCCGCAACAGCTCGGTGCCGCTCATCCCGGGCATCATCAGGTCGGTGACGAGCACCTGGACCGGCTCGCGGCGCAGCGCCTCGAGCGCGTCGGTGCCGTTGTGGGCTGCCCGGGTGCGCAGGCCCTCCTTGGCGAAGATCCGGCAGAGCGAGTCGACGTTGGCCCGGTCGTCATCGACGAGCAGAACCAGGGGCGCGTCGCGCGAGGGCTCGGGCGGCGAAACAGGAGGAGCGTCGGTAGTCATGGGATGGACCTGTAGGCGGCTTCTCGATGCGGCCGCACCGTGCCGATGCGGCGTTCGCGAGTCGAGACAGCGCGCGGCGGCACGAGCGCGACTCTGGCGGACGGCAGGCGCGTTCGACCGCCGGCCCTGACGCCGCTTCTCGCCCTTGGGCCGCGGCTGGCGCGGCGGGCTGCGGCGGCAAGGCGGTCTGGACCGAGCGAAGTCAACTGGGAGCCTCGAAACCTCGGGGAGTAAGTGTGCCGGCGAGCCGAAAAGCGCTGCCCGCCCCGCCACTGGCGGGCCACGTTCCAACAACCGAGCGAGCGGCGCAAGCATTCCGGCCGGGTCGGCGCCGCGCCGCGGCCGGCCGCGGGCGGCGCCTTGGCCAAGGGCAAAAAAGAAGCGGCGCGCCGTCGCCAGCGCGCCGCTTCACAGTATGCGCAGGCTTGGGAGGCCGGTTACGGGGCGACGACGCAGGCGGGATCGTAGGCGCAATCGGAGTCGGCACAGTCGGCGTCGCCGTCGCCATCGTCGTCATTGCCGTCGGTGCAGCTTCCGATGACGCCCTCGGCCGGGCAGAGCTCGGTGAACTTTGGCTGCGGGAACAGGCCGCTGCCGACCGGGTCCATGCAGTCGGTGTCGTCGCAGTCGACCAGCCCGTCGCCGTCGTTGTCGTAGCCGTCGCCGCAGCTCGCCTCCTTCTTCGCGCCCCAGCTACATTTGCAGCCGTCGCCGCAGCCGAGCAGCGCGCAGGTGCCCATCATCACCCAGTCGCCGGCGCCGCAGTTCGCGCAGACGTCCATGCAGACCGCCATGCAGTCGTCATCGTCGCAGTCGACCAGGGTGTCGCCGTCGTCGTCGACGCCGTTGTCGCAGATCTCGGTCTGCTGCTGCTCGCAGGCCGGGTCGGCCGCGCAGTCGGTGTCCTGGCAGTCGAAGTAGCCGTCGCCGTCGTTGTCCAGGCCGTCGACGCAGTTCGTCTCGCGGTTGCAGGTCGGGTCGAGGGCGCAGTCGGTGTCGAAGCAGTCGATGCTGCCGTCGTGGTCGTTGTCCAGCCCGTCGGTGCAGTTGGTCTCCTTGCAGGCCGGGTCGTTGGCGCAGTCGGAGTCGAGGCAGTCGGTCTTGCCGTCGTTGTCGTTGTCGATCATGTCGGCGCAGTTGGTCTCGACCTGACAGGCCGCGTGGGCCGTGCAGTCGGGGTCGGCGCAGTCGACCAGGCCGTCCGCGTCGTTGTCGATGCCGTCTTCGCAGTTCTCGGCCGTGCCGCAGACCGGTTTGTCCTGGCAGTCCGGGTCCTGGCAGTCGGTCAGCCCGTCGAAGTCGTCGTCCTTGTCGTCGACGCAGTTGGACTCGGTCGTCGGCGCGCAGACGGCGAAGACTTTGCACTCGCCGTCGTCGCAGTCGGTCTTGCCGTCCCCGTCGTTGTCCATGCCGTCGAGACAGGCGTCCTCGGTGTTCTCGCCGAGCGTACAGGCCTGCGAGGTGGCACAGTCGCGGTCGGCGCAGTCGACGTCGCCGTTGCTGTTGTCGTCCATCCCGTTGTCGCAGACCTCGGTGCCCATGCAGGCCTGGTCGGTGAAACAGGCGGGGTCGAAGCAGTCGGTCAGGCCGTTGTCGTCGTTGTCGATGCTGTCGGTGCAGTTCTCGAAGGCCGCGCAGACCGGCTTGCTCGCGCAGTCGGGATCGGCGCAGTCGATGAGCCCGTCGCCGTCATCGTCGACGGTGTTGATGCAGTTCTCGACCGCGACGCAGCTCGGGTCGTCGGCGCAGTCGGGGTCGGCGCAGTCGATCTTGCCGTCGCCGTCGTCGTCCTCGTGGTTGTTGCAGATTTCGGCGATGGCGGTGCACTCGGGCGCGTCGCGGCAGTCCGGGTCGGCGCAGTCGGTCTTCATGTCGCCGTCGTCGTCCTTGCCGTTGTCGCAGATCTCAACGAGCCCGGCGTCGCCCCCCTTCCCCGGCTCCTCGCTATCGCCACAAGACGCCGACAAGAACACCAGCCCGAGGGAATACAAAAACACCTGAAAATTGCGCGCCATATTCTAGTCCCCACGCGTGCACGGGCGCCGCCCGCCTGTGATTTGAGACCGCGAAGTGTAAGCGAGTCGCCGCACGGCTGACAAGCGAGGCACCGGACGGGCGCACGATCGGCTCCTCCCATCGCACGGCGAGCGCTTCTGCGGCAGGTCGGGAGGGCCGAGACCAGAGGGTTCGGTTCGCGTTCGCCAAGCTCGGCGCGCGCGCAGGGCAGGTGGCGCCGCAGCCATCGGGCAGTCCAAGAGACGAAGAAGGGCGGCCCTCGCGGACCGCCCCGTGCGAGCTCTCGCCTGCAAGGGCTGGCTCAGAGCACCTCGACCTGCTCCCCATCGTCGAGCGTGCAGCGCCCGTCCTGCGGATTGCCCCCGGTGCGGAGAATGTCGGCCGGCTCCGGCTCGAGGCGGCGGCCCGAGACCTCCATCGCGACCATGCGCACCATCGCCTTGTCGAGCCTGGTGACGAGATAGCAGGGGAGAGACGGCTCTTTGTGCGCGCCGCCGACCCCGCTGTCGTCGGTGAGGAAGAGATAGCGCCCGCCAGTGAGCTGGGCCTCGGAGCGCATCGTCGCTTCGGCGAGCTCGTCGACGCCGCTGGCGGCGACCGGGTAGATGCGAACGCCCTTGCTGCGCGCCAGGCGGACGCCCTCGAGCAGCGCGCCCTCTCGCCCGACGTGATGCGGGGCGTCGGCGACGTGGAAGAGCAGTCGCGCGGTCGCGCCTCCGCGCCAGGAGAGTCGCATCGCCTCGTCGAGGGCCACCTCCGGCGCCTCCGGCAGATCCCCACCCCCGCCGTAGCTCTGGCCGCGGAGCATGGTCCGGAAGGTCTGCAGATCGCTGAAGTCGTAGCTGCGCACGAGGTACTCATCGCCGTGGTCGCGGTAGACGACCAGCGCCCAGCGCTGATCGACCGTCGGGTAGCGCGCGTGGATGGCGGCCGAGATCCCTTCGACCTCGGCCTTCAGGTAGTCGAGCTCGTCGCCCATGCTCCCGGTGGTGTCGAGCACCAGCGCGACGTCGAGCCCGAGGACCTCTTCGACGCGCGCGTCGGCGAGGGTCACGACCGCCGAGGAGGCGCCGGCCCGCGCTGTCGTCGAGGCGCGCGCGCTGCCTGAGCTCGCGACGATCTCGAGCTCGTCGCCCTGCGCGACCTGATCCCAAGCCGGGAAGTAGTAGACCCGCCCGTCGGCGCCGGTCGGGCCGCGGAAGAGCTCCTGGCCGCGGTGGATCACCGTGACCTCGGCGCCGGCGGCCGCGCGTCCGGCGCCTTCCTTGATGTCGATGACGAGCCGGTCGGCGCGCGGGACGCGAGGCAGGCCCGCGAGCTGCTGCCGCTCGAGCCGCTCCAAGTAGCCGAGGAAGAAGTCGAAGTTGAGGTTGTCGTCCCAGGCGCCGGCGGTCAGGGTTCCCGCCTGGATGCCTCCGGGATTCTCGGCCTCTTCGCCGCTCGGTGGCGTGTAGGTCTCGTCGCCGATCGTCGGGGTGCCGGGGCCCGCCATTTCGGACGCGTCATTGGCGTCGGCGCATCCGCTCGCGGCCAGCGACAGGGTGAGCAGCAGGGGCGCAAGGCGTCGCAGTCTCATTCGAACCCTCCGGTGTGAGCTGCGCTACACCGGCTGCAACCGACAAGCCAGAGAAGGATTGCCCGGCTTTCCGCGGCTTGGGCGCCCCGGGTCCGCCGCGTTCGCCAAAGCGACCGCGACAGAAGTGTCAGACACCGCCCTTCATCCGACGGCAGAAAGACCGAGAGCCTCTCCGCCAGCCGGAGGCTCTCGAGGCGAAAGCGGAGCAGCGATGGAGCGCGCTGCTTGCGGTGGCGCCCGCCCCCCGGTCAGCCCGAGCGTAGGCCGAGCTTGCGAGGCCGAGGTCGAGGGCCAGCTCGAGCTCTTCGCCGGTGCTTCACCGGCGGTGACTTTGGACTGACAGGGGTGTTGGGAAGGCCGGAGCGCCAGCCTTCGTGCTGGCGTCTCGGGGGACCGGAACCAAAGAGTTGTCGCGAATCTCCCCCGCTCATCCCGAGCTCGTTACCGGTCCCTTGGCCGGCTGTGACCTTGAACTGGCAGGGCTGCTGGTTACGAGCGAAAGCCCGAGCCTGCGAGGCCGAAGCTTCGTCGACTCCGCTCGCGCGTCGGGAGCTACGGAGCTGCGCTCAGGAAAGCCGCACGGAGTCGAAAGAGGACCCCTCGACGTCTCTTCAGCTCCCGCTGACGGCCAGCTCGGCGAACCGCAGGGTGGGCGCCGCGACGCTGCCGCGCAGCTCGAGGTCGTTGCCGACGCCGTCGATCGACTCGAGCATCTCGAGCATGTTCCCCGCGACCGTGACCTCCTGGACCGGGTAGGTGAGCTCGCCGTTCTCTATCCAGATGCCGTTGGCGCCGCGCGAGTAGTCGCCGGTGACCGCGTTGGCCCCGCGCCCGAGCATCGCGGTGACGTAGAAGCCCTGCTTCACCCCGGCGATGAGCTCCTCGGGCGAGAGCTCGCCGGGCTGGAGGTAGAAGTTGTTGAGCCCGATGCGCGGCAGGCTCGCGTAGCCCCGCGCGGCGTTGCCCGTCGTCTTCACGCCGGCCTTGCGCGCGGTAAAGCTGTCGTAGAGGTAGCTCGCGAGCACGCCCTTCTCGATCACCGGAGTTCGGCGGGTCGGCACGCCCTCGCCGTCGAACGGGCTCGTGCCCAGGCCGTGCGCGAGCAGGCCGTCGTCGACGACGGTGATGGTCTCGGGAGCGATCCGCTCGCCGAGCCTGCCGTGCAGGAAGCTCGCTTTCTTGTGGACCAGGTCCCCGTTGACCGCCCCGGCGATGCCGCCGATGAACGAGGCCGCCATCTGCGGGTCGAGCACCACCGGGACGCGCTGCGTCTTTACCTTGCGCGCCCCGAGCATCCGCACCGCGCGCTCGGCGGCCTTGCGGCCTATCGCCTCGGCCGGCTCGAGCTGGGAGAGAAAGCGCTTGTAGTCGAGCCAATAGCTCGTCTGAAGCTGGTCGCCCTCCGCCGCCACGGGCGCGGCCCACAGGAAGATCGAGGTGGAGCGGTAGGAGTCGCAGACCCCCTCGCTCGAGCAGAACCAGACCTCGCCCACGTTGTCGCCCGCGCTCACCGCCTCGAAGGCCTTGATGCGCGGGTCGACCTCCCTGGCTGCCCGCTCCATCTCGCGGGCCATCGCGATGCGCCAGTCGCCCGAGACCTCGGCGACCTGCGGATCGAACAGCTCCATGCCGCCGGAGCGCTCCTTGAGCTCTGCCTTCGTCGGGAAGCCGTTGTTCTCGTCCGGCGCCGACACCTTGGCGACGGCGACGGCGCGGTCGACGATCTCCTCGACGCGTCCCTCGCCCAGCGCGCTCGTGTAGGTGAAGCCGAGCCTGCCCTCGACGAGCACCCGGAGCCCGAGCCCCTTGGAGGTCGCCTGCGTCAGGTCCTCGACCTCGCCGTCGCGCACCTTGACCGAGCTCTCCCGGTCGACCTCAAGCCAGGCCTCGGCCTGCTTGGCGCCCCGGCGCTTTGCCCGCTCGACCACCTTCTTCGCGATCGCCTCGTAGTTCATCGCCTTCACCCGCAGCCTCAAACCATCGTCCTGGCCGCGACCTTGGTGCCGCCGACCGTCACCCCGTCGATGCGCACGGTGGGCAGGCCCACGCCGACCGGCACGCTCTGGCCGCCCTTGCCGCAGGTGCCGATGCCCGGGTCGGGCTTCGGGTCGCAGCCGACCATCGAGACGTGCTTGAGCACCTCGGGCCCGACGCCGATGAGGGTCGCGTCCTTGACCGGCGCGGTGAGCCTGCCGTCCTCGATGAGGTAGGCCTCGCTCACCTCGAAGACGAAGTTGCCGTTGGTGATGTCGACCTGCCCGCCGCCGAGCTGCGCCGCGTAGAGGCCGAGCTTGACCGAGCGCACGATCTCCTCGGGCGTCGCGTCGCCGGGGGCGAGGAGGGTGTTGGTCATCCGCGGCAGCGGCGCGTGCCGGAAGCTCTGGCGCCGCCCGCTGCCGGTCGTCTTCGCGCCCATCAGCTTGGCGTTGAGCGCGTCGTACATGTAGCCGCGCAGCACGCCCTTCTCGATGAGGACCTTGTACTGGCCGGGGTTGCCCTCGTCGTCGACGTTCACCGAGCCGCGGGCGTTGGCCATCGTGGCGTCGTCGATGACGGTGACCTTGTCGCTGGCGACCTGCTCGCCGAGCTTGCCGGTGAAGAGGCTCGTGCCCTTGCGGATGAAGTCGGCCTCCAGCCCGTGGCCGACCGCCTCGTGGAGCAGCACCCCGCTCCAGCCCGGCGCGAGCACCACGGTTTGCGGGCCGGCCGGAGCGTCGACCGCGCCGAAGGTGGCGACCGCCTGGCGCACCGCCTCGCGGGCGATCTGCTCGGGCGAGAAGAGGTCGAAGTGCGTGAAGGGGACCCGCCCGCCGCCGCCATGGCTGCCGGTGCGCCGCTCGCCGTCCTTGGCGACGGCGACCACCGAGACGGGCATGCGGCACAGGTCCTGTGTGTCCTCGGCGTAGCGGCCGTCGCTGTTGGCGACGACGATACGCTTGGTCGAGTCGACGTAGCTGCCCATCACCTGCGTGACTCGCTTGTCGGCTGCGCGGGCGGCGCGCTCGGCGCGCTCAAGCAGCGCGGCCTTGCGGGCGATCTCCACGGTCTCGAGCGCGGGGGTGACCGCGTAGTACTTGGGCACCGGCACCCGCGAGACCTTGACCGGTTGCGCGTAGCCGCCGCTCGAGGCGATGAGCGCCGCGGTGCGCGCGGTGCGATCGAGCGCCTCGTCGTCCAGATCATCCGAGTAGGCGTAGCCGACCTTCGCGCCGCTGACGGCGCGGATGCCGACGCCCTCGACACAGCCGACCTGCGCGCTCTTGATCCTTCTCTCGTCGAGCACGACCGCGGTGGTCGTCGCCTTCTCCACGTAGACCTCGGCGAGCTCGGCGCCGCGCTCCTTGGCGAGTCCGAGCAGCCGCTCGACGGTCGTCACCGGCAGCAGCGGCGCGGGCGCGGGCTCGATACGCGGGAGCGTCGGCAGGGCGTGCGCTTTGGGCGCTGCCTTGCGGGCAGCGGGCTTGCGGACGGTTCGCTGGCGCGCGGGGAGTGGCTTGGCGGGCATGGAAGACCTCGAGCGAGAGTCGGATGGCGTTGCGCTAGCACAACGCGCGCCCGGGCAGAAGTGACCGGCGCGCGCCGCGCGACGACCCCGACCTCAGGTCAACCCGGCGCGCGGCGCGGTTCCCTCCCGCGGTCCTCGACTGCCGCGCGAGGCGGCGACTGCCCGCCGTCTCGGGCGGCTGCGTGGCGCAGAAAGGACGCGGACGAGAAGGGGAGCGCCGATCGTCCCGGCGGCCGTCGGACGAAGGGATGCCTGCGCCCGCGAGGCCCCTACCCGACCCGCTCGAGCACCGCGGCGAAGAAGCCGTCCGTCCCGTGGACCTGAGGCAGGAGCACGAGGTACGGCCCCTCCAGCTCCTCTCGCGCCTCGGGCGGCAGCGCCTCGCGAACCGGCACGACGCGAAAGCCCGGCTCCGCCGCCAGGAACGCCTCGACGACCGCCTGGTTCTCCTCGCGTGCCACGCTGCAGGTCGCATAGACGAGCCTTCCGCCGGGGCGCACGAGCCTGGAGAAGCGCTCGAGCAGCTCGCGCTGGCGGGCCGCGTGGCGCGCGAAGTCCTCGGGCTCGAAACGGTAGCGCGCGTCGGGGCTGCGCCGCAGCGCGCCCAGGCCCGTGCACGGCGCGTCGACGAGGACGCGATCGAGCCTGCCCGCGAGGCTCTTCAGCGCCCGGTCTGCCGTCGCGTCGCCGGGGATGGGCTTGACGCGCACGTTGTAAACCCCGGCGCGGCGGGCGCGCTTCGAGAGCTCCTCGAGCCGCTCCGGGCCGACATCGAGCGCCCACAGCTCGCCCTTGTTGCCCATCTGCGCGGCCAGCCCGAGCGTCTTGCCGCCGGCGCCCGCGCAGGTGTCGGCGACCCGCTCGCCAGGCTGCGCTCCGACGATGAGGGAGAGGAGCTGGCTGCCCTCGTCCTGGACCTCGAAGAGCCCCTCTTTGAACGACGGAAGGGCGAAGACGTTGAGCCGCTCCTCGACCTGGAGCCCGAGCGGCGAGAGGCGGGTGGGCTTGGCGGCGAGGCCTTCCTTCGCGAGCCTCTGGATGAGCGCGTCGCGACTCGTCTTGAGCGTGTTGACCCGAAGCGTGAGCGGGGCGCGGGTCGAGACCGCCCGGGCGAAGCCGAGCGCGCTCTCGGCGCCGAGATCCGCGACGAGCCGCTCGGCGAGGAAGTCAGGCAGCGACCCCTCGAGCGCCACGCGCTCCATGGGCGAGAGGCCGGCCGGGAGCGGCTCGCGAACGCGCTCGAGCCTCGGGACCAAGCTCGCCGGCAGGCCGAGGGCGCTCGCGCTCGTCGCCGGGGCGGCGCCCTCGGCCACCTCGAGGGCCGCGAGCCGGGCCGCATATAAGAAGGAAGGAGCCGGCCGCGGCGGGTCGCCGCCGAACAACGCGAAGTCGAGCCGGCGCTCCTGGCGCAGCAACCCGAAGACCGCCTCGCCCACCGCGCGCCGCTCCCCGCTGAACAGGGCGCGTTCGCGCCGCAGCACTCGGTCGAGGGCGCGGTCGGCGAGCTGCCCCTCGCTGCGCGCCGCCGCGTAGACCTCGAGGACCGCGGCGCGCACCAGGTTCATGCGCAGCGGCCGCTTGCTCTCGCGAGCGGGCGAAGGCTTGTTCTTCCGTTCGTCGCGCTTCATGGCCCGTGCAGTCTGCACGGGCCCGCTGCGGGCGCAAGCGCGAACCCGGCCCGCTGCCCGGTCACCCCGAAGACGTGGGCCGAGCCTGCGAGGCAAAGTCGGGGCCTTGTCGACTCTGCCTCCCTCGTTCCTCGGGAGGCTACGCTCGAGGTGAGCGGGGGCAGGCCGCAAGGGCCTCGACGACGCACCATCAACCCGCCTGCTGGATCTCCGGTCCGCCCGGCGTCGTCTGCCGGCGCGCCGGGTCGAGGACGAACGCCGCGGTGCGCAGCAGCTCGAGGTGCGCCGGAAAGCGCGCGAGCAACTCGAAGAGCAGCTCCCTGCCGCGGGCGCCGCCGACGAGCCCCTCGAGCGACGAGGCGCAGGCCCCCGGCCAGACCGACCCGAGGCGCGCGCGCAGCCCCCAGGCCCGTTCACAGTCGAGCCCCCGGGCGCTCTCGAGCGCCTCGCGCATCCGCTCGCCGTGTGCTTCGCGAACGCGCCAAGCCGCCTCGTCGTCGACGCCCAACAGCGACTCGAGCACCGCTCGCGGGGCCCAGCGCAGGTGCTTCTCGCGCACCCGATGCGCCGCCTCGCCGCCGACCCCGCGCAGGCTCGCGAGCACCGCCAGCGGCACCTGCTCGAGCAGCTCCTCGCGCAAGCTCCAGGCGCGCTCGCTTCCCAGCCCCGTCAGGCTCGCGGCGAGCGACTCGGGACTCGCGACCGTCTGGAGTCCCCCGCGCAGCTCCCAGGCGCGCTCTGTGTCGTCGCCCGCGAGGCTCGCCGCGACCTGCGAGGGCGCCCGGCCGCGCAGCTCTTCGCGCAGCTCGAAGGCCCGCGGGCTCGCGAGCCCCTCGAGGCTCGCCGCCACCTCGGCGGGCGCCTGTCCGATCAGCTCGACCCGCAGCCGGTCCGACTCGTCGTCGGCCAGGCCGCACAGGCTGAGCGCGACGTGCCGGGGCTCGAGCGCCTTGAGCGCGTGGCGCAGCGCCAGCGGGCCCTCGCCGGCGAGCCCGGTCAGCCCGCTCGCGATGACCCCGGGGGCGACGAAGGCGAGCTTGAGCCGGCGCTCGTCGGCGTCGGGGCCGGACAGGCCGTACAGCAGGTGCGCGGCCACCGGCGGCTCGTGGCGCGACAGCTCGTCACAGGCCTCGAGCAGCACCTTGCGCACCGCGGCCTCGTCGTCCGGACGCGTCGAGGGCAGCCGCGGACGGGCGGCCGGCGCCACCGGGCCAGAGGCGATCGCCGGGTGCTCGATGCGCGCGAGCAGCAGCTCGAGCAGCTTCTCTTCGGCCTCCTCGAGCGAGGTCCAGGTGTTGTCGAGCACGATCCAGCGCGCCGGATCGGCGCGGGCGAAGGCCTTGAGCTCTCGGTCGACCCGGTCGAGCAGGCCCGAGCCCGCCTGGGCAAAGTGGCCGGTCGGCGCGCACTCGCCGCTGGCGATCCCCCGGCAGCGCCTGCGGGCCCGGGCGATGGCGGGCTCGACGTCGAGCAGCACGACCACCTCGGGCAGCAGCCCGCCGACGGCGAACTCGAGCGCCTGCGGCAGGCTCGCGTCGTCAAGCCCCCAGGCCTGGCGCGCGGTCGCGAGCAGCGAATAGAGGTAGCGGTCGGTGATGACCCAGGCGCCGCGCTCGAGCGCGGGGCGGATGAGCGTCTCGACGCGCTGCGCCTCGCGCGCGGCGAGCAGCAGCAGCTCCGAGCGCTCTGAGAGCCGAAAGCCTTCCCGCCCGATGGCGCGCTCGATGGTGTGGCCGGCCGCCCCGAGCTCGCCGGCGTGGACGACCGGGTGGCCGAGCTGGCGCAGCCGTGCCTCGAGGCGGGTGGAGATGGTGGTCTTGCCGCTGCCGTCTATCCCTTCGATGTCGATGAGCACGCCGCGACCCCCAAGGCCCCGAAGGCCCGGGCTCTCTCCCTGAACGAGAAAAGCGGGCAACGGGTGCCAGCGGTGGCTCCTGCCGGTCCTGGCGATCGGTTGGACTGCACGTCGATCGCCAGCCCCTCCCCAGGCTCCACCAAGGCGTCCACCCGCCATCGCAGCGGGTGGGCACCTCCCCCCCGTCGCCGCCGCCGTACCTGCGCTCGGCAGGCTCTCCGCCAGCGACCCGTTGCCCGACCTCAAGTGACAGCAAGTCCGGTGCCGGCCGACCCATCGCGAAGAGGCCCGAGGGAGCAGCGCCGGCGCGGCGCACGCGGGGCCGCGGCAGGGTCGACCGAAGGTGCGCCGATGGGAAAGCAACTTCCTCGCGTCGGCACGGCACTTCGTTTCGACGTCGGGCAAAGCAGACGAGCCCCCGGTTTGCCGGTCGAAGGGCTCTTCGACGCGCCTTCAGCCGGACAGGCGCTGGGCGATCGCCCGGAGCGCCGGCAACGCGCCCTGGGCGAGCGCGAAGTGGCCTTCGGGCACGTCGACATCGCGCGGGTTGATGCGCACGAGCCTCATGCTTGCCGAGCCCGCGAGCCGCTCGGAGATGTGACGGATGGTGCTGACCGCCCGGCCGGCGCCGAGCTCGACGATGACGGTCGAGCTTGCCCCGACCTCGCGCAGCCAGCGGTGGAAGCACGCTCGTTGGGCCTCGGTGCGCCGCTCGACCCAGTCGAAGTCGTTGAACATCAGGATGTTCGGGCGAGCGACCGCGCCGCAGCGCGGGCAGGCCGGCAGGGGCGGGCGGGCGCGCAGCTCGCACTCGTCGATCTCCATCGCCGCGGGCGTATCGAACAGGACGGGTTCGCAGCGCGCGCTGCATTGGTTCTGGTGGATGGTCCCGTGGACCTCGAGCACGCGCTCGGGGTCGAAGCCCGCCTTCTGGAACTGCCCGTCGACGTTCGAGGTGACCACGAAGGCGCCGCACGCCTTGTGCCGCGCGAGCTCGAGAAGAATCGAGAAGCCCTCGTGCGGCACGGTGCGCCGATACAGCTCGAGCCGGTGGCCGTAGAAACCCCAGGCGAGCTCGGCGTCTTCGTCGAACCAGGCCGGGGTGGCGATGCTCTCGAAGTCCAGGCGCATCGCCTTCAGCTTCGGATAGGCGCGCCAGAAACCCTCGCGACCGCGAAAGTCGGGCAGCCCCGAGTCGACGCCCATCCCCGCGCCCGCGGTGATGATCAGCGCCTCGGCCTCCTCGATGGCGGCGGCCACCTCTCGAATCGTCTCTTTGCTCACCCCTCGACTCCTTCCTCTTGCTGCGTGGTGCCCTGAAGACTGCGTCCTTCTTTGACTCCGCCCTCCACCCCGCTCACCTCGAGCGTCGCCTCCCGAGGAATGAGGGAGGCGGAGTCGAGAGGCCGCTCGACTTCGGCCTCGCAAGCTCGGCCTACCCGCGGGGCGAACGGGTGTTCTCTCGACGCTCTGTCACGCCGGCTCACGCGAAGCCCGCTCAACCGAGTCGCTTCAGCTCGTCGACGAGATCGAGCCGCTCCCACGAGAAGCCCCCGTCGGCCTGCGGCGCGCGGCCGAAGTGGCCGTAGGCGGCGGTGCGCGCGTAGAGGGCGCGGTTGAGCCCGAGACGCTCGCGGATCTTGCGCGGGGCCATCGGGGCGATTTCGCAGAGGGCGGCCGCGAGCTGCACGTCGGGGATGCGCCCGGTGCCCTGGCAGTCGACGCGCAGCGAGATGGGCTCGCTGACTCCGATGGCGTACGAGACTTGGATGAGGCAGCGCGAGGCGAGCCCGGCGGCGATTACGTTCTTGGCGAGGTGCCGGGCGGCGTAGGCAGCCGAGCGGTCGACCTTGGTCGGGTCCTTCCCGGAGAACGCGCCGCCGCCGTGGGGCGCCGCGCCGCCGTAGGTGTCGACGACGATCTTCCGGCCGGTCACCCCGGTGTCGACCGCCGGCCCGCCCTCGACGAAGCTGCCGGCAGGGTTCAGGAAGAAGCGCGTGCGCTCGTCGAACCAGCCCTCGGGCAGGACCCTCTTGACCAGGGCCAGGACGAGCGCGCTCAGCTCCTCGCGCGAGAGGCTGGCCGCGTGCATCTGCGAGACGACGACCGCGTCGGCGCGCACCGGCCGGGCGCCTTCGTACTCGACCGTCACCTGCGACTTGCCGTCGGGGCCCAGCCGGTCGTTGCCGGCGTGCCGCTCCTTCGCGAGCGCCTCGACGATGCGGTGGGCGTAGTGCAGCGGCGCGGGCATCAGCTCGGGCGTCTCGTCGCAGGCGAACCCGAAGATCACGCCCTGGTCCCCGGCGCCTTCCTCCTTGTGCTCGGTCGCGTCGACCCCGAGGGCGATCTCCTTGGACTGCTCGTGGACGTGGACCTGGACCGGAACCTGGTCGGAGAAGCGGCCGCTGCGATACCCGATGTCGCGGATGGCGCGCCGGGCGCAGGCCTCGTAGTCGGGCGAGGCGCCGCGCACCTCGCCGGCGACCACGCACAGGCCGTCGGTCACCAGGGTCTCGATGGCCACCCGCGCCTCGGGGTTCGTCGCGAGGCAGGCGTCGAGGATCTCGTCGGAGATGCGATCGGCGACCTTGTCGGGATGGCCCTCGGCGACCGACTCGCTGGTGAACCAGTGTCTCTCGTTCATGGTGCCCCTCCGGATTGATGGCGCGGCTCACGGCTTCTGATCGATCAGGTTTGCACCGGTCACCCGGAGCCGAGTCGAAGGCCTGTCTCCGGTCACCCTGAGCGTAGCTCCCGCCGCTTTTGCGGCGGGAGCGGAGTCGAAGGGCCCTCCGGATTCAGCCCTACCTTCGAAGTTCGGCCGTGCCGCCCTCGGTGCGAGCGTTGAGCACAGGATAGTGGCCGGACGGACACGGTGGCCGAAGCGAGGTCCGGGCAGCCCGAGCGTAAGCCGAGCTAGCGAGGCCGAAGTCGAGGGCGCCTCGGCCTGTCTCGGTTAGTTGGAAGGCTACGCTCGGCGCGAGTGGGGCGCGGGCCGCGGTCAGTCCGACGTGGGCACGACCTCCGGGGTCGGGCTCGGCTTCGGGCTCGGGCGCGGCGAGCGCCACTCGACCAGCGGCCGGAGGAGCTTGTCGGCAAGCTGCTCGGAGTCCGGCTCGCCGCTCTCGCCGTAGGCGGCGACCTGGAGAACGAAGCGGCGCAGGGCGCGGGAGAAGCTCAAGGAGCGCGACCGCAGCTCGGGCTTCTCGTCGGGCGCGCGCACGCTGGTGATCCCCAGCCTCTGCCCGTAGAGCCGGTGCGCCTCGCGCACCGCCTCGACGAGGGACTGTGCGCCGAGGTCCCGGACGAGCGCGGCGTTCTGCTCCTCGGAAAGGATCTTGAGGAGCGTCTCCGACTGGGCCCATTCCGTGCGGTGGTCGAACAACGTGAACCTCAGCCCGTCGCCGAAGAGGAGCGCGTGGAGCGTCTTCGCCTTGGCCGACTGCGGGATCGCCGGCGGTAGCTTGGTCCATCCGGTCACGACGTCGAAGAGCCCGCTCCAGGCGGCATCGAGCTGTCTATCGAGCTCGTACGCTTTGGCGTCGTCGTCCGGCTTGGTGGGGCGGAGCACGGCCTTGAGCGCGGCCAGCTCGCTTCGCGTGGATTCCCGATGCCTCTCGAGCACCGGCGGCAGCGTCACGCCGTCGGCCACCGTGATGATCGCTTCCCCCAATGCGACTGCGCGCGCGGCGGTGGTGTTCGGCAGATTCACCATCGACTCTGCGCTGTATTCGCGAGCCATCATCCTTCTCCTGGTTTGTGTAGAGGGCAGCCGCGCACCAGCCCCCATGCGCTCGCGCGAGCCTGCCCGGATCCCCGCCATCCCCACCGTCCCCATTGCAGATGTGTGAGTAGCACCGCTCCTGCGGGTTTGTCACGCCGGCCCAGGTGTTCCCGAGGAGACGGCTGTCCCGGAGTCCTCGCGGGCCCGTCGACCGAGGTGCGGAATGGTCGCGCCCGCCGCCCAGGACCGGGGCGAGAGCAGGCGGAGGGGGCGGTGCCTGGCACGTGGGCCCGCTCCCGAGCGGCGCCAGAGACGATCGATCGTCGCTCGATCCGCTCCCGAGCGGCGCCGAGGACGATCGATCGTTGCTCGATCCGCTCCCGAGCGGCGCCGAGGACGATCGATCGTTGTTCGGTCCGCTCCCGAGCGGCGCCGAGGACGATCGATCGTTGTTCGGTCCGCTCCCGAGC